>Ga0123352_10001513_pt1 | contig 31021 bp, 15 predicted proteins | sample TergutLab28metaG_FD_89700 | JGI IMG/M metagenome (GOLD analysis project Ga0123352, IMG submission 89700) | Labiotermes labralis P1 segment gut microbial communities from Petit-Saut dam, French Guiana - Lab288 P1 | ecosystem: Host-associated > Arthropoda: Insects > Digestive system > Gut ...
CATCCATCCATCCATCCATCCATCCATCCATCCATCCATCCATCCATCCATCTATCTATCTATCTATCTATCTATCTATCTATCTATCTATCTATCTATCTATATGTATATTACCTCCGCCTTGTTAGATCTACACTGTCAGAACACGCACGACATATGTACTTAGAATTCCACGGTAAAGAATCATCATGGACATGTCAGGTAAGTTGGCCACAAAAGTAACCAGGATGCACAAGGGAGAGAGTGTGGCAGCCCCGGGCGCTTTTTTCCGCCAAATTTCGATTTTTTCATTAGGCGAAGCTTGTATTTATAAGCTGAAGTGTAAAGCTATTTTATTCAGAAATATTACAAGGACGTACACACACGAAGAAACTTGAATTAAAGAAACACAAAAAAAATTAAATGTCTGTTTCTGGTGATTTTTCAGTCTCGGCTAACAGCCATGGACAGGACGAAGTCATTGCTTCCTGTTGTTTGAAATCAGCACGAAATTATATCACGTGCTTACATTAGGCACATACAAAGTTATCAGAAAGTCCTTGGAGTTCAGCACAATTCTGTGTTCCCTCTCTTTACATCCGAGATTATGAATGCGCGAATGACTCTCCACCAACGACGCGCAATGTTCAGTCTCTCACAAATGCCGCGATTTCACCTTCTACAAACAGTTTCTTCTTACATCCCCTTTTATGTATGGGCTGGGTGTTTGTTTGCCCGTTTTGCTGTTTTTAGATTTGCTGGCTTCTTAATCTCCAACCCATTCTTCAAAGGACTGGAGGCAAGTATTTCACTTTCAGCACTTCGACTTTTTTCTTGGGGTGAGGTTATGCTGCCTGCCTTCAGGAGGTTGTGATCTTCTCTTCAGTAATTCTGCCGTGTGATGATCACTGCTGTTGAAAGGGTGTGAATGCCAGTCACATCAACTTAAGCATTTCTGACCTGTGCAGGCAACTGCTCATCTTAGACTAGTCGATTCCGCATGTCACAAGTATAACTGATGATGCTTGCTCATGAACTGATTAAAAAAAATTTAAACAGGCTCGCTCTCATTAATAAATTAATTAGAAATGTGCATGGGCCAGGTCATACGTCAATTCAAAAACTCTTTTCTTGACAAAGATATTAAATAACTGTATACTTTATTAACGTCACTGACCACATTTGCCTCCATCTCATCCGAATGTATTTTCAAATCTACCCAACCGTAACTTTAGTTTTGTTCAAATACCGCAACTTAAACTTGTCACCCTATTTTGAAGTGAACTTTTCGGCATATTAAAGGTTTAAGCGCCATTTTGCATGGACGTTTCTTTTGATACGAATTTCAGGAAGATGTATTTCAAGTCCCCCTTCTTCCATGTGCCCTTACAGTAATTTTACCCTTGAATTTTCGCACCCTGAAGAGCCAGAGCTAATCTGAAATATGACAAATCTTGTACAAATCTTGTCACAAAGCTACAGGCTTTATGATTGTTCGCGGTCATCAGACTCATAAACATAACACATTTCCTTTCAGAAGATGAGAGTTGACGGTGCTTATATATTTAGAACTAAGAAAGTTCCCGCCAAACACAGCTGAAACTCTTCACCACTACAATAGCCTCATCAACGTACACAGATCAAAGTGTGACAGCTGCACAATTTCTCACATACCACGCTGTAAAACAAGTATCTCGGTCCAGCAGCGAAACAATTTCAGAACTGTCTGGAGCTACCGGCTGTCAGAGGCTACCGGACTTTCCTCCAGTTATAAACAAATGTGAAATATCTGTTGTAGACACGAAGCTCTTTAACTAAGATACAAAACTCTTCAATTATGACATCAAGACCGATTTTGTTTTCTGTACATTACAGAGTGACTTGAGTAAGATGTTTATAAACGGACGAGTGCAAATCAGCTATGCACTGGACTTACATTGTAAGGAAATATCGCTGCCAATTACAAAATGTATTGGGAATATTGTTTAAAAAGGGTGCTGGCTTTCTTTCCCGAGGGTAAAGTCGCCCGGGCGTGGCGATAAACACGCACCCTCGTCTAGTACCTAGGTTAAAGAAAGAGTAGAGCTATACGTGTACACCCCCTCTGGGCCTTCGTGACCTTTACCTTTACGTTATTAGAATATTTATTTAGTTTATTACGTTGATTCCTTTTAAGATAAATTTAAGTAAAAAACTGTGGATTTCTATTGGATTGGCACTGCTTGTTAGTGTGTGATTAGTGTCGTAATAACTATACAAATGACAGAAATGCAAGACACAGACAGACAGGATGGGAGGGAAGGAGGCAGGCAGACAGGGAGAGGGTGCTGATTAGCTACAAGCTATAAAAAGAAGTTCACACCATTGTATTCTGATCTTCACTTCCTTCAGGGTCCTCACGCCCTATACCGCACAATGTGTCCAGAATATATCAGTCTTCTGCTCTTTTTGTAGTTATTATAATATCAGCCCAACCTTTCATTGCGTTATATGTGTACAGCAACATGTAGATCTTTAGCCCGATCATAATTATTTATGGTCTATTACGCATACGGGATATTTTATCTGCCAATGGTCATAATATATTTACAGTGACAAATGGCGTAGCCATGATTCGTAGATACATTTCTTGCGTCTGCAGTGTTCTCTGAGGTTATCAGCTGGCCAAAGAATCCCTCATTATGAAACCCGACGATTCTATTTCGTATGACAGGAGATAATCACTGGGCACTATTACCAGTCGGTTCACATTTTCAAAATTAGTGTCCCAGTTTCCAATTAATGTTACTGATATTTACTTAAATAGGTTCTATCAACTCGAAAACATTTAATGCAGAATTTTAGTTTCAACTTCTCAAACACAGTACTTCTGTGACATAATAATTCCGTTTCCCTTCGCTACACGGAGAATGCCAATATAACCAGTTCTAAATTGAAAGGTGTCTTCCTACGCAGTCAACGAATAAACACATACCAAATCAATGTTCCAAGTTTATGAGAAGGATAATTACTTTTTTAATTAATTCGCACACATTCCTGAACAATGACACAATTTTTGCAACAACCTAAAACTTTCTTGTATCAGTCCATCTGGGACTACCGCTCCGACAAAATCTTCCTTGAAAGAGGCTGCAATCTTTTCATTTCCTTGTCGAACGTACAATTAAAACGATTTTGCTACCCTTTACGCTATAGTATACATTAAACGGGTTCTGACGCATAACCCGACCGGTTCTGTAATGTGTAAACGCCGTCGCGAAGTGTTGAAACCCAGAGTTACGCTGGATGGCTACCTATAAACTGTGAGCCTTCTGAATTTGTGCCCTATTTCGGCACTACTCACAAACCTTGAAACACTATTTGACAGAATTTCTGCTCCAGTTCATTGTGGTCGTCAGGCTGTGTTGGATGCCAGCAAAAAGGTAAATGTGTTCATAATGAAGACTTACACATAGTAGAGAGAACAGACGTATAGCATCACAGCAGTGGAGGTGCGTGCTAAGTCTCATGTCCTGGCCGCTTAAGCCTCACGAAATAAAGCTGCGAGTACCCACTGAATAGGCGGCTGGAAGGGTCCCAGAAGCGGCCTGGCCGTTTTTGAAGAAAAAAATCTGTATCTTCCGGAAATCAAACCCGAAACGCCCATCCCTTAGCCCACGTCACTATATCTACTCCGTTATTCGGCTCTCTTTGAATACCCACAGGTGATTCAAAACGTGATCCTTTCAAGGAAACTTTTAGTTTCGGGCACAATACGAAAAATCACGTGAGTCCAAATCAGATACGTGCGGTGAAATTCTCAGCGCTGGTATATGTTCTTAGAGCGATGTACGAAGATAATGCCAACTCGGTGCATGGAAACGAACAACACGTACCAACCTTCGTCGCAAATATTTCCTTTACAAATGTACTGATCGCTTCCAATTTAAATGTGGAAAAGCATACAAAATTTGGGCCACAGCATATTCTAGAAACGTAAGAACATTCCATCAGTACCTTCAAAAAGATACCGGCATATTCAGTTTGTTTCAGTATTTTTTCTTTTGCGAACGATAATTTTTACGGCACGTTCTATTGTGAAAAGGAGAACTCTGCCATCTGGATGGATGTACAACTCCTTGTGCACTTTCACAAAACAAGATTCCAGATGGAGACAGGCACGTTAACAAACGATCATAAGAAAAGGAGGAGGATTCGGAAGGAAATGGTCGTGGCCCACTACACTAACCACAACGCAAATTTCTGAATGCTTACTCATTCTTTACAATGGGTATGACGGAATAAATGACATCTGGCCTCGTTCTGAGTCACCAGTCAAGCATTAGCAACATCGCTGCATAATCCGACGAACAGAAGTTGGTGTGTCAGTGGATTAACCACCTAACGCCCAGTGGCAGCAACACGTTCCACCTACTGTAGACTCACAACGTATCGCTGTGTTTCGCATGTTCAACGAAAAAACACCGACTATCAACAGTATTAAGCAGTCATGCTGACGAACTGTATTCTCTGAGAAGTTTTATTCATTTTATTGACTATTCACACCTTTGCGGGCTATTCATTCTGTCAACCTGCAATATTTACGGAATACCGACTCATTTTTGTCATATTTATACTTCCACACTACGTCATGGGGATGATGTCACAGCCTACCGTGGATGTTAAGTGTGACGTCATCATTACGTCAGAAGCTTGTGACCGGTCGCATCAATTCCGAGAACGAACGGTGGGCGAAGGATTGCGGAGTGCGTATGTAACGTGTTCACCTTTACGTTATGTCCATGCAACCACATCTGATTTGTAGATAGACCCACTTAGCTTTTATGGCTAGTGAAGAGATCTGGATCTTGGGTATTACTTGTTTGTCTGTCAGAACTCGTGCTGGCTGATCCCGATACCACTATTATCAACAGGATAGCGGCTGTTAAGTCCCGCTTGTGGTATGTTCCGTTGCCTTTTTAAAGGGGAAAGTCGCCTAACATGGGGAGGGTTTTTTTTAACTGCTATTAAACTTAGGAAAATGTTGTAAAACTTTTCAAAACACAAGAATGACTTTACTTGATTAATGAAGAGACAGTTGCTACATAAACATCATACATTATGAAAAGAAAAACGTGTGTAAAATTCGTTTCCGTAAAAGCTTCATCTCCCCAAATTAGGCGCACACGTGTTCCTAATTTGGGAAGGTGAATAATTTACACAGAAAGCACAAAGAGTAGTTACAAAATAAAAAAATACAAATGATACGAACTAAGAACAAAATAGTGTTTATCCCTGACAAGGCTCCATACCAGCACAAAGTGTGTGCGCCCATCTGAAACATTTCGCATATCGTACCTAGTCTTCTCCAGTGTGGTCTTCAGAGAAACGACCAGTACAGAACACACAATCAGCGTCTTGTTCCTCATCTTCTTCCGTCGAATCTTCAGCGAAAGGAACAGCTAGGTCAGTGTCCGAATCTGGTGGAGTGTCAAACGGAGTCGGATTCCGGCAAACCCTTCTCTTCCGTCTTTTTGAAGTACCAAGAAGAGCATTCGACGCAGGCCGACTGGTTGGGATTTAGTGACCTGTTTTATCTTTTTTTCCTGAGTTGCTTCAACAAATTTTTTATTAGGTGAACTCGTTACTTTCTTTGCTGTTCCACAACGAGGATTAGCTTTAGGTTCAGGCTTGGTACAGGGCTGATATCTGATGATCGGAGAGCCTCAGCAGAAGTGAACGGCGAAAAATTAGCAGAACTGAATGATGGCCGATCCCTGGTCTTTACGAAAGCAGGATGGTTCACACGAGCAGCATCTTTGTCCTTTGAGGACAGAGGGAAATCATATGGTCTGAAGATGTTCTTGTCACAAGGAAAGAGGCCTGTCGCCCGGAAGCCATTAGCCACTATTTCGCCTGTTGCAGCTCGTTTGTATGCATTTGCGAATAGTTCGCCAATTTGGTAGAAGGTGACGACTCGCCCTGGGTGTGAACGGAGCCATTTTTCAATTTCTTGGCACTAGAATGTTTTCAGGGGCACCATGAAAGCTTTATCCAATGGTTGCATTTCGTGGCTGCTGTGAGGTGGGAAGTAAATGATGTCAACATGATTCTCTCGAGCTAAAGTACTGACCTCCAGGTTCCTGGTGTGTGAATAGTGCCCGTCCAGTACTAAGATAACAGGATCTTCTTTGTCGGCTTTGTGTGTTTGATGAAATGAAGAAACCATTGGGAAAAAATCTCGCTCTCTATCCACCCCGAGGGATGATACGCGTGGATTGATCCAGGCGGTGTGCCATTCATCATTTCTTGTTTCATATTTTTTCTTGGAAATACAAGTAACGGAGGAATGAAGTGTCCAGTTGGACTCATACAGATGACGACTGTCACAAGAGATCCCCGTTCTGCGGATTGAACAGAAGATATCTGACGCTTGCCTTTCAATCCTAACATTTTCGTGTGTTTGTGCTGTACATTAGTGATGCCGGTTTCGTCGCAGTTGTAAAGTCTTGCAGGATTATGTTGAATGGTGTCCATTGCAGGTTCGCAGATTAAAAAAAAAAACTGAGCTACTGATTCGGGAGTGAAACCCCTCGCTCTTGAAAGTGAAAGAACTTCAGGGGTTATAACCGAAATTTGTGGATGACGATGTAGGCAATTTTTGAACCATTCCTTCCAGCCTTTTCATTTCTCTTGCAAAACTGGTTTTTAATTCCGTTTCTTACAGCCAGTTTGTAAGCGAGACGCAGGACGTCTGCCACTGCAAGCCAAAAAAACTTTCTTTCCATCAAAAGACAGTGCTCAGCCAGATCATTTTCTGCTTCCCAAGGAAGAACTTGCTTCCTGCCCAGTTTTGTTTTTACTGTTTCACTTGAGCTTTTCTGCCGGTCTTTAACATAACGCTCTAGTGTTGTTTGTGGTACGTTGAAAAATCTGGATGCTTTGTAGCTGCCCATTTCCTTGTTCCTTATAGCCTCAATAGCTGCTTTCATTCTTTCGGGATCCCATTTTTTCCTTTGAGCTATCTGTAATATTATATAATCCAGAAGCAATAATTCACAAGGTACTGACTTCCTAATATACGGAGCCCCATATTAGGTTCTTCAAACCTCCCCATAATAGGCGAAAACAGGTGATCGAGAAAATGGGCGAATAAAATAGGAGGACATGAAACAAAGCAAGTGTTTAAGATTACACTTTACAGAGAACTGAGCACCAAACAAATTCAGAAAAATAGCTTACCTTCAACGGCTCATGAGTCACAGTTTAGCGATAAGCAAAAATTTCACAGCGCACCAAAACAAAGACGCCCAGTCAGTACCGAGGTCCTGAACAACTGACTGTTTATACTGTGATTACAGGAAACAGCCTCATCTACTTGATGATTTATATTCTTAAGCAGAGAGCGCAGCACCTCCTGGTATGAAATAATGCACCTCCCCATATTAGGAAACCTCCCCATAATGGGCGACTTTCCCCTGCGTCCCACTAATGGCCAACTGTGATGATCTGTTCAGCGGAAGGGCCTGACGAAGTACATATAAGAGACGCTGCCAAGGATCGCATCAAACAGAAATGGGAAAATTCTGTCGTGAGAAAAGACTCCAACGTCAAATATGTTTCCAAATGAATCCACCGTGCTCATACTTCCGAGGACAACTCATTCTTTCAAAGAAGCACAAATCTACCCCTGAAGAATCATTATTTTGTCTCCATGTAGTTATTATTGTAGCCACGGATACGTAAACTAAGTGAAAAAGGGTTTGAACAACCAATCGTTAAGGAGCTGTCGAGAGATAACTGTCCTTCGGTTGGTATGCATCCATGACCTTTCTTGATACATTTCTATCTTTCACGGTGTGTGTGTTTAGTTAACTGCTTTTTAATAGTAACCCTCAGCCGCTGTGATGTATGAAAATGGATCGGTGGGAGGCTTATCTGTACCAACCGTGGCTAGAGATGGGGACTGTTAAATATTCCAGCAGAAATTTCAATAGGATTTATATATTAGTCTTCCCCATTATCCATCTGCAACCAAGAAGGATCTATTCGCTAGTTTCGGAAACGTGCAGTCTTCTGATTTTTCACTCACACAGCTCCTTGTTCGACAGATTTACGCCTTAACATATATCAGTAACTCCTACAGCCCGAGTTCTTCCTCTTGTGTAATTTCACATTCTGCAGCTAGAGGAAGGCGATTGGTTATCTGTGAATGGGTATGAATTTTTGCTACCACGTATGGCGATCTTTAGGCAGCGAGAGTGACAACCAGGAGACACAGCTAAGCAGTTTCGAACCCCCCACCATTTTAGGATTTAAGCTTATGACAAATTAGCCAGGTTACAGTCAACGGTTGTTCACGGAAACTTGCATGTCCAATGTTCAGTCCACGTCCACTTATTCCAGGGATTTTAGTACTTGGATAATAGTACAAACTGTACGTGAATAACTGTCTAGTGTGGTTTCGCTACTATACTACTGTAAACAGAATTCTGTATGTTCAAGAGGCCAAGAAATAGAGAAACTTCATATTTTCAATAACTTGACAAACAGTGGGAAGGTATCCTGGATATCTTCTTCAAACACATCAAACCCACGTGTATCTCATACCACTACAATGAGTTTAGTCCAGTGATGAGACAATAGCGAATTTGGTTAGAAACCTCTCATGCCTGTCCGACCTCGTTCAAGGAACTTTCGATTCAAATAACGAAGAATGAAAATGTGGTGATACAGATTTCCGGTATCGTTTTGCGACTATCGAATACACAAAACAGCACAACGTGCTATTCAACAACTTCCAAGGCTTCCGAAATTGTGCATTAATTTTCAGACCGTTTCGGAATTACAGACTTTAATAGAGCTCCGTTATACTTCAATTCCATTACATTCCAGAGTAACACAGACTGGTCACCCCGAGGAGATAGAATAAAACACGAACGAAACCCCTCAACAGAGAGAAATCGGTTTTTTTTTAAAAAAAAAAGAGGGTTAGAATGACAAAACCTAATCATAAAGTTGCGCACCTTTGATAATTACGTACAGATCGTAAGGATAACGTCGACAGTTTCATGAGGGACTGCTTCAATGAAACCCCGTTGGCTTGGCGTAGAACCGATGAACTGCTTGGCACTTGGCCACAGCTTACACCTGCCCCAAACACTGTCCTCCTGTGTGGGCGCCTTCGAGGAAGCATCATGCATCATGGCGGTCTCAAATATTTTAAGGTCATCCAAATTCTAGGGCGCTTACCTTGTCTTGTGCGTGTATATTATATTTTGCCCCGTTAGCTGTGAGATACTGGGAAATTATTCCAATCATCCGAGCATGGTCGACCCCCACTGCCCCCTGTTCTTAAAGAAGAACGTCAGTAACAGTCTAGAAAGGACTTCTCCCACACACTTTCACATTATATTTTATTCAACAAAAGTACAAATATTAATGAAGGTAGCCTAATGTTTAACATATTTTTACTATCCCGGAATTTCGTAAATTTAAAGAATATAAATACAAGTGCAATATATTCTCTCCTCGAGTTTGAGATTTAGGCCTGACTAATGTATTTTTAATGTTAGGCGTGCACTTGGAGTTTTTGAATACATATTTTATTATCAAATTTACTGTAATATCGATCTACAGAAATCTGAGTGAAACCCGTTCCCCATAAGAAAAATCCAGCTTCCCTTTCAGGATTAGTACCCTCATTCAGCTGGGTCAGCGAGAAGGTACAGACACCGCGTGATTGTCTTCAACAACTGTTATCAAAGCATGACTCACGGAACTAAAATATGTGAATTGAGATGGAGTATTCCACAGCATCAATGTGGGGGCCAGCCCTTGCAAGCTGGACGTCTTATGCACTTGTTACATGATTAATAAATTGAACGTGTGGGTGTTAGGTAATTTTGAGTTATAAACTTCCCCTAAATTTCTATGAAGAGGCTGGCACAGGTCAGTAGACACTCCGTCTGGCAGGTACAGTGAATATTTTGAACTACATTCGGCCATCTCAGAACATGTGGTCAATTCTGATATCAAAATCCACACTCCGCGACAAAAAAAAAACACTCATAAGCGATATAAATGGCGCGAATGACTGTAGTAGCAAATGTTTCATTAACTAAAAATAAATCAGGTCCGGGAACAATAGTGACCGAATATCACTTCCACAGCATTAATTTCATATATAAATCCAGCTTAAACCAGAAGCTTATTCCGGCCTGTTATATTTCTGTCAGCCGTCGGAATGTGCTCTTGTCACACTGTATAATAGCTCTGAGTTCAGCATCTTCTTATACCATTCCACCTCTTCATCAAATCACGTTCTTTACCATGCTTAGAGCACTAAAAATACACTGTGCAACAAGGAGGCAGCCTGAAAATAGCTTCTCGCGGGTACCAGGTGCGGAAAGACGTCTCCCTGCGCCCTCTGCAACAACACGGATCCAGTGTTTCAAAGCCACGATTAACTTCAGCATATACAGATCCTAAAAACTGCTAACGTTTTCAAAACAAACTTTCCGAATTATACCATGTTAATTCAAAACAATGATTCGAACACGTATGGCAAAAGTGGCTGCTTAATTCGCCGCATTTTAATGTGGCCAATATATGGTTAGAGAGCAGCTTCAATTGAGATGAAATTTTCAGAAGAACAGGTGGGTACACCCTTTTTGACCACAAAAGAAATTAAGAAATTTTGGAGGAGCTGAAAGTAGAAACAGTTGACGAGAATCTAGGAAGATACAAATCAAATTGGCTACGACATGTACCAAGAATGAGCAACAACACAAGCCCAAACATAATTCTGAATTACAGACCCAAGTGGACGAAGACGGCTTGGAAGACATTAGAAGAGACTATCAGACGAGGCCGAGACGGAAGACAATGACGAAGAACGGCTTCACATACCGGCCGCTTTAACCCCGCATTCAGCTCCCGCATCTACCGAAGGGACGCAGGGCGGGCTGCAGTGCCCGTCTGGACGCTATGGAAAAGAGGAAGACCGTACCGTCCCTGGAAACAAACCGCGATTTCCTGACCTTCCAACCTGCAGTCAAATGTTGGCCTACGTCACTCAGTGAGAGCAACAATAAAAGTGCATCACTGAAGTTCAGCAGGTACCTGAATCGCACAGAGGATGTTTTTCTCAAGTTTGTTTAAACCATCAGTCTAAAAGCCTTCGAACAGTCATGTAATGCTTCGTCGTCTCCTTTGGCTATTCACGCACCTATAGCAAAGATCGCGTACCAAAGCTCCGAGATATGGTCTCAGACGTTCGTCTTACCCGTTACTTCCCACAAAAGTTTGAAAATGGTGTATTCCGCGACGTAGTACAGCCATTACCGAAACGTTCTTTACGTTCAAAACGCCATATAATTTCATGGAACAAGCGTAAATATAATTACATTCATGCCCGCCCATTAGAAAAGTACGGTCTTACAAGCGTCGACATTCAAGAAATTCACAAATGCTAGCAGCAGTACGTGCGAATCTCTTATATCGAATATCACTTAATTCGGACAAAAAAAATATGGAAAGAATGGATATAAATTAGTTTATGCCCCGAAGTAAAGTACGGCTGTCACTGCACAGATTTTCAGGAAACTCCTACGTAAACCCGACGTACGGTTTAGTTGCTGACAAACTAGGTCACAGACGGACAGACGTTGTCTGCACATAAGGTGGCATTTTCTTTACTTCGTAAAGAGGGCACACTACTTACTGCATGCAGCAGAGTCCTTCTTGAGAAGCTGACTGGATCTCATCTGGTCAAGAAATTCCCCGCATTTTATGGAACCCGAAGGTTCATTGTCGCGTTTAAACAGACCGACACCTGTCCCTATCCTGAGCCAGATCAATCCAGTCCATGCTCCCATCTCGCTTCATGAATATCCATCTTAATATTATCCTTCCATCTAAGCCTGTAACTTTCAAATGGTGTCTTTCGCTTAGATTTCCCCACCAAAACCCTGTATGCATCTCCCTTCTAACCCATACGTGCTACATGAAGGTGCACAAACAAATATTAAAATAAAAAGAACTATATATATGTCCGCAGATTTGTACGGGTGTGAAACTTGGTCTCTCACATTAAGAAAAGAACAGAAACTCAGGTGTTTAAGAATGGAGTGCTGAGGAAGGTATTCGGATCTAAGAGAGAAGTAACCGGAGAAAACTGCATACTGCGGAGCTGCATAATCTTTACTCCTCACCAGTTAACACCGGCAATCAAATGAAGGAAGTATAGATAGGCCGGGCACGTAGCATATATGAGGGAGGGAAAAGAGAAACAAATACACGTTTTTGGTGGAAAAATTGAAGAAAACAGACTGCTTGTAAAATCTAGGCGTACATGAAATGATAATATTAAAATTCAGTTTAAAGAAATGGACTTGACGACGTAAACTGGATTAATCTGGTTCAGGACAGACATAAGTGACGGTGACTTGTGACCGCGTTAATGAACTTACGGATTCCATAAAATGCGGCAAATGTCTCGAATATTTGAGGGAGTGTTACCTTCTCAATAAGGACCCTGCTTCACGGAGTTAGTCAACACGCAAACACTGTCGTCCCTCTTTATAACACAAACCATGTGCTTCAGACGAAGGACTGGGAAACGAAATAAGCCTTCATTCTCTGGCTTTATTTTATTCACGTCAATTTATTAGGTGAAAACATAATTGGCGTACATGATTTCGCAGTATTGAACATTTTTAAGGAGTTGAACCTACAAAGTAAGGAAATCTTTGCTACTATTCAGGTTAGACCTCTCGTATTCCCGTCTCCTAACTATAAGTTTAACAAGGCAGGCAATGTGAATATAACGTAATATAGTGGTGCGTTCGCGTAACCACTGTTGTCACAGAGCAACCGTAGGCTCCATTTGTATTGTTGACGTACCAATGTTGAGTGAAAGCGTTACCATGGAAGAACAGAAATGCGCTATCTGCAATGTAGCGCCACACGTCGCTCGCTGAATGCAATACTGGCACAATCCAAAAACTGCCAATTGGGAATTAATACTACGATTGACCCAAGAAATTTAACTACGTCCGACAATAATGGAATCTAGCGTAGTATTCTTCCGCTAACAAGTGTGCCGGTATTGCCGGATGTATTTGTTATATTTTTCAGGTCAATCGTAGTACTAACTCCAAATGGCAATTTTTGGATTGTGCTACTATTGTATTCAGTGAGCGATACGTCGCTGCCAATAATGTGAAACACGTGTACGTTTTCCTGTGAAGAGCCCCATGTTTTGCTTGATTTTAACCAAACCTGGATTTTATCGACACGTCTTCGTCATGAAAGTCCCCAATATATAAATGATCACGAAAATACTTCCAGTGGAAGCCGCGCTGATACGCGAGGACAAAAAAACAAACAAACAAACAAACATGACGAAGCCAATATGCGCTTTTGGCGACTTAAGCAAACGCGCCTAAAACTGCACACCTGGATGGAATCGCAAGGTTCATTATCGTGTCCACAAGAGCTCGATATCGGTCCCTACAATGAGCCAGATTAATCCACTTCATACTGCCATTCCCTCTTTCTACGAAGTCCTTTACATTAAACTTATTCCTATCAATTCCTAGGTCTCCAAACTGGTGTCCAACCTTCCAAGTTTTCGATCAAAATTCAAAAGAGAATGAATGCATTTTTGTACTCGTAAGTGCCGCCATTAAACACACTGCTCAAGCGATTAAATACAGCTCGAATTCTTGGACGAGTTCAAGACGCACGGTTCGCTGTCCAGAAGCACAGGCTGTTATTTCACTTTCACATTACTCCGCATCGCCAAGTTCTAACGTTCCTACGTGTAATGGCTTACAAAGATTAACACTATTCATCCACTGGCGCCAATTCCGCTGCACGGCTAGTCCTTGACATTTATACTAAGACGGCTGCGCAAATTTTGCGTAGATGTGACACCTTATTGGCTACGTCTATCCTCCTACGATACGCCAGTCTATACTCCAAACATAGATGTTTGCATGTAACAGATGAAGTCATAAAATGACAATGAAATTCTTACTAAATCCCATGCGTAGTATATACCGCCTAGCAATTCCGTAAGATATATGCATATAAATATGCATCACACAGCACATTACACGCCAAAGGCCACGTCCTCCTCTGCGTTCGGCAGGTAACGGAAAACATTCTCGACCTGGAAGCCACCTGCGTTTCCACGCAACATATCCAAGCAGATGCCAGTAAAATAGACCACGGGGTCTTACATGCACGCAATTCACAAATAATCATTTCCCCATCAAATAACGCGGTGCCAAGCACGAAACCCAGAACGAGCCACCAGAATCTAGAAACATGCTGTTTTTTTTTTTGTATTTCGTGCGATTTGAGGTTCTTACAGTAAAAACTGTAAAGAATACTCTACTGAGAAATACGACGCCGTGCAGTTTAGTAAACAGGCATTAACGTTAGGGGAAACTTTCTTTTCCCATCAGAATACAATTATGCTCTTCTACCATGAAAATGGAGAGTGATTACTCTTCTACATGCTATGTAGTTTCTCTACTGTCAGGATGAGAGAGTGCGAAGTGAGCCCAGTTGTTAAAACTTACACCACAAAATGACCCATCCACCGACGTCAAGTGTCCAGTTCATCATTGGCCTGTTTCTGATATATCCATCGTGAGGAGTGGCTTCACACGTCAATATGGCAAATGACCATACATTCTGTTTCTGATCATCTTCCATATTTCTCCAAAAGAATGACAGAGAAGAGGAAAACTCCGTTCCTGGTGCAGTAGTACCGACATGCTCACAAACTGCAAACCTACAGATAAATGAGCAGAAAGGTGAGTATAATCAAACACAACAATCTTCGTATAAGTTGAAATTTATTAAGCTACATGTTTCGGCTCACCTATAAAAGAGCAGTCATCAGTGTGTCTGTTGACGTATGAGGCTAGACTGGCAGGAAGTATTTTTAATTGTGACATCCCTGATGATGACTATTTTATAGGTGAGCGGCAGCACGCAGCTAATAAATTTCAACTTACTCTACGAAGACTGTTGTGACTGATGACACTTTCTTTACCCAACGATCTGACACTCGTTTCCCACGCGAACTCCCTGGGACAGATTACTCCTTCAGAAGGTAATCGTCGTTCATCTGGGAAAGAAATTATTAGTCCTTTACAGTCTCTGGGGTGTGACGTAAAGCTTGTCAGATAGGTACCACGGTTTCGGATGAATATGTTGCCTACATCTTCTTGGATGAAGGCTCTTCGTACTGTTGATGGATATCATATTCTGACTGAAATTTACAAAATACCTCGCAATCGTTGGCTTTAAAAGATGCATCATGTGACTTGTTCATAAATTGTACGTTATCAGGTTGTATCAAAGAGTACATACACATATACGTAACAAACATGAGGCAACTCTGCTTAAATATTCAGGCACCAAAAGCAAATATTTCATAACAGTTTATTTTCCCATAACGGGATCTTCCGAAACACACGGAACGTTGGCATAAAACATGCATAAACGCTGGTGACAGAACTACAGCTATGTAAGTATTAAAACACTGAACTTTACATGTATCCTGTTTGCTTACACGAGAAGTTGGAGCCTACTTGACTTGAAAATCGTGAGCAATTTCTCTAAAAAACGAGAATACGTTCCTCGAACAGAACTCTAGGACAGCTGCCCTAATCTCATATATAAATGGCTGTACTTGAACGACTTCACGATTTTATTTTATTTTTTCTGTTGGCAAAGGAATAGACAAAAATAAAGGTGTTGCGGAGGGCAACATGTCAGAAAGCGTCCCTATGCCCTGATATCACCGCCATTCAAATTGACGCAACAGTCAGTGTGTTGGGCAGTACAAATTTCTGGTGACAGTTAAGCAAAATGACGTCAAAATTACATGAGTGACATGTGGTCCTAGCTCTCCCTCTTCCCTTGCCTTGTCTCCGTATAACACCACAGTCTGCATATAAACCCACGAAGTTGGTGAGCAGAGAATTTAATTCTCTAGACCCCATTACAAAATACACAACAGTTCTATGTACCTAACTGATATATTTTCACCTGTTTACTCGTGGTGTTTAGTGAATACACAGTCTAAACATAAATGAATTATGGACACGTCAGAGGATCACCGTCACGAGAATGAGGCCACATCATCATACCATGGCTGTGACGTCTATTGTCAACCAAAATTCATCCTAACACATCGAGTATTAAGAGACTATATCAGTCCATTGAATTCAATACGTATTCAGCCCTGTTCATCCTTTAAGGCATAGAAATACTGTCAAAGCCCAACACAGCGCCACTGTTTGTTCACCGCAATTTATGGCGGTGTATGGGGACGGGCGGAAAATCGGAATACTGTATCGCACGGAATTTCTGTTCACAAACGCGGGTGGCGCTATATCGGGAGGGGGAGGGGGGTTAACGGAGTTTGACTGTACAGTAGTCCGTCGGTCATCTGGATTATAAGAGAGGCGTAATATTCCGGATTAAACGGCAATTACGTACCACCGAGTCGAAACTCCGTGGTATAGAAAACATAAAAATTATCACTAAATGCTAAAGTAAACTCCTTAAGGCGGAAATACTTTACCTGACAGTAAAAGGAAAGTAAAGCAAAGCAAAGTTCGCCCTAGAACATGTCATGAGGACCTGAGAGAGAGTAGAGGTATAACTCTACTCTTTCTTTAACCTCGGCGCTACATGAGATGGGTGATCAATGCTACGTTCCGGCCGCTTTAACGCGGGAAACTGACCGCGTACTGAATGTACAGGAGGCTGGGTGGGCCCCAGGACCGGTCTGGAAAACTTCGCCCCCCCCTCCCCACTGGGATTCGATCCCCAGACCCTCCGGCCCGTAGCGAGTCGCTATTACGACTACGCTGTCCCGAACCTTACGAAACACTACATAATAATAATAATAATAATAATAATAATAATGCAGTGTAACAATAATTTCACTGGGAAATACTTGGCTATAATTGGCCCCAAATTGTCCGGACCACCAGGGGATCCGAATTATCAAGGGACCACCGTATATAAACAAGGCAAAGCTTTCCACGGTACGAAATGTCATAGACGAGTGGAGGTGTGACTTCAGGCCCGAATGTTTCAACCCCACGGAAAGAGCGCCCTGCACCTAATGAACAAAAGGCTGGGTGGGCCCCGGAACCAGTCCGTAAGATATGGTGAGTAGAAAAATATCTGTCAGCGCTGAGAATCGGAGCATTTCAGTTACACACACTTATCTAACACCAGTGATCTATTAAGGTAGAATGGGAAATGATTTACTTTCCTCTCAGAGCTTACACTGGTCCACATACACATGACGTCGTGATCAGATATTTCCAGTGTACTGGCAATGTGCGAAGACATTATCATGCATGCACAGTGAAGAAGCAGTTCATGTCGCTAAATTAAACACTCTACAGTGCCACTAGAAAGACGGAGGGAACATGGCCCTCTTGAGGTTCAGCAACCGAAACGACTCAAGTGCCACCACCAAAATCAGATTTCACTGAGCATGTCGTCGTTGAATTAAGCTGAAAAAAATGACATCAGTCTAGATAGAAATTCAATTCTTACCTAACATAAAGCACTCTACGTATCCATTACACAGTCCAATAGGTTAATTTGACGGAAATGTTCACACTATCATGATACATGCTATCTGTGAAATGTGCAGACATATTTAATGGTAAAGTAGGTGGTACAATTAACCTTCGGTTATCCGATATGGTGGCGATCGTGGTGGTGGGGAGTTAGGTCGGAAAAGCCAGAAGATCTGTTGTTTGGAGTCCGCTTCCTAGCCCAGAGACGTGAATTGAGGAACGAAACTGAACCCAGGCAAAACTTTAATACAAAACCAATTCATACTCATTATATTTTTCATGTCGAACAGAAAAATATGTTCCAAAACATATTTTAAGGTCCGAATATGTGTCAGGAGCTGCCGCAACTGAAAGTTTAAACTGTGTCGCGTAAGCCCAACTGGGCCTAGACTATGTAAATGTAGTTCTGCAAGCGATATACTTAACTCCCCCAAAGCATGGCATAACTTGTTACTAGCATTATTAATTCCAGTTTTTACGCACAAATAATTCGGAATCGCTCTCCAATAATTGCTCTTGAGGTTCGGAAGAGTGGCTCAGTTGGTCGACAGTCGAACCATCGAGAGTTCACTACACAGAACACTTAAAACTGTGACTTAATCCCGGCCCAGTGGTTACTTAATATACCACCAAATTTGACATTTTTAGATAATAAACGGCTAAACATAAATGAAAAAATAACATACAAGAAAATAATCAGATGTAATAAGATCAAAGATTTTAAAAATTTAGAAAAATATTAATACCCATGTATATACAAACGACAAGTGGGAACATGGAAGAGACAAAACCAGTGAAAGTCTACATGAATTGAGAAAGGTAGAATTGTAAATAAATAAATAAATAAATAAATAAATATATATATATACACACACATAACACACATATACACTTATGTATCTATATGTGTGTGTGTGTGTAAATTCAGATGGGATTAACGTCTGACAGAAGATAGTGATTAAATGAGTTACAATGGCCAATATTATGCAAAATAATGGATGTGGAACTGGCATAAACCCGATGTTACCAGGTACATCCAAAGATGTAAACGAAACTCACTAAACAAATTTGCATTTGCGCAACAAGGTTTTAACATTTAATTAATACACCAACGAATGCACATATAGTCATTTAATGATCTAAAATTCACATTAAAACACTTGAAACGCTCCACATGTTTCGCTCATACGATCATCGTTAGGGAGCATACATTGTTCCTTGCTAAAGTCATAGTTTAAAAACACTCAGTGATTTTATATCGTTACGTTGAGTGTTTTAAGCTATAACTATAGCAAGGAACAATGTATGCTCCCTGAAGATGATCGTATGAGTGAAACATGTGGAACGTTTTAAGTGTTTTAATAAGAATATTAGATCATTAAATGACCATATGTGCATTTGTTGGTGTATTAATTAAATAAACTACAGAATTCACGATAAAGATAAAGAAGGTTTTAACATTCAAACATTCTACATTCTAACCACACAGTGAATTTCCGTGGTTCTTGTAGTTCTCACAATAATGAGTTATTATTTCCCCACACAACACTGTCTGGTTGGTTTCTACCATCGACAGTGTGTGTTTTCACTAAGCGGTACGAACGGTATCTTTAAATGTAATTCAGGTTAATTTTCGTCTTTAAAGGCTAACATTTTATCTTCTTCTTACCGCCTCACGAGCAACGAACAAATGCTCTGGCCTCGAAGCTGCTATTTCATCTGGCTAGCAAGTAAAATTACAGAAGCACTAACCAATGGAGATTCCGCGATCCACATCCTTGAGGGTCGCCACTACACATGGTCATTTGCAAAGCTGTCTAACTATATTCCAGACGTCACAGTTCAGAGGTCAACGAAATCATAAACAACCTTTATTTAAAACCACAACGTCATAAACTGGTTTTCTTAAACGATAAGCACTGTGAACAGTCAGTGATGAATCACACACGAACACGTCTGAAATATTCGTCGTCAATCTACAGAACGTTCATTCACTTCATTCAAAATACGGGTATGATAAGAAGACAATAAATACTTATGAAATACGAATTGGCGTAATAAGTTGGCAGTACAGAACTGGTTATCTCATACTGACAATGTGTGTAGATATACCGAAAAATAAAGACGCTATGTACTTAGGCCACTGCGCTGCACTGAAGTCAAATAGAACGCAATGCACCTACGTTTATGTTTTACAAATATTGTAACGCTCTCAAAACTAGACACTTTGTAGCACGGAGTTCATCTGAATACGAACAATATTTAAAAGAAATCAGTTTATGCCACAAAGAAAACTCTATACATTTCCATTTCAAAGGAATAATCGCTGTTTGTTCTGAGAATTGTACGAAAGCTATGAATATACTCTGTGAGAAAAAGCACAGTACATTTAAGTCAAGGCTGGAGGCGTGTATAATAAACACATCCTTTTTGTCGGTGTTTGATGGGGCCAGTCCAATCTTCACAGCCATACCAAACATTTAAATGACAACCTTACAGATTATTTCTGAAACGGTAAAGGCCTGGCAGGTTCATAACGAGAAGCACGTAAATGGAACGTTTCAAATAAGAACAGTTTCTTCTGGAATGTGACGTCTAGTTCGTGATATGTACCGACCTTTCTTAGGAACGGGCTGCCTCGATCACACCTGAAAACGAAGAGGCACGGTCCTTCGAAGTGCCTGTAAATTTCTACCCAGACAACCTAAATCCTCAAATCTGTATAACATATCATGCACCGTCAATACACAGCATACATCGAACAAGATGCAATAATTACAATTAGGTGATATTTGGCACACGTTTCGGCCGTGACCGGCCATCCTCAGGCCAACTATGAACAACAATTAAGGTACAGTGAAAATATTACTCAATGGGATCCCATTTCGTTCACATTAAACCTTGATAAAATATGAAAATTCTTACTTAAGATTAAAACAGTGGAATAGTATAGTAAAATGGTAAAATGAAACCTTCATGCACTGCATTCAGGCCTCACAATGGTTCATACACTAATAGTATTGTGTATATGTCAACAACAAAGTGGAATTCGTGCGTCGTATTACAGTAGATAGGTACTTTTTTGCATATTGCGTCTCGTATGTATATGTGGGATCACACAGTTGTGCAGACCAAAAGTTGTTTTTGTATCACCTAAATATCACCTAAATGTAATTATTGAATCTTGTTTGATGTATGTTGTGTATTGACGGCGCATAATATATTATACAGATTTGATAATACACAACGGGATGGCCTCTCTCTCTCTCAAAAAAAAAACCAAATTCTCAAGCTTTAAATACCCTTATTTAGATTTATTCATGTTGGGACATCGAGTCATACTGATATTCGCTGTTCGTCCACATGCTTATGTCGGTAGGTCAATTCCCCATATTGTTACGGAAACCGACGTTTCATTGTCGTGTACACAACAGCCCGCCGATAATCTCCATTCTGATCCTAGCAAACCCAGTCCATACTCTCCCACCCCATTTCTTCAAGACTCGTCAGCAATCTGCGATTCTCACACGTGGTCTCATTCCTTCATGTTTTCCGACCATTACGTTATGTGAAATTCCCTTATTTACCACGTGCGCCACATCCCCAGCCAACAACATCATCTTTCATAATACGTATATGGCTAAGCATACAAAAAATTAGGCTCTTTTCTTCTTTGGCGCAACAGTCCAAAGTCGGCGTAGGCAGCCTCATTGTTAAAGTTTCTAAATTACAATTAAGACACACAGCCCTACCGGCAGAACTCCTCCGAACGAGTGTCCACCTCGTCGCAGAAGCCGCTGTCTAAACAACAAACACAAAAGACGTACATCCATGACCTCAGCGGGATTCGAACGTGCATTACCAGCAACCATGCGGCTGCAGACATACGCTTTAGACCGCACTGTCACCGGGAAACAATGAATCTTAGATGAATACATACTTCAGACGGTATCTTTTGTATTCAGTCAGTACACAGAACATTTCCTTGTGGGGCTGAAGAAACAGGCCGACATGTCATAGCAACGGGGGGCACTGACCTAACACTACACCCGTTGCTAACAACAATCGCATTATGACGGCTTGAGTCACAGGTATTGATCTTCGCGTTACCATCTACTCCGTGTGGCAGCATACGATATCGGTTAATACACGACTAGAGCACAAGAAGCAATTACCTGCCCCATAACATTTCAATCAGTATCCTGCTCTCACAGTGAGGAAGTATAGGATTGTGGCCTGAAGGGTATCGGCTGTGTTGATGTCTTCCAATTTCCCCCACGCGTCTCTCTCCACACGTGGAGCACACCCCGCCTAAGGGTGCATGCTAATTCAAGTAGGAGGGGAGTAGGCCGTTTGATTGTCCCGCCCTTTCTTTCTCACACAATTGTTTATTCCATGCTGATGTGAATAAGTAATGTTTCTCATGATCAAATATCTTCATGAAGTCCTACTGTTATCTGTAATTAGCAATATGTTCATTCTAGAATCGGATTTCCTAAGGAAATCGAACCAAGATCCGTCGTTTGTCCAGCCCTAGCTTAATCACTATACCAACTGAGCTACCGCGGCTTTAAAGCGGAATACTGATGCCATTTAAATCAATAAGAACAGGTTACTAATCACTTCCTCATACGAACTTTAACAAGGTAAATTTTAACTTTCTGGGAATGCAGGCACGCGTGGAAACTTGAGGTTGGGGATAAGGAATCGAATTTAAGCAGGGTAAGTCCCACAGGTACAGCAGACATCAGCTTCTCCTTCCATTCTTAATTATACAACTACTAAGATGGACGCGTATATTTCAACGGGACAACTGACAATTACCATCTCCAGCTACGATTTCAACAGACAACACTTCTGATGATCCATTCTTGTACCCTACATCCCTTGAGGGGTATTATCAAATCACAATTTCACTGTATACGCACGCCGTGAAATTTGGAAGGTCTTGAAAGGCAGTTTGACAGAGATAAGGGGTGTTACTACGGACTGAAGCATTGAGCACCTCAAGTGCTTCTTAATGTCAGACTGATTGTTTTCGCCAGTCACTGCTACATGGCCTGCGTATCCGTAATTGAAAGAATGATCTGCCGCATGGGGGCAGAATTTCAGCTCCTAGGCTATTACATACAGAGTGTTTAAAGAGGGGTGGACATTCCTGGAGGATATGATATTCTATGTCTTTGTAATACAACGTTTGTATCAACACGAGCCCTATTCTCAACGGTTACTGTGCTATGGGTGATTTTAATTCTCATAATGAAGTGTTATTACAGGCTACAAGACCTTGAACTGGCGAGTGACGTAAAATATTCGACGCTTATCTCTGCAATTTCAAGCGCTCTCGTCACAACCGAGAGGCAAGGTGCGTTGCGCAAGAGGGTGGTATTTTCGAAAAAAAAAACTGCTTTCGGCATAGGTCAGTGTAAACTAAAGGAAGTTTCTTTCACGACATTAAATTTAGACATCAAATCTATCCGATGTGTTCATTATTTCCTGTCATATATTTTTTCATTAACACCTACCTTCTATTCTGAGTTTCAAGCAGTCATAACTCCGTAACCATTCAAAATCGGACGTCTCTTTATATGAAATATTGAACATAGAGAAATAGAAGATCATCTCCTTAAGTTATGTCCACAATGCATGAAACACCCTATATATGAGAACTGCGCTCTTCTGGGTTATTACGTCGCGAGTCGGTCCCATTTTCAGGGGTAGGTTGTCGCGAAACGTCGGTAAGAAATTACCATTACTCGCTGCGTAATGACCCAGAAGAGCGCAGTTCTCATTTACTTCGCGGTGGAAGCCTGAAATCTTGCATCCTCTGTACGTACACACACATGTATAGGAGGATATAAGGGCAAATAACCTACTAATTTATTTATACATACAACCAAATACAGTTGACAATATGTCGTAAAATTGGCGTACTGGCGAAAGTATGCCCACTGGAGTAATTCCCTTATAAACGGAAGTATGCCCAAGGCATACTTCCCTCACAAACACCGAAATGCTACTTGCAGATTGCCTTACATACTGCGTAATACTGAATTTGTACTATCGACTTACGATGCTGTATCACCATCTGGTCCCCACCGCCCCTGCAGCGCTGTCATTACGAATTCCTCTCTTCTCCTATTTCAATATCTGGTTCACAGCAAAAAGACAAAACGGTTACTCGCCACCACGTGGTTTACAATGTCAGAAACACAATTTCTTTCTTCGTCAGCTTACGTTACAGTTTTTAGGCGCGTTCGCAAAATTGCGAAAAGTGACTATTAATTTAATCGTGTCCGTCTGTCCGTCCGTCCATCCGCATGGAACAACTCGGCTCCCACTCAATGGATTTTCATGAAATTTGATATTCGATCATTTTTCGAAAAATCTGTCGAGAATGTTCAAGTTTCATTGAAATCTGACAAGAATAACGAGAACTTAAACAAATTCGAATTTGTGCAGCAAGGTTTTAACGTTTAATTAACACACCAACAAGTGCACATATATTCATTTAATGATCTAAAATTCACATTAAAACACTTGAAACGCTCCACATGTTTCACTCATACGATCATCTTCAGGGAGCATACATTGTTCCTTGCTATAGTTATAGTTTAAAAACACTCAGTGATTTACATCATTACGCTGAGCTGGTGTTGTGGCAGCATTGCTTCCTACTTTGCATACTTCCTCACTGGGTCTGATATCCATGTATTGCAAACGAAAATGAAGAGCTACAGAACTAATCTCATTATCACACTGCAGCGACGTACTTTTATTTGAAGGCGCAAACCTTCTTGAACACCGTATATAAAAAGTAACATAAGCAATGCAAACCCAGTACTCATGTTTTCTTCTGACAATGAGCCTCTTTTGTATATTTTAAGAATGAATCAAACTTACATTCAGGCCGCATGAAAATTGTAATTCATTGGGACTAACTTCATCGGACAATTTCATATTATTAATTCTGTGCATGTTAAATGATTTACAAATTCTTACAGTACCAACAAATGCACAATTTTTACTATTATCTACTTCAATCCTAATTAGCTCCTGCAACGCGTCAGCATTGTAAGACTATTTTATAGCCCTAGGGTTTTGGTAGTATAGGTGATGATGGCGGTTCAGCCGAATCATACACGCGCTAATTAGGAGTGAAATACATTATAGTAGAACTGTGCATTTGTTGGTACTGCAAGGATTTGTAATTCATCAGACAAGGTTCGGTGCGGACCCACCCAACACCAAGCTGGACCGAAATCAACCTAGTATTTTAAGAGACGGAACATTATGAAAAATTTAACCCCTACGTTACGCATTCAATCATTTTAGCTATTTTAGGCTTAAAGAGTTAATTATATTGCATTGCTATATAAATCATAACAGGTGTACTTTCTAAATTCCGTATAGACACTCGGCAGTCATAGCGTTAAACAGTATTCCATCCGCCACACTAGGTGCAGAATAAAAATACGTAACTCGAAGCGTCTGTACGCATACAAACATAGTCAGAGCTCAAGAGCTGAGAGGAACAGTGTAATACATCACGATTGAATCTGGTATGAAAAAAAATTCGATGTCTTCCCAAAATCGTCCACCATCACCACATACCTGACGGGAAAAAATGACAGGGCCCCGCCGACTTCACTGCAAGAACTATAAATATCTGCGACCCCATTTCACATCTGTGGGTCAGGATAGCTGAGTCGGTGTAGCGACGGGCTGGACGGTCCAGCGATCGAATCCCAGCGAGGGCGAGATTTTCTGCACCCGTCCAGACGGGCTCTGGCCTCCCCCCTCCCCCAACCTCCTATACAATGGATACCGCGTCTCTTTCCTGGCAATAAGGCGGCCGAGGCATAGCGTCAAACATCCACCCCATCTAACGCCGAGGTTAAAGAAATAGTAGAGCTATACCTCTACTAACCCCTCTGGGCCTGCATGGAAGGTTATAGGGTGAAGTTTACATTTACCTTTAGTTTGCCATATCACATTTATTCTGCGTTCTAGTTCTCAGTTCTCTGGACGACGCTACATTAAGTAGAAACCATACAGCACCCAATTCACAATAGCAGTGTGAGCCGGGAATAATTTGGGAGGGGGAAAAGATAGGGCCTATTTTAAGGCACTACCTTAGAATTCGCTTGAGAGGACTTGGCAAAATCACTGCGGGCCTCATAATGGCCGATTCTCCTGCGACATTTCAACCTATGACAGGTGATAAACCTACGCAGTTTCGTTACATAATTTATTCCGTGAGAACATACACTAGTTACGTAACACAGATCTAGTCCCGTGGCGAATTTTGGGCGTCCTATCACGACATACCCTACGTCACAAAACTGCGTAGGCTGAAACTATTTACTTGGAGGCGGGATCATGCCCTAAAGTGTTACTTTAGTGTTTCCCGGCCTTCTCTCCATGGAGGAGCCCCGAAAATAATTTTTCATGTCCAGAGGAATGCCCAACATATGAAAACTAAAACAAAACAAAGAAGCAGTTGGCAGCGCACAGAGATTATTCCACTATTGCTAATTGCAGGACAAAACTTTCCGCTATATTTCGAGGCGGATTTGGAATCTTTCGCGGCACTTAAATATATTTATTTCTTCCGCAATTTATCGCGGAAACCCTAAAGAAGTTCTACAGAACCCTGATTAGGAAACACCGCATTAACTTGCAGACCTACCGATTCTTGAAGGGTGACGGAGGCACGAGACCAAGTGTTACACACGTACAAAACAAAAGGTGCAAAAGTTCAGAAGAAATGTTTTAAGGATAAGTAAAAACGGTAAACACTTACTAACAGCACACAGCAGCTGGGAATCACTAGCATTGTAACCATGTCGCACAGATCAATGAAGTCAGTTTATCACTTTTTGTTCTGCGTCCTTTCAAAGACAAACATTCCACTCCTGTAATCTACGAATTTTAGCAGAACTGAGAAAGGCGAATATTCTTTCATTAATGCGACTCTTCCATCAGTACAGGTTACATGAATGGCACGATGCGGTAATTATGAAATTAATTCCGGAGGACAAAGAGCAGCCGTGGCATATTAAAGCAAAGCATGTTTGATACCAACAACTGCCTGCAGGATCTAAACAGAAAGCCGAACAAACCCTGAGGAGGAGAGCCAATATCCAGGTCAAGATTCGAAAACTTAACTTAAAAAAAAGGGACGCACACAAACGACAACATTCCAGCGAAATCCTACGAAAATAGCAATTTGAATACTTATCAGCCTGGGTATTTTCCGTGTCAACAAAGGGAAAACTGACAACAGATAAAAAATACTTATAATCGCCATAAATCTTTGCTTTTCGACGTAAAACTGAAGAGGCAGCGCCGGTTTGTATCTGTGATGCCATACTTTTCGAGTAAGTAATGAGTCCTAACTCCAATTGGCCTACTAACACTACACAAAGACAATAACACTTCAATATTATCTCTTGTTAATCACCGTTCATTTAGAAATTCACAGTTATCACGCGTTTTAAAGCAAGATATGAAGACATAGCGGACGATGTACTCGAGAGACTCGGTTCGCTCTAGACTTGAACATAGCTGAAATAGCGGAAGTCACATGGCAGGCCGAAGGCTGCTTACGCATGGTCTGTCGACATTTGCGTAATGTTTAACACCGATAACCAGTCTTTCTTGTTTAGTATGACGCCTTCTACTTGCTCATTTTAGGTGTAAAGTGTTATTGTTGTACCTGATCATACTCACACATAAGCAACCTTCACAAAAGAAAATCCATGACCCAGGCGGACTTCAAACTCGCAATCCCAGTATGCCAACGGCCACATTCCTACGCCTTTGACCGCACGGCCATCGAGATCGGCCTGTTATCCAACAACCGAGGTCAACTGCAGAGGGAAAAGACGAACCTTCTAATTTTAGTAAGGAGAAAAAAAACCCTCACTAACAAATACAGTATTCGAAAATGATACAAACGTTCTTTAAGTACTATGGGCTTTATCAGAGAATCGAGGTTAGGTGGAAGGCACTAATATTTCTCTTTTCACCACCGCGTGCAAACCAGCTCGGAGGTCCACTTAAGCGTCATATCCGATGGATACCGGAAAGCATTTGTCCAAGGGTGATACCAACTGGTCTCCTCAATCTTGTGGCACAAGACTGGAGCCACCCTCAGGCCTACGAGGCATAATCACAAGAAGGCTCAATGGGCTTAGGGCCAATTTCTGTCTACTCTAGCAAATATGCGTGCGCCCTTTCAGTGAATCACTGCTTACACGGCTACCTCTCTGGTTCATTTCCCACGAGTCAGCGAGTGGAAACAGACTGATAATGAACTTCCGTGGAATCTGGTGGCGTGTATGAGTCGGATCGTGACACAACGTGCACGGATCAGGTGATAAAGAAGATTTACGAATATGCACCACGGAGAACATCTGAGGATATCCGTGACATTGCATTTCATTTCTGGGAGCTCGAACGTGAGCAGCGAGTCCGCAAATGTGGACGGACGACAGTCGCAAGGTCAAATATGGCGACGTTGATGACAGTACGAAGACAATTCGCCACCCCTTCTCAAAATTTATTCCGCGAAATTGCCAATTTGGAACAGTGACTTCTGGATAATGAAGAAAGAGGGCGTTGTCCACATAACAGTAGCCTAAGAATAACTGGAAGTAGATCGAGTGTTCCGATTTTAGCTGCAGTGGCGCCTAGATTTACTCTGACAAAAGAGACATTCGTTGTGTTTGCTTGCATCTCACAGACAAGCGTTAGATGGAACCTGACACTATGGGGCGGTCTGGCGCCTTTGAAATTGCACGTTCTTCAGCAATTGCAAAATGACAGTATTACATATTCGAGAAACCACCATATTTCTGAAATTACATACAGAATGTTGATTATTTCCGAACAAATATATGTACCATCTGTTACGCTGTTTCTGTTGAAAATGGGAAAAGGAGTGCAATAATCAATTTACAATTTCCTGCGGTGAACGAAAGATAATTGTTGTGATACATGCGCAACTTACAGATACATACGCGCACATGGTGACTAACAAGCCCCAGTGTGATCGTTCGTAACCAGTAAAATTGAAGTCGACGAGATGGGACCGGGTTTCAATTACTGGCAGTTTGTATGTACATTTAAATATCCCTTCACTTCTTCTATATCTAATCAGCCGAACTCAGGGGCCCCCTTTCCTCTTTCTACCCTGAGGAGGGAGACAAGAGCTAGGTTTCGATACGCCGTGTTCTTAGAATTGTTGAATTTTAAGCACACAGTGGACAAAAGGCAATTACCTGGAGAGCTACAGTAACAGAAATATTTCCGTTGTCGGATTAACGCCCACGGATACCTTGTAATTTCTACAGATGGTGGTAGAGGTCCCCTTTCACTGACGTTAGTGAATCCCAATGTGTAAAACGCTCTGTTTGTGAGTGAAATCACAACACTGAACCGAGTGGAAGGAAAGTCTGCCGACCAGAACACGCTTACATTAGCTCATCGTACGTAATGCTGCCTTTCAGCGTTCAGTTTTATTTCCTACTGTCCTACGGTGTACGTACACAGAATACAGAGCGGTATATAGAAAATTCTCTAAAATTAATTGAACTACTGCTTATTAATTAATCACTCACAGTAATGTATCAGCGCAATATTATGGGTAAGGATTTGTTACGTGACTCTTTAAGAAAAACTATATTAAGAGAATCTCCGTGTATTAGGTTCTTCTTTTCATGACTACGAATAAACATCCCCTTATTACCCTTGATTTTTAAACAGAAGGAATAAATACCCCTGGTTGAGATATGCTGGCTTATTTTTCTGCGCTTATTTTAACCTTTTACTGCACAGTGGTCACTATACGCACTACCTGCTTAACAATAAAAAAACTCCGCATTATCCCATGGAGTTCATTTATGCATCTGTGTGATTCTTACAAAAACAGCTACTGTTTCTCTGATCAGAATTAACCTACTGGCCTTGGTAATGGGCAAAGATGGTTCCTGTGAGGGAGGGATTAAATATTTCAAAATTCATTCCAAGAACTTTTTATGTCTCAAAGGGTTTTTTTTAATCTCCTTATATAAAGTTGAAATTTAAAGCTGTCTCTGTGCAAGCCACGAAGGAACATGGGGGTAGCGAGCGGAGGTACAGCTCCACTAGCTCTTAAACTGGGCGCTAGATGGGGTGAGTGGTCAGATTCATTCCCCGTCCACTTCATTCCCGGAAAGAGAGAGCCCATAGCAATTAAAGAGAATGATATGTGGACCTTACAGGCGGTCTGGAGTTTTTGTAGAACAGACATCTTTTTCCGTTTCTGGGCATCAAACCACGATCCCTCGGCCGCCCAGCCAGTAGCCCTGTGACTATACCGCCTACATTATCCCGGACTCAGATTAGCCATCAATACATATCGCGGCAACTTCCGGATTTGCACACATTTGCCGGAAATCAGTGACCTTTAATCTCTTCCGTAGTCTGTTCAGGGTGATTCAGGAGGAAGCGTCAATATTACGGGAAGTGACAGTATCGTTAATTATGAGAAAAAAAGTGCATATGAACACTGCCTAATTCTGAATGGTTACCGAGATGGAGCTGTTTGAAACTCCAGACCTAACTTCGTTAGACTTTTGTTTGTATGGTTGGATAACGGGCGAAGTTTACAAAAGAAAGGTGACTTGCTCGCTCGAATATTATTTTGTGCCCCTGCCGACATGAAGAAACATCAGGATCTACTCACGCACAACCCGCTACCTCCGCACACGAGTTGCAAAGTGCAATAAGGTTGCTGTCGGACTTCCAAACATTTACTATGAACTGTAACAAAATCTTTCATTTGTGTGTAACAGATTTTCATGTAAACATTACATTAAAATTACAATAAAGTTAACAGTAAGTAATTTCTCTTTCTTTGTTACCATTCGTAATGCTTTTGCGTTTGTAGATTCAAACAGCTCTTATCTCATCACCATTCAGAATTAGATAATGTTCAAATAAACCTTTTTCTCAGAATGACCTTACAAAATATTTATCTTTCCATCTGAATCATCCTGTATACAGAGGCCTAGTGACTGCATGTAGGTAATATTCAATCCACACTGGCGGTAGTTCGAGTCTTGAACACGAAAACATAACGAGGGCCAAAAATAACTGTGTACTCCGGAATGTTTCACAAAACGACATTCCGCACTGAAAGTCAAGAGAATTCCATAACGACCACGGTTATTGTGCAAACAAATCGAACGATATAATCCTACGCTTGTAACTAAGAGGAAAAATACACACATTTCAAATACAGGTTGAACACAAAAGCACTTCTTGATTTCAAGTAGTTATAAAATCAAAACTTACTGGAATATTTTTATAAATATGGGACTGCAGATACATTAACTCAAGAAATTTTTAATTTTCCCGCCCGCCGCCAGAGGGCAGTGAAATGC
>Ga0123352_10001515_pt1 | contig 31017 bp, 14 predicted proteins | sample TergutLab28metaG_FD_89700 | JGI IMG/M metagenome (GOLD analysis project Ga0123352, IMG submission 89700) | Labiotermes labralis P1 segment gut microbial communities from Petit-Saut dam, French Guiana - Lab288 P1 | ecosystem: Host-associated > Arthropoda: Insects > Digestive system > Gut ...
AAGAATCAATGTATTAGGCAAAAAACGGGAGTACAGAACATAGTAAAGGAAATAAAACAGTACCAGAAAAAGTGGCTACAACACGTACAGAGGATGGACACAAACAGACTACCAAAACAAGCAGTACAATATAAACCAAAAGGACGAAGGAACATAGGACGACCGAGGAAGAGATGGAGGGACCAACTTCATCTTGAGGATCAAGGAACAGGAAACACACCTAACCCTTCAGAAACATGATGATGTTGATGATATTGGTGTGGTGGCGGCATGCATGTAGATGTGTAGGTTATGTTATGTTTGGCTGGTCTGAGAGGACAGGCAACGGTCAGACCAGCCAAACATAACATAATCTACACATCTACATGCATGCCACCACCACACCAATAATATCAACAAAAATAAGAAGCAGTCCCCTGTGTATCATCATTGTGAACAGACACATGCTGGGGCTGGCATAATAATGCAGATAAGCATTAATGCTTGATCAACTCACAAAATGTGGATATTGTGTTTGCCATTGCTCATGGCCAGTATTTGGGCTTTGAGAGTAGGCATAATGAAAGATGGAGAGGATTAGAGACATGTAATAATGGCATTACTTGCCATTATTACTGATGAATTAAGTAAGCAGTTTTACTGCCACAAATAGCTGGCGAGTGTGCACAGCAAGTAAGGTATGAAAACGTCATGGGGTTCAAATATCTCACAACAAACTCTAAGATATTACCTTAAAAATATGTAAATTGTGTATTCATTTTTAAAAATTGACTATTTTTTATGATGCTGTATAATTTTCTGGTATGTCCTCTAATAATATGATGGAACTGTCTCTGTTATGATTAATACTGGTGTATGCCTTCAGGTATCATCACTGTCATATTCTGGTCCAATTCATACAGAACAAGCAACACAAGTCTTATTGCAGTTGCTTGGGCATCAGCTCCACTTAAGGAATGTATATACTCATCACCCTGCTGTATTGTATTGGGTTTTCTCATCCCCTTGGATTCATCCTTCAATACAAAAAGAAGTGGTAAGCTATTACCCTGCTGTTAATATTTTTACTAATCTTTCTTTTATGTGAATTTACAATAAATTCTCTTTGTTGAGGTATTTTAATCTTTAAAATTCACAATAGCATTGTCATACTTGGTGTAACATTTTTCTGTCACAGGCCCCATATTTTATGGGATTGTGCCACTTAAAGGATATTATTTTAATCTGCTGTCAGTGTGATGTGTTCCAGCCTTAATACTCAGATCTGCTATCTGGTCATGTTGAGGCACCATGTAATTCATTACTTTGTTATGACCTAAGAGGCTAACTGCAGTCTTTGGAAGTAATGTAATCAAGTATAGTTTACTTTCCTGGGGCAATCTGTTCCAAATAGAAACAGAGTTTTAGGTGGTTTCAACTTTGTTGTACATTTGAAAAGTACTGTTCTGTAGTTTCAAACTAAAAAAGAAGTAGAGTTCTGTGTTCTTTTGAGATATGGCATCATACACTTGGAAACTGGTGCCCACTCTTTTAAGGGAACCTTTCTGTCTGATCTTCAAGGGTCAAAATGTCCAAAAGGAATCCATTCTTCATGACCTGCGTAGAAAAGAAGTATTTTATTAGTATAGTGTCTGATAGTATCTGTAGTGTTCAGTGTGTCACACTGAATTCAGTATCTTTGGATAGAGATCTTCTTTCTACAAATATTAGTTCTAGTGCCTTATTCTTAGTCCAAAGGCTTCCAAAATGAAAACCTATGAAAATTTATTTTTTGTAGTTTGTGATAGTACATTGTCTCTGCTGTATTAAATTCAGTTTCAGATGCCCTTGTTGTGTTGATGCTTGCATATTGTCTATTCAGTTTTGATATTTACTGTTTTTGAACTTATTTATTTTCTTATTTCATGTTTGTTTTTCTAATTATGCACTTCAATAGCACATACTCCACCCTGCTGTATGTGCTATTGAAGTGCGTAAAGATAAAAAGGTAAAGACAATGATGTCTCTGTTAGAGAAAGTGAAGGGGTTGGAGCCAGAGAAATGAATGAGAATTGCTATGGTTGGATGCTGTTGTGGTGTAAATGAATAAATGGTTTTTTTATTCTCAAGAAAAATGAAGACAAAAATGGAGTCCGGAGGCAGGAGAAGGTGGAATATGAGACTCAGAAAGGTCTGCTGTGGGGAGGGAGAAGGCCATACAGTTATGCAACTTCTACCCAGGTTTGGGGATGAGGAGAAGGGCAGCTTCCGTTCCAGTAAGGGATAGTTTGAAAATGTTAGTGCAATGTGAAGAATACTGGGGAATCAGCATTTTTCAAGAATATAAACAAGGATGAATTCTTTAACCTTAATGAGGAAGGCCTGTTTTGGCAGAAAAGACCAACTTGTACATTCATGTCCAAGATTGTAAAACTTACCCAGGGTTTAAAGTCTGTAAAGATCGTATCACCCATTTCTTGTATTGTGATGCTTCCGGGGGACTGTATGGTACAACCTGCACTTATTTGCTGATCCATAAGTCCTCAGACCATAAAAGAGAAGAACAAGTACCATTAGTTATTAATTTACATATTATTATGCTTCATTTGTCTTTGGTTTCCGTAACCCCACTTTTCCCGTAAGATCTTAACTTTACGCATCACAGTTTTACAATTTGCAGCGTTTTTCAAGAATGTAATCCCTGTGAATGGCAAGGGTTTGCTGGTGTGCATGTACACGCGTGTGTGTGTGTGTGTATGTGTTTATAAATATTATTGTTGTGTGTGAGACTTATTTAACTGTAATTACACAACATGAAACTAAAATTAAAATTGAGTACAAATGCTTGTATTGATAACCTGTAACTCACTGTGAGATATACTACTGTGTTTTCTCATTCTTTTCCTTGATAGATGACTCTGTGGCTGGAAGAAGACCAGTATGATTGTAAGAAGGATTTGATGGATTTGGTTATGATGAATTATGATGCCAGTTCCTGCTTACTGGTATGTAGTATGCTGTCAATCTTGCCAGTGTGCTGTTCCCTTCCCATGGTATGGGTTTTTTTATGCAGATATTGGACATTTGTTTCTATTTTACTACTATCAGTTGGAACACTGGTCAATTTTCCACTTTAGTGACAATGTTTCAAGTTATGGAACTGGTAGTGAGTCCACTTATTTATTATGTAAAACTGGATTTCTCTAATGCAGATTCTCAGTACATTGTAGTTTTATGGCCTATTTTTCTTATTTTATGATGAAAGATGGGCACAGAGTATCATAAGGTCCATGATTCTATATTCCATTAATCATTTTTGAATCAGATGACAGATTTGTGTGGTGGTCTGCAAAATTAAGGCGCTTGTGACCAACCCACCTTTGTAAAGTTAATCATACCAACATGGCAGCTGTGTGACTAACTGGTGACAGTACCATTATGTAGTATAGGATCCAAAAATTTTGTGTGTTAGTAGGTCTTTTAAAATATACAATTTTTGTTGATGTAAATTTGTTGCACATTGTAAAAACAGCTGGCAGCCATATAAAACCTATAGTTATTTTTGTTACATGAAAGTAACTAGTGAACCATTGGAGTTAGTTAGTGTAGAGATGGAACATACCTATAAATTTTGTTTAAAGTCCCAATTTTTTTTTACCACAGAACTAACAAAAGAGGATTTTTAAGGCAAAATGCAGTGTATATGTTTTGCAAAAACCAGACATTGAAGAGTTACAAAAAGTTCCTGTATGTGCATTTTCTCTTCGGACCACTTTCCTTTACACACTGCTGTATGTAAATATTCATTTAAAGTTTGAATGATTGTTTAATATTTAGGAATTGATCCAGTGTGGCAAGCATCAAGTAGTGAAGAGAGCTATGCAAATTATGCAAGATGCTATGTTACACCAGTTCCGAGAAGGTAAAGACGATTTAGTTCGGACAGTGTGGGACATAATACCGCAGTCCTTAGCAAGGTTCAGCACCTGTAACAGTTCACTGCAAGGTAAGACTTTTTGTTACTTTCAGCAGTTTGTTTTAATTACTGTCTATGTACAGTGTGTACAGTGGAACCCTCATTAAGGTACTCTTCAAAAGATTACTTCTTAAGTTGAAGAGTGTTGTACAAGGGTAGGCTTGAAAATGTTTCTGACTGAGTTTCGTTAAGTGTATGGAATCCTGTGACTAGCAGTACAACTGTGTGCTAAGATTTAGAGCTTTCACAATGATTGCATGTGTTTAAGTCTACATGGGCAATTAGCTATACCACTATGAAGGGAGTCTGAGAAGTCTTCATTAAATCACTGCTGGATTCATACGAAGGTCTGTGCTTCCTGCATGTGCAATAAATAGCTTAATATACAGGTTGTTTATTTTACAAGACTCCTCTTTGCAGGATTTGATCAGTGTGCTTGGTGGTCAAACAAATGCTCATCTGCTATATGTCACTTCCCTTGTACTGATTTTCTCCATAATCAGACAGTAAATTCGGAAAGTACAGAGAGTAGTTCATTTATGCCACTATGGCTTTCATTATGCTGATTTTCATGAAGCAATCATGCAATGAATTGTTGTGGACATGTCTTATACAAATTATATCTGAATTAAATGAGAAATATGAAAATATAGACATCAATCTTTACTAAACTCAGAACTGTTCAAAGACATTAAGTGTAGATCTTCTGTATCAGGTTTCACCCAAATCAGTCAAATATTGAAAGTGCATATAGAAATGATTTTACACCACGAAATAAAGTATGAGTGTCACTGAGCCAATTTTCACAAAATTTATACCTGCTTGAAAAGTTTGTGTAAAGAACTCCAGTATTGAATTCATGAAAATCTAGGAAATGCTGTAGTTGCTGATGATAGGTCACAGAGGGACAGATGGATGTGGTCTCCACATAAGGTGTTCCCCTTTTATGTCACAAGAATTCCTAAAATTCTGGTAAGCACTGATATATGGAATGAATATCACCATAACAGTTACAAAATTAGGAGGTACTGTATAGGCTGAGTGGTCAAAACGTTCATATTTAGCATTTCATGCTGCTAGATTAAATGGCAGCTTATGCTGATGTCTATGCATTTCATAAATATCTTGTGGTAATGAGTGACTTATTATGCAACAAATTATTCATTGACTGTGTGAAGGTAACAGTATTTCTTTTATTCCTGGTGTAGTCACGAAGGTTGGTGGCCTGATGCATCTAGCTTGCATGGCTGTTCCACCCAATCTGAGTGCCTCGTCTGTGTTTCGTGCAGCCTGTCTGTTAACACGAATGTTAGCCAGCCACGGGGCTGAAAATTCAGATGCACCATTAGCTTTCCATAAAGCAGCAATTTGCCATGCATTCCTTTTGCTCCTTATATCTGTGGATTTGCAGGATAAAAGACGTAAGTAAAGTGACTCTTGAAATAAATATTGAAAATTTTGTACTTTGAAAATACTTAATAATGTGTGAAATATTTCATTAGCTTGGCATGTCTCTGCCACTGTAGGCATGCAGCATGGCAATTATGTGTGTTTTTGTTATAATTATATGTAATGAATCATACATACTTGTAGTTTTAAGTGTCATACAGTGATTTTGAATGGAATGAGTCTAAAATTTTGCCCAAACATGTGTACTGTTGGCAAAATTTAATTTTTACATTCTATCAACAGAATTGCCGAAAGTTATGACAGGAATTAAGGTCTGAGGACTTCACTCTCCTGAATTAATTAGAATATTTTTAACAATTCCTTTATCCTATCAGAACAAGTAGCAGAAGTCTTTGGCCAATATATTCATAAGTTATCAACTCTTTGTTATACTTTGATGCCTGCAGTAGTTCTGTTTGTTATGATGTGTTAGCTAATTTGACAGGTGTGCAATGTGGCCAAGTGACTGTCAAAGTGGTATCCTTATTTTACTCACATAAAGTTTTAAGATATTTGAGGAATTTATTTTGAAATGTCTCATTTTGTTTTGGGTAGTTGTTTTCTGTATGCCAATTCGATATGTCATTGATTTATTTTGGATTCATTTTTATTAATTCTTTTAATGCTCTGTGTAGAGATTTTATTTGAACTAGATGCATACGTTTTTTTATGTTTTGCTGACCGTGCATCTCAGTATAATTATCTTAGTAATTAACCAACTTGATGCACAAAACGTTGTTTTACAATAAGTTTATTTCATGCCTCTACATGTTTCAAGCACCATGTGCTCATCATCAGGAGGTCAAAATTGTATTACACAGCCTCTGGTATCATCACACCTATAGATGGCCGTCCAATGCACGGGACGGCCATCAATAGGTGTGATGATACAATTTTGACCTCCTGATGATGAGCACATGGTGCTCGAAACATGTAGAGGCATGAAATAAACTTACTATAAAACAAAATTTTGTGCATCAAGTTGGTTAATTACTAAGATAAATAGATGCATGCAGTTACATTTAAACTCAGTATTGGCTAAAACACATGCACGCACACACACACACACACACACTGTGAGATATACGTAAAATATTAAGAATTCCCAGTATTGCATTTACTCAAAATCTCTCTGTGGGCAGTGCATCTGATTCTTGCATAGTGATGTAATGAATGGTTTTAGACCTGTATTTCAGTGTCTAAATATTTTAATACTGTCAGGCTTGCTTAATAGCTGTGGATTGAATGAACATTATGTGGTTGCATAGTTGTGTGCCTGTGATTTAAATTTGACTGCACATTTTTCAGCATTGGCTATCTACATAAGTGAACCAAAATTCTTAAATATGTTGCATACTGCCATGGAGTCAAAGCACCCAACAATATGCTCTACTGCAGTCTATTTCCTTTCTCATCTGCTTCATTACCAGATGACTTTACAACATCTAAATGTAAGTATTTTCAGTATTAATACACAGTGAAACCCTCTCAAGATGGAGAAATGTAAAGTCTTAAAACCATAGGCATAACAAATGTGTTATTATTTTGTAATTTTACATTGCAGTTGCCATTCCCTTTAATACAATATGAGTACATATACTCTTTGCATCAAGCGATTAATTTTCATTTGCAGACCACATTTTAAGTCTTACCTTCCTCAGTGATTTTGACACACTCTTGAACACAAAAAAATTATACCTTGTACAGGAACAGTTGGTACATGAAAAGCCTGTCTTACCAGAACCATTCTATTAATACTGATTAATACCTTTCATATTTGATGTTTTCATCTTTTTTAGGCTCAGCTGTATGCTTACAGATTATTTGAGTAGTGTATTTTGATGTAACCATACTTAAAGTTGACACACAAATGCCACATTCTTCAGTGATTTTTATATGGGGAACAATTGGAATAGCATTTGCCTTGGTCATAATGTCCACCTTTTATTGAATTCATAGTGGCTTATATTTCTAATGCCAGTTGACGATGTAGTAGCCACGTTGATCACATGGTCATTAATTAATAACTGTATAGGACAAAAACTGTACACATACACAGCATGAGCTGAACACAACATGTGTATACATTTTGCACACAGAATATTTTAAATAAGGCTAAATAGATTACACTGGTTTGGGCATGTACAGAGAATGGAAGAAATTAGAATTCCCAAAAAAAGTATTATATATGAATTTGGAAGCAACAAGTCTGAGAGGCAGACCAAGATATAGATGGCAAGATGAAGTGAGGGAGGATGGAAGACTAGTTCATGGAAAAGGGTGTATATCAGAGAGGAACGGAAGAAGTTCCTGAGAACGGCAAGGAATTGTCACATTCTGCGCGTGCCAATGGAATGAATGAATATTTTAAATGAATGTCATTAAAGTAAAATACTTATGTAATCACAATGTTTTCCATTAGGCACTTCTTCACCTTGTAGAGTGTCCATGCGCCATGAGGTTGCATCACTCAGATTATGAGCTTTGTTAAAATCTGCTGGTGATGGTCTGGACTTCATTTCCCTAACTTGTTGATAGCACTAACGTAGAAATGGCTGACAGGATTATTTTAGCACATTGATCTGTTATAAGCCTCGCAGTACTAACTGATCTCAGACATTAACATGCTTTACATACACAGTCCACTCACCAATACAACAGACAACACACATAAGTATGCCATGTTTGTCTAAACCCCTGATATGTGCATGTGAAGATGACCTTGCAGATCATCCTGTAGGAACTGAGAGCATTTTTAGTCACTGTGTTTGAAACAAACTGAATGACTAGGAACGAGGGGGAAACTCTTTAGGATTTTGATGCAAAAAAATATTTGAGGGGTTAAAAATTTATTATATTGTGAAATGTTTGTGCCACTTAGGTGGGAAATCCTTTTAAACAGGAAACTTCCTAAATGGGCAAAGTCTGTGTTGATCATATGGGAAAATTTTAGTACTAAATGATTGCAATGTCTAAGGTAGCAAAATGTCTTATGCAAGGTTGTCTGAAAAGAGTTGCATTGTATATTGATTAAAATAAGAATAAGTGTTGGCTTTAATTAATTTTTGATTCATGGTAGTCTATATTTAAAAAATTAACTTTTCAGTGTGCAGTCCTGGGTCTGTGACCAATTACTCAAAGGATCAATGATGAATAAAACCACAGTATTTGAAGCCCCCCCCTGTTTCACATTCCATTTGTTGATTAAATGTATGAAAGCCAACTCATTGGTACTTGTTCTATGATACTTAAAACAACTTAAAAATGGAAATGTAAAAAGTCAACATTACATTAACTTAAGACATTTTACACTGAGATTTGGTTGTGGCATTTTACCCTTCAGTTAAAAACAGTTACACCATGTGAAGGAGAAAAGCATATATTAAAATAGGAGAGGCTGTAGGAAGTGCATGGAATTGATTTCACCTCACTTATTGTCCTGTTGTAGATTCTTCATTTTAAGGATGTGCCAGGTTTGATCCTTGGCCCAGAAACTTCGAGATTCCTGTTCTTTTACACAGTACCTGCTTGTAAATACATGATGGCCATTTCCAGATTTGTAAATTAAGATTTATTTCTGTATGGAAATAGGTGATACAAGACAGTTTTATTATTGTCAGTGTGTGCATTTATCAATGCACCTGAGAAAATAGCTGGTAATACACCTAACACTGGCCTCCACATGTGAGATGTGCTAGAAATGCTACACACCAGATGACTTTTAATAAATGGTTTGTTAAAAGTTAGTTACTGGAGAGAATAGAAAAATGATGGTCTTTGCAGGTAGAAGATTCACCCTGATGACTTGATTGCTCTGCTTCTTGTGGATAATGTGTCATTTAGATATACATGAGAGACAGTGGTCAGTAGCTCAGCTGGTGGCACAACATGCAGAGGCAATGTTGGCCAACCAGATGAGCACTCAGTGCTAAAAAGATTAAAAACATTAATTTGTGTGTTTAATATTTGTAAAAATGAATGAAAATTTATAATTCATATATTAAATTTAAAGAGTAGTTCATATTCTTACAGTTAGCAGATACAGAATTGATACTGAATGTATGTTGTTGCAGAGTGACCATATTGTGAGAATTGATACCACCCAAGTGCTGCAGTTATTGATGAATCCAGATTTTGATGTACTGGCAGCATGTTTGCAGCTGACTTTCAGTCTCCTTCAGTCAAAACTCACACATCCAGTAATCAGACTGTCAGAGAAAGGACAAGATATTATCTCCTCAGAATTCCTTCAGACGCTGTATATAAAACTTCAGACTTTGGGCATTAAGGTATTAATATTTGTTAATGAAGAAATTATGTGCAGATATAAAAGAGCTGAAGCTTCTGTGATGACTAAATGACAATTCGCCAACAATTTTATCACTGATAAAATTGTTGGGTAATCACACCCATCTTTTTGAAGCAAAAGTCTTTTACTGGGACCATCTCTAAAACAATGGACTTCTGCTCTGAATTTATCTGGCTATGTGTAAACAGTTTATGTATTGGCCACAATAAACCAATGCATGAGCACAACTCAGAATCAGCTAAAATAATGCCCTGTTAAGTTGCAGGAATTTTTCTCTTCAAGATGACAGGCATCTTGAGATGTGTGGTGGATGATATGGCACTACATACCTTTCTAATACTGATAATAGGGCAACATATTGGTGTATATGATTACATTTTGGGTTGGGTTTTTCCTGAAATGTGAATAAATAAAATTGTTGAGGTGGAACCACTGCCCTGATTCTCACACTTCAGAAGGGGTACCAAATGTGTTATGAAGGTGTTACAGTTTTTGGAATTCTTCAGGTTGTGCTGCACTGAAATGTCTCATACCTGGCCATACTATGATTGAACATATGCACAAGCATGATCACAGTGCAGTGAAACAATTATGATAGCCTATTAGATGTTGTTGTGGAAGATATTTATGAATTTTCAATTGTAAACTTTTTGTTGTTTCTGCCAGAATGTTCCAGGTATCTCCAACAATTCTTGGAAATGTCTTGGTGCATTACTTCAGTTTTGCTCCACTCAGTTTGTGGATCCTAATATACAAATGCATCTAGCCACACAGCCATGGACCTATTTCTTGATTTGTTCCATGATGCATACAGTTTCCATTTTAGGATCTCATGACTTCCTCTACTTCATTTATCAGTGGCTACTGTGCATCCAGTCTTGTCAAACTATTTCTAGGTTAGTTCTTTTGTATATAATGAACTTCAAGAAATAATTAGTGAAAATGTGCTTTCTGAAGGTTTAATCTAGGAAAGGACTGACGTATTTTAAGTTCATTACACGGATGAAGAATATCAAATATTGATTTCTTTCTGAAGTGTAAGAGTGTTTGATTATTTAGTGAATATGAACTGTAAATATACTTGTTTTTGGGATGTGAAACTTCATCTGTCACTCTGAGGGAAAAACATACATTTAGATTTATTGAGATCAAAATGCAGAAGAAGATATTATGGCATAATCAGGACAGATACAGTCATAAGGAATTAAAGAAGTCATGTAGTGAACAGCTGTGTAATTTATAATCTTTGTCCATTATTGTGAGATGAAGTAAATCAACAAGGGTAAAATATCAAGATCTTACATCATGCATAGGAGAGATAAGATGCTGAAATAAACATGTGCACACACACACACACACACACACACACACACAGAGTAAGTCATCACTTAACTTTGGGGTATGTTCCTGAAAATCACATTCCATGAGGATACTGGGTATTCTTATGATGCAGAAAGTGACAGTGTTGGTATGTAGTTGGACAGCATGGTATGGAAGCTATTGTGTAATGACTGTTTCTGTATCCTAATAAGAATATCCAGTCTCCATGAATAATGTAAAATGTGGACCAATGTGTGGTTATGACATACAGAATTAAAGGAATGATATTCACACTATGTACAGTAATACACAGGACACATTAACTTAAGTGTAAGTGTATGCCAGTGGTATTAATATTTCACTTGACTTTGTAGAATATTTGCTGTTTGAATCCACGTATACATCATAATTTGATAAAGGTTACATGATGATGATGATGACGATGACGACGATGACAACAATGATGATGACTGCTTAGTGGGTTGTAGATTAGTTGTGTTTTTAGCTAATAGACACATACACGAATGAGTTTTTAATGGTGTAGAGAGCATTTGAATAAGCCACCTTCGGACATAATACCTTATATGTATATATACGTATGAGGACAGGCTGAAAAGTATTGCCTCCTCTGTCACATTTTTATTAGAGTAATGAAAACTGGTTAAAACCAGTTCCACACAGTAGTGTGATATTTCTTCTACACCATGTGTAGCTGAACCCACAGTTTTCCATTACTCCGGTTCAGTGCCAGTTGAACAGAAGACTGTAAGGACGCACAGTTCAAACAGCATGCCGTTACTGAGTTCTTGCGTGCAGAAAAAAATTCCTCCCATTGACGTTCATTAACATATGCAAGCAGTGTATGGGGATAAATGTGTTCATGTAAGCACAGTCAGGCGTTGGGTATAGCCGTTTAAGCAGGAGGAAGTGGTTTTGGACAGAATCCAAAATCTTGATAAATGCTGGCAAAAGTGTATTGAAATTGAAAGAGATTGTGTGGAAAAGTGATGATGCACAATTGTAAATAAAGTTTAAAAGTTTTTTTTTAAACTCAGATATCTCCATTTTTTATTTAGCTGGAGACAAAACTTGTCAGCCCATCTTTGTATTTCTGAACTATAAACAAGAAACCAGTTTTGTATGTTAAACTGCTTGTTTTTATCACACATGTTTGCAGGTTTAAAATGGTTCGTTTAGTCTTCAAAAAGGAGAGAGCGTTGTGCCCAACTTTGCTTTCTGAGACTCTTACGGCAGTGGCTACCATGTTTCTGAATTGTGATTTGACCACTGTGACATCCAGTATGAAGGAGCTGGTCCAACAAATCATGACTGGGGTGTGTATGATCTGAACAGTTACTTCATATGTATAATACAGAGTGCTTTAAGTGAGAAGGGAGCTTCTTGGATAATTATAAGGAAACCAATACTAAATCAAATTAATGCTTATACACTTTGATTTATATGGTGGTGGTTTCAATGGAAATCTATAATTTGAAAACTTTTCTGGACACTTTAATAAGAAGGAGAATTATGCATTCTTGAGCAGATATTTTCAGGGATTTGGTGATTATCATGTTTTCATTATTTAAAAGTTAAAGAATATTATAAAAACACTAAGAGGCATTTCAAGGTGTGTATAACAGAAACATGGTTCCCTTAGACAGTATTATTTATTCTTGATTTCAAACTTTTGCCGTGTTCTGAATGTTGTATGCTTTCTTCTGGGTAATTCCCCGGCGTCTGAATTTTGTATGCCAACGTTTCGGAACACTGTTCCCTCTTCATACCTACCCATCTATGAAGATGGAACAGACAGGGTGTTTCGAAACGTTGGCATATAAAATTCAGACACCAGGGAATTACCCAGAAGAAAGCATACAGTATTATTTATATATAATGATGTTAATATCAACCAAAAATGTTCAGAGATCACTTAAATGAAGGAGGTTTATGGAAGGTGCACAGAGCAGAGGGCTATCAACAGTGGCTTCCTCCAATTACTTCTCAAAAAGTGTAATATCTCACTTTGACAGAGGCAAATTTTCTTGTAATATGAATTCTTTCTTTTTTCTTACTCCTCACTGACAAAAAAATTGTGGTTCCCTAGATGGCCATTTTATATCCTCACTCTTTCTTTCCTACGTTCTCATAGACCTGTACCAAATTTCATCTCCTCGCCCCCTCCCATGGACAGTCCTTGCAACCTGCCTGTATAACTTGCCACAACTGTGCCCTGCTCAGAGACCCTAGAGACTGGATACAGCAGTTTCCTCCAGAATGTTGGTATCCACTTATACGTCTCCACAATGTCACAAACCAGTCAACTAATCTGTAAACACACCTCTGTGAAAACCTCAGATATCTGTACTTTTTTCATGTTCATGCATTCAGGGGCAGTTGTATATGCCACGACACTCATGTCGAATATTACACTACAAATTTTTATGAAATTTGGCACTGAATTGTGTGGGCAAACTTAATTATGACACACATTATTCCAGTGTACTTAACATGAAGTTGAAACCACCTGCAATGCTGTATCTCAACAACTGCACAGTTCACAAGAAATTAGTGAATGATTTAAAATACATGTTTTATTAAATTAAATGTATAATCATTATTTGAAACAATTTTTTACATGGCTGATATTTAATAACATGAAAGGAAGGGTAATGTATAATAATTAGCTTTGCAACAAAATATTTTTACCTGATATAAATGAATACAAAAAAGGTAAAGTTGTTGACTGTATTTAGGCTAAGTCACTTTTATAATAAATTATAACTGAATATTACATTAACATAATATTTGTACAAACAGCTCCTTGAAAGTGGATTCTACTTGTCTGAAGACACCTGCAATGCACTGAGACATTATCTGCTACAAGTCCAATCTTGATTTTAAGCCCACAACTGGAATGCTGGTGTATCTTATGTGTGTTTTGGTATATCACTTCTTTCATATTGGGTTTATTTCAGTGATTTTAATGAATATGTTGTGTGTTGTAAGTAGTGATGTAATTTTTTTTTGTGAAAGGTTCATTTAATTTTATTTATTTATTGCAAATATAAATAGAATTATTGTACCTCATTTACTGGCATAATTCTTGCAGTAACAGAATGTGTATGTCCTTATTCTGTAATGTGTAAGTAAACCAGAATTTTGTATTGACATTTCTTCATTTTAGGCTGTGTGAAAAACAAGGCTGTTGAAAATTAGTCATGAAACTATTAAAATGAGATGCATCCTCCAATTGGCCTACTGTGCCTCATAACAAAAATTATTGAAGTTTTGTTTGTAACATAACATTCAGTTAGTTTAATGTGTGTTAGAACACACAGTAGGAAATTTATATATAAGTGAGTATAAGCTGTATGTGTAAGTACTTACCACAACCGAATAGTGTGTGCAGTTTCTTACCTACTTCTAGTATGCAACCATGTGGACATGAGATTTAGACAAAGAGGCGCAAGGATTTTGTCAGTAATAATGATATCTCAGTACATACATTAATGTGGAGTATAAGAAAAACATTGTTTACAATATTTAATGCTAACAGGCAGAGAGTTATTCATGCTTCTTGTGGCTGAATTCACTAAATTTACCAATGATTTCTGAAAATGTCTATTTGTAATACCAGTTACAAGGTCCTATCATCTGTTTAGATTATCCAGTCACTGAAAAAGTAAGCAAAAAACCTGGAATATTAGTACTGTAATAAATATTTTATTTCACAGCTTGAAACAACAGATCTGCATAGTATACATACATATATTCTAGATATGAAATTAGAGGCATAAGGACTCAACTCTTTATTTTTTAAATAATTTAATTATAAGGTGGCAAACATAAAACACTGGGATTAATGGTCACTGGAATATGCTGTCAGACTCTTTAAAAGACAAGTTCCTATAATATGTTAATGTGACATCCAGCAAAATGAGGTGTAGCTTGTTTTTTTTTTATGTGATTTATCAAAATTTAAGATTATAAAGTGTAATATCTTTTTGTGTGACATCACCACATAATACAGGAAAATACATTGTATGTAATAATTATCCACACTGCTGACAAATGTGGCATAACTGAGGAACCTTCTGTGTGGATTACATACGAACATCCAAATTCTTGTAGAGAAGCAAAATGTTGCAGTAAATAAGTGAAAATGTAGACCATGTGTGTATATGATATAAATTGTACAACATACTTTCCTTCATCATCTGTGTTGTTCTAATAACACTGTGAAGTGTTCCTGATTTTGAGTACATGTTGCTGTTGAATTTTTTGTTAACATTTCCTGTGTTAATAGAGTTCTTGTTATAGCAGTTTGCTTTCTCTGTTGTCATTTCTTGCAGTAGATTGTAGTCATATATACCATGGACTTAAAGGTGGTTGAAATTTACTGGTTTTGGCACATTTTTTGTGAATCAGTGTTCAAGCAATCCCATTACAGGCCTGGACAGGCCCTGAGGGTTCCAGGAGGTTGAGGCTCCCAGATTTCAAGACAGTCAGCACTTGAGGGTGGTAAGGTTGTCAGCCATTCGCACTGGCCACCTTTGCCCCACAGGAAATATTCCTGGTACTCATTTCTGTTAGTGGCTGAGTCAACCCTGGGGCCATAGTGCAGCCAGAGGATGATGTCAATGAAAAATTCCAATGACATCATTGGGAATCAAACCCACAACCTTCCAGCTTGTAGCGCAGTGCCTCAACCAACTTCGCCACCGTGTGCCCCGTCAGTGTTCAAGCACTAATCCATAATCTACAACAATGAAATACGTGGGTCATTTCAAAAGTTCTGCACACTGTACATTTTCTCTTTAAAAATGAATTTATTTTACAAAATACATTTACAGGCCTTCAGTGTAATCTCCATTGTGCTTTATCACAGCGGTCCAACGTTGGGGCAAGTCTTATATTCCTGTCAGGATGCCTTCGTTTTTTATGTGTCTGATTACTCGGTTCAGCTCGTTAGACACCTCAATGCTTCTTAAGCATTTCCCATGGAGTGGTTTCTTCAATTCTGGGAACAAGTCAAAGTCTGGTGGGCTCATGTCAGGACTGTACTGCAGGTGGGGAAGCACTTGCCATCCATACTTTTCCAAAATTTCTGATACTGCACCTGAGGCATGAGGCGGCGCGTTATTGTGCAAAATGAGGATATCGGCTGTGAACATGGCGGACCTTTTTTGGCGAATCTTTGGACGCAAAACATCTTGCAGAGACTTTCTGTAGTATGCCACTGTTACAGTGGACCCCGGGGGCACTCTGTCTGTTGCTATCACTCCATTCTTGTCATAAGCCATAATCATCATGAGCTTAACTTTCGATTGTTGCCAGCGACATTTTTTCAGGCGAGAAGTTGCACGCTTCCACTGAGAGGACTGAGATTTCAGTTGTGGTTCAAAATCTTGTATCCATGTTTCATCTATGGCAATAATTTTGCTCAAAAACTGCTCACCTTCTGCCTCGTAGTGCTGCGGCAGTTCTTCTGTGACCCTCTTGCGAGTTGCTCTCTCTTCTTCGCTCACCTGATGCAGAACCCACTTTGCAGTGACTTTCCTCTTCTGCAATGTTTGAGCCATGATTCTGAAAACAGAGGCGGTTGAAATGTTTGCTTCATGCGCAATTTCTTCACATGATATGCGTCGATCTTCTTCCAACAGGGGGCTGACAATAACCACAGATGTGTCGTCCGTTGCTATTACTGGCCGCCCGCTTCTTGGGTCGTCTTGGATGCTTACCCCACCTTTACAGAAACGAGATGCCCACCGTGACACTGTGCTACGATCCAATACACTATCCCCGCAAACTTCATGTAAAGCATTATGAATTTCAGTTGGGTTTTTTCCTCGCAAAGTTTCAATTTTAATGTGTGATCGCTGGCCACTGCATGAGATCTGACTCCAGTCAGTTTCTTTTTCCATTTCAAGGCTCCGTTTTGCAGAACAGGGACCACGTAGCCTGCCATTATGCACACAATGTTCTTTACTGAAGTCTGGCTCACAACTGTCATGAAAATCAGAATGATTACATCATCCTACTGGCTGCGCAAGCGCAGTGTGCAGAACTTTTGAAATGACCTATGTATACGCAATAAGGTTAATGTAAGCACAGTAATTAAGAACCTAATCTTGACCAATTGAACATGAATCTACATTTATGATTTTATTTGAAAATGTACATTTAACTAGTACAATTAACATTGAACCATGAACTTGAATGTAAGGTAGTGGTCCAGTACAGCATCATTCTGAAGTACATTCTCATGTTTTAACTCATCTGTTTGCCACACATGACAAAGTACAATGTAATGAACTTAAATCTATTCTGCTATAAATCACATACACAACAATGTGTAAGGCAGGGTATGGTATGTAAATTAACTAATCAGATGCTATCAAACTGCAGGGATTTAAATGGTAATATAAGCACAGGTTTAAACGACAGAATTTCGCCCTGTTGTCTCTCAAGGAAAAATTTTCAATTTTTTTTATGTCAACTGTTTATAAACAAATGTAATTTCTACTGGAGGTTATAGTCTGCAGAAGTAAAAGAAAGTAACACATTATGGAGGGCAGTGCTTGTGTGTGTGTGTGTATGTGTGTGCATGCGTGCGTGCATGTGCTTAGACATCATGAATTTTAAGTACAGAATTGTGCAGGTACACATTGTTAATGGGCAGCGATTTAAATGTGAAGTAATATTGGTATGGTTCAGTTTTCTTTTCCATGTCCAAGGGAGCTAAATTTAACTAGAGGGTGATGCGTTTCAATCAGATGAGAGAGTTGAGCTTTTTGGAAGGACAGCCCATGTGGAGAAGATGGGATAAATTCTGGTGTCCCAACATTATTGTAACTGACAGATGGACCTCATTTTAAAAATTACACGTCTCCAAAGTAAATGTTTTGATCGTACATGAATTGAACTGAAATTATACTGTAGTTGGCCAGAGTGGAAATTTAAATTTTAATGCGTAGTTTATGAAAAACATATTATTTGAACTGAAAAAGATACAATTACAAAATAAATAGAATTTTTTGGAAAATAAAACAGAGATTATTCAGCTTGTCTTAGACATGCAGTAAGTTACTTTGTGGCCTAAATATATAAAATGTATTTATAGGGATATCCCTAAAAGTTCATGACCGAAAAATATGATATAATTTTATTGTTGAAAGAGAGATTGTGAATTCTTGCTACGTACATCATTCCTTTAAAATACATGCGAAAATGAATATCTGGTACCTTGTGACTAATTTCCAAAGCCAAACATGAGTGCTTCTTCACTTCTTATGTGTGTTTTGAACATGAAATAAATACACGAAGTGCTTGCCATGATGTGAACTGGAACTAAATATTAAGCAAATGTTTTATTTAAAAAATGTAATTTATTTTTTTGTGAACATGTCAGCATAAAGATCTCAGTGTCAGGTTACTATGTATGAATAATGAAAAAGGCTATGTAGTGTCTCTTTATACAGTTTCATGAAAATGATTCAGGTGGTGAATTTCATATTGACAGCCATAATTGGACCTAGATATGGATAGACATACAGGTGTTATACCATGAAGATGAAAATGCAAGTTCTTCTGAGACATTGGCACTTATTTATGAAACAACATGGCATTACACACTGTAATAAACAAAGCACATACGGAAATCTAAAACTGAAGTACATCTGTTTCATTTTTTGAGTCGTAATTGGTTCACATGTGCTGCAGTGCATGACGAAGGATCCTACTGCTTTTGTAAAGTGCAAATGGTCTCTCATTCCTACTTGAATACAAGTGTTAGATAATGTTTGCATTTGACATTTATCACAGTATCATCTGTGTTGAAGTGCTCCACTGATTTCCTTCTTTCCAAGCTTGGGCCTACCAAAAACTTTTTACAAACTGCGATAGGGTTTGACGTCACGGACGCTGGCGACTTGCTCTTTGCACAAAACATCCTTTAAAGGAATTCAGACGAACATCTATTTCTCCTTCTTCAAGCTGGAAATAAATTATGATTTTCAGACAAACATAAATATAACTGCAGGCAAGACTGAAGTTGGCTGAATTATTTATTTGCAAACATCATGTATTATGACATATGATTGAAAAATTATTGCTGAATATGATGTATGTGGTAAAGTGAAGTTTCTATCAAGAACACATTTCACATGATGATCACAAGTGCATCACATGTTTGTGAAGGAGTTTAAACCTGCACTGTGATCAATATGGCATTTGAGAAAGCTGCTTATAGTTCCTGGTTAATGAATTAATGACCCTAGACTGTGAGATGAAAATGTTGTGACCAAATAATTGAGTCAGCCTCCAACTATTAAAATTTTGCATCAACCAGTACACCCAAGGAATTCTGAAATGACAGAGGCCAGACAGATACAAAGACTGACACTTCCGTTTTGTGACTTTTCATGTTCAGCTGTGTACCCATCTAACGAAAAAGTCACAAGTGTCCAGTTACTCCCAAAATGTATGGTTTTTCTTACCTGATCTGATTGATAGATGTCTTGATAACAGGAAGGTGAAATACACTCCCGCACACATCGCACTCTTGATATTCCACTCATGTGAACACATGTTGGACTCTGCTCGCATGCAGACTCAAATTCTCGGAATGCCACTTCCTATAAAAATTGAATGCTCAGAAATAGAAATGTTCAACAGATGTTTTATATTAGGTAAGAAGGCTATATGCAATTTTAACTTACGTTTTTGCTTGATTCTTTGTACTGGAATTCAGGAAAGGTGAAAGCAGCTTTTTTGGTACCTGTTGCAAGTACAGTTCCTAAAATACATGTGATTATTAAAGCAACTGCGGCCATTGCTATCTTACCAAACCTTCCTAAAAAATTATATAGATTTTTTTTTTACTTGCAATGTGTGTGTTATTTTGAAAACTAATTTGAAGAGTAGAAGTGTGTGTTGCCATAGGTGTAATTTTTGATACAGTAGTGATTAGAACATATATGTAATCTAATCAATGCTTAGTTCGCTTCTGAAGTCAAGTTTTTAATTCAGAGGGATGCCGAAATGTGTATTCTGTTTCCTACACTACGAACATTTTGGTGAGAGACTTTTTAAGCCGTGGTCATAGTATGCCAGAACGATTTTCATGTACTTTGTGGCGGGAGTTTTATATTGTACAGAATGTTTGGTTTCTGAATATTTTCTGCACCAGTTGTGAAAGGTAATTCGAAGAGTTTATAGTATATATTTCTTTGGAGCCAAATATGTCAAAATAAAGACAGCGTGTGTTTTATAATAACGTTTAAATGAACAGAGGGAACTATTTCGTTGGACGCGTTCTGAAAAGCTCGTGAGTTATTGATCGTGTAATATTATGTGTATCCCTTTGCGAGGCTACTTCCCCTCGTGTTCTTGTCCGGGCGACCTCACACTGGCGGGCAGACTTGTGCAAGGCCACATAGAGACGCTGACGTATTCTTCGGTGTGTGAGGTTAGTCGACTTGTTTCATTATTGTTTAATATTTACGCAGTGACTGTGAAATTTAGCAGTGTTAATCAGAAGTTGGTGGTTACCAGCACATTTACGGCGTATCATATCAAGGTATGTTAAGACTTCAAGTTACTTATCTCGTGTTTAACCGCATATTGTGTACTTCGCTGCAGCACGATGCATGGTTATGTTTCCCTTTTGTCAGTTTTGGTTCTGGCGTGGTGCTTGGCAGTTAGAAAGGACTTGTCAGAATGTCGTGAGCGAGTAAATGTCTTTGAAATACATGTGTGTGTTCCAGACTTTTTATGTTACAGTGCTCCGGAATTCTTTTAGGTACGTATTGTACTCGCGTAAGAGTAAACATCTCTTTTTTTTGTCTGGTGGAGTGTTACACAATTCGATATCGCGACAGTTTCACGTCGTAATTTGATAGTTTTGTGGCATCCATCAGTCTTAAATGTTTCGACGCAAGAAAGTAATTTGAGAGCCTAATCAGAACTTTGCAAGAGGAGTGCCAAATATTCTCGGAATTAGGCCAAGGCATGGCAAGTGGACAGAGCAGTCACTGAAAGTTACGCACGTTTTGTAGGTGTCAGTATTGATAATTTTTTCCTTTTTGTAAATTAGTGACAACATTCGTGTTGATTTTGATTTTCATTAATCATCTAGTCATGTAATGACATGTGTATTCCGTTTTTTAGAATATGATTGACTTGTATTTGGCAGTTACCATGCTTGGATTATTGCTAATTTTTTTAGACTAAACTTCACGTTGATCACGTATTAATAAAATGTAGAAGAAAATATTACATAGTTGGGAAAGCAAAAAAAATAATCGTGTTCGAACAGTGCCACTTGTTCGTTTACATTCATAACTGTTCTAGGCAGACTGCCAAATCTGCATATTGTGCCACCTGCACAAACAATTTCCAACTGAAAACTTTTAACTGCATGAACTGTTCTCTTTTGATATGAGTCAAATAATTATATGGTATATAAAATGGCCTGGATAGGAATGCTGTTATAAACATTTTGATAATTTCATTAAACTAGTTAAACGTCTCCATATGAATATGTGGTAGCCATGGAGTTCAGACGTTTAAGGGAGATGGTTCGATGTAATTGTATGACTTCGTAGCTTTATTTAAGGGTTGTTGTGGCTGACATTATTACGGCATCTCACATGTCACTTTTATAAATTGAACTGATTGCAAACCATGTAATATATTGGTAGAGAGGCACTCTATGGAACCTATGCTATAGTTAAATGTGTGACGTGTTTGTGATTGCCCCCTGTCAGTTGTCGTAACAGCAGGGTATACTTAACCCTCTTACTGCTAAATGCATTTTTACAAATACCCCCATTTATTTGAAATGTGAATTAATTGTTGCCAGAGTAGTTTAGTAATGTGCGGTTTATGGCTCTCGTGGTCAGTGGCATAGCCGGGGATGGCAAGTAGTGGAGCAGCTCCGGGCAGCAAACTGTAAAGGGCGGCAAAATGAATATTGTAAATAAAACAGTTTTTTTTGCGCCTAACGATTTAAAAATTATTGAACCAAATAACAGGAACTTCACTAATGACTGTGATGTTTAAATTCGTGCGAGTATTTGGCGTTGCTCGTGGTGGTTACTCTGTTGATGTCTTCTGTTATCTGATCCTTGCAATTAGGTAGTTAACGTGTATCCCAGAATTGGTAATTTTTTGTGGAAAAGTTGGCAATTCGCTTCAGGACTGCATTTTCTCATCCCAGATGACAGTAATACTTATTTAGTAGCCTTCTCTTAAAGCCAGATACTTATTTCTTGTGTGTATTACATTATGTTAATAACATATTATTAAAATAGCATGTATTATATATATTATTATTACATTTTATTATATTAATGTGTATTAGTACAATTTATTTTAATACATTGGTATTCACACTATTGACAGTATTAATAAAAGCTTCTCGGGTTTGGCGCTGTGTCATTGGGTTAGTGGTTCGTGGTGTTTAAAGAATTGAAGGAAGTGGTGTCATAATCTTCAAATGTTGATTTGTAATGACATCTGTATTTTGATCATGTTGGCAGTGTAATGGCTACATTTGTAGGTAGTTTTAAAATTGGTCATATTGGGTACATGTATTCGCATATGTTTCTTTTGTGACAAGCTGAGAACGAAATATTTGGGGGGGGGACTGTGTTCACTGTTTTTTTAACCAGACTTTTTTTTAATGTTAAGTTCTAAGTATATGTTAAAGAGTCCTCACAGACATTTACTTTCGATATGTACAGGCTATGATAAACAGATAAAGAATCACCCTGTGTCTTACTGTCAGCTGGCTACTCAAACAAAGTAGAAGTGGAGCCAGATAATTTCATGTTTACTTCCAGTCAGATGTATGGTTTATGTTGTGACTGTTTTAAAACGGTAGTAGTTACACCTGTGACAGGAGACCAGATTTGTGAGAGAGAGTCGTTTAATTGTTGAAAGGATTTTGGTTAAAAACTGAAGGAAAGAGATCGTTCTGATGACCTGGGGATTGGTGGAAGATAACACAACAGTGGATCTTACAGAAATCAGGTGGTAGGGTGTGGAGTGGATTCATCTGGCTTAGGACAGGGATCAGTGAAAGGATTTTGCGAACACAGTGGTCAGCTGATGGTTACTGTAAAATGGCGGCAAATTGCCTTATTTGCTGAGAAATTATTAGCTGAGGATTGTGTTTCATGGAAGTATTTCTTTGTTTCGTCGTTTATTTGGCGATTCATTGTTGCGAGCAGAGTTAACAGGATTACAAACGTTTGAAGTGAAGTTGGTAGGAAGATTTTAATGAAATATGGAAGGCAGTGAATGGTTATGCTCTTCGAATGATTTTGCAATCGTTTGTAATTCATGTAACGAATCTGATATGGGTGAATTTTTTTTTGTAAAGAAAATGTTCCGTTGCAAAATGTCGCGTTGTGTGATGAAATTTGAATCTAACCGGAGTTTAAACTCAGATTGTTAACATGTGAGAACATGACTCATGATAAATTGACGGAAATGTCTGTCGCATTCGCAACTCAGACTCTTGAAAAAGCGTCCAATAACTTCACCAGGTCCATCCTTGCGTTCATACATGTCTAAGAACTGGAAAAACGCTTTGTGTGTGTGTACGTAATTTGTATGTTGGAGAGTTTTACTAAAATGCACTGCCACATTCCAGTTTTGTGATGGGTTGGCAGGCAATAACGGGTACGTTACATGACGGACGGAGGGTGTTTATACGCACATCTCGGGCGTAAGTGACTATACGTTTGTACGTATGAAAAATGCTTCGGGCAAAAGCTAAAGTTACAAATGAAGCGCACATTTTATTTCGAGCACAGTTAGAAAGCTGTAACGGTTTGCGAGTAAAAGAACAATGGTTGAACGTAGCAAATATGTTGTGCCAGGCTTATATTTACTTTTCAGGCTCATTCGAAAAACCGCAAAAAGTGTGCCCAGTGTGTCCGTCCGCATGGAAGAACTCGGCTCCCACTAGACGGACTTAGTGAAATTTTTATATTAGGGGCTTTTATTACAAGCTGTCGATACAGTTCAGGATTGGTTAAAATCAGGCAAAAATATCAGGCAAGACCGAAGCGCGTTTGTGATGTTTCGCCGATTTCTTGCTGGCATTAGTTTCAGGTAAATGTCGTAGAAACAATCACAACACATGTGTTATATCGGGTATTTTTATCCTCCCGAAATTGTGCTATAGATACCTCAATTTTCCACTAGTTTATGTTAATGACTGTGGGCCGGGTAGCTCAGTCGGTATAGCGACTGACTATGGGCTGGAGGTTCCGGGATCGAATCCCGATGGGGACGAGATTGTTCACCAGTCCAGACCGGCCCTGGGCCCACCCAGCCTCCTGTAAAATGGGTACCGGGTCTTTCACGGGGGTAAAGTGCGGCCGAGGCGTGCTGCTGACCACTCACCCCCTTCTAGTGCCGCGGTCATGGAAGAGTAGAGCTATACCTCTACCCACCCACTGGGCCACACCGGGCCTGTAACAGGATAACTTTACCTTTACCTGTATGTTAGTGACTATTCCTTCTTCCAGACGTGGTTTTCTGGACTTGATCTCCTTGTTCCAGAGATTCCAGAACCAATCTAAAACCACCACTCCCAGCGCATCACCTGAACCTCAGTAACGGAAGTTACAATTGTAGAACTGACAGCCATTTTTTAACATTCAGAAGATTATACAGGTTTGTAATGTTTTTGGATTGTAATCTGTTTTATGTGTTAGAGTGTGAATTGGATATCTCTGCAGTTAAACGCGAAATTTCCTTCCTATTATACGTCGTATTTCTTTGGCAGGCGAATCATGTAATTTTTAACTTTAGTCTAGTCTCATTGATGGAATCATTATTGATTACACTGTAGCGTAGTTTTTAAACACAGTAACGTAAATTACATGAAATTTGACAAGTACAGTTACCTTTTTAAAATGGAATTACGGGGTTGCAGGCAGGAATATGCTGTGACCCGCACTCTCCGTCTACATTCCAAAAACGGCGGTGAGGTGCCTGTAGTTGAATATGTAGTATTTTTTAGATGTCTTGTTTGCCATTTCTATTATCTCGGTGACCATGATAACTTCAGATACAGAGTGTTTACCGGAACGCAATACTGCTGTCAGTCAAATACTTCCTTTATACCGTACTTTATTGAATATTTTGCCATATTTAAGAACTTATTTTAACTTCCCTCATATCCCCTATGGTCAAATAAGGCTCAATTAACTTGAGCATTATTCACGGTTACTTCAAATATTTTTTTCTATGGTGTGAGTATTACGAGTGTAATAATGTAAACTCAGCATTCCCTGTTCGAAATATCCACAGCGGTTGCGAAACATCAGCACAAGCCGGAGGTAGCCCGTAGAATTACGATGTTGTAGGATGACGCTGGCTTATGTGAACGCATATTGAAGGACCTCTGTTAGCATTCACCGGTATGTCGAAGACTGTGTGCTCACTAATGAGGTGGTATTCGTCGGAGAAGTGTTGTTTTTTATGCGTGGTTTTGTACGTGTAAGTATGTGTATAGGCCTACGCAATAGTGTACAGTTGCCCGTACTGCAGATCTTTAAATGCTGTAATTAGCATGTCCGTGTTTTTTCTGTGAGGCAACAATGATGTGTGTGTAACAGTTCTTAACTCCTGTTTTAAATTAATGGTGCAGAACACTTGCCATTTATCGTGTTCTGAATGTCAACCAGTCTGACCAATGCATAATCCTGCTTTATTATATTTCTTACATTTTAATTTGTGTTTTGCATTTATTTGCGTATACTTAGAATTGTTCAAGGCATTGTTCTGTTCAATATGGCTGATTAACTGTTGAAGTGGGCTGTGACTGCTATGCAAGGCAGTTTTTTACATTGCTGGGGTTGCACCTAATAAAATCATTGTGAAGTACGAAGGAAACAAGTTCGAAATCTGATGATAATACTGTGTTGAAGTAGGCTGCTGGACCACGACTATGTTTCTCCGAAACGTCCGTAACTGTTTACCATCCGATACGGCGTAACATTTCAGAAGACTCTAATAATGTTAATCGCACTGCTGTGCGGGTCTCAAGTCTCGCAAGATGAGTGGCCCCGGCTAATTTTTTGCGAGATTGTGTTAACCCATTGTGTGCAGTGTCTCAGATACATACCTCTTTGGGATTCCCATCTTCATATACCCCTTGGGTAATGATCAGTAACGGAAGCGGGTAAGAAGAACGTTGAAAGATCGTAGATTATTGTGGAGTTAAGTGAATGTTCTAAACTTGTTTAAAGTTACATGTCATACAAAATGTATACGTCACAACATACGTAGATAACTCATTAAGTTACAGGATGTCTTTGAAACAGCACTAGATTTTGTAGTGAGTATAGCCTGTTTACTGTGCAACATGATAAACCGCTGACTGAAGTATGCAGTATGTCTACCAAATATCAAAGTACACTGCACGAACAAGGAGGCAAGTGCGGTTGTTATCCATGTATGTGTACTATAGTGGTTAATGTTCATTTCTTTTAATACACGGAGTAAATAATTTCTTTTAGTGTATAAAGCAGCATTTGTAATGTTATTGTTAAGATTAAATCTGGAAGGGGAAGTTACTGCAAGCCTCCTTTTACAAGTTTTACCCCCCAAGTCCTGCTAATGGTTTTAGGACATGTGACGTGTTGAGTGACGTGACATGACGTCGTTTTGCGCGTTTTCGTGCACGTGACGCAGTAACGCATGCCATGCTGGAACAGGTACGTCGCTAACACTTGCATTGTGGACGTGTGTTTGTTTGTTCGTTATGAGAGCATCGACAGCTCCCAAAGTGAGAGCTGGGGAATGAGTGCCAAATGGCAGATATGTACATGCCATTGTGTACTCATTCTTCTCGTCTCTCTTTCTAACCAGCCCTGATGATTTGGTTTGCTATTTGCACTGTTTCATTGTGAATTTATGTGCACACGCAAAAAAAAATGGTCTATATTTATGGAATGTATTGAACACTTGAAGACTAAAATTAATCTACATTTTGTATATATTCACTTGCTGCTCCTCAAAGAACTCGGTGTCCGTCCACTGTCCAGATCAGTCGGTAAATGTTGGTTTAGGGAAGTAATAGCTGTTGATCGTAAGAACCGTTCGGAACAACTAAATACACTGTGTGGTGGAGGGTCTTGGTCTTAAAGCCTAGCGGTGTGTGTGTGCATATATAATGCGGGCAACGTGATATTCGATACACAAAATGAAGAATCAGTAAGTATGCACGTACCTACATGCACGATTTTACCCGTGCGTTTCTGTTAATCATATGCATTAAAAATATACTGATATTAGTAAAATTAAAAAAAAAAATTAATTCACAACCGTGGCTAGGGTGTCGGCAGTTTGAGCATATTTTTGTAGAACGTGTTAGTAATGTGTGTCTCCATAAATAAGCAACTCATGTTTTTTTTGGTGCAACAGCCCCCAGTGAGCCAGGGCCTCCTCATTCACGAGGTTTGTAGATCACACACAACGACGCATCATAATCGGTAGGATTCCTCTGGAAGAGTGATTAGCCCGTCGCAGAGACCTCTACCTGACAACACACAACACTCACAACAGACAAACATCCATGGCCCCGGTGGGATTCGAACCCACAATTTCAGCAGGCGAGCGGCCACTGGGACTGGCAAATAAGCAGCCCATAGGTTTTCAAAATTACTTTGGAGATCTGTCTCGGCTTTGCGAATGAAAGATTTAAATGACTTTTATAATGACGATTGTCTCCGCCAGCAACATAACACTGTGTTGCGGGTAAAATGTTGCCCGCGAGCTACGGTTTGAGTGAGCATCTAGTAAGCACTAGGCTGCGAAGGGTAAATTGTATAACGTGTATATCCCGTGTACGGCTTCGTTTGCCTGGAAGGTAGGCATCTTCTTCGACAGTACAGTAGTTTTGGTTGCTCTTCCTGCAGGCAAGACTGCTGTAAAAATCTCAATTGCTTGCTTCCACATACCTGTCTTATTTATGTTACTAATGTGTTGAAGGGTCCTTACCAGTAAAATGCAGTGTTTCTACGGTTAGCCGTTCAGCAGGTGACAGTTCTGTCTACCTTCCTCAATTTTGGCAGTAGGTATAGTGTCCTTTTACGGAACAAATCCATTCTCTTTGCAGTTTTGTACAGGGTTATTAGAAATGATTGTCGGGGTTTTAACTTGTCATACACAATACACTTGGGATAGGAGTATATGTATTTTGTTTATTTAATGGAACGTATAGAGCACCTCTAAGGTATGTAACGAGAACTTGGAGTGTTGTTCTATTAAATAAAAAAATACACATACTCCTGTCTCAAGTGTACTGTGTATGACAAGTTGTTAGAACCCCGATAATCATTTCGAATAACCCTGTATTTAGTGGACTTTTAAGTTTAAGTTTTATCCCCACCAATATTAGGGATTGCCGATCCCAGTGGCCGCGCGGCTGATTGCTTTCTGGGATTGCGGTTTCGAATCCCGCCGATGGCATGGATGTCTGTCTCTTGTGAGTGTTGTGTGTTGTTAGGTAAATGTTTGTGCGTCGGGCTAATCACTCGTCCAGAGGAGTCCTGCCGACTGTGGTGTGTCTGAGTGTGACCTCGAAACGTCGATAATGAGGAGGTCTAAAACCACGGGGGCTGTCCAACCATGAAAAAAAAATTGGGATTGCTGCCCTCGTGTGACTTTTTACTTTATTTTGTGGAATATTTTCGCCAAATTGATGTAGGCCTGTATTCCATACGTTTGAAGCGTTCCATTGTAAGGCCATGTTTCTCCTCTTCTACAGAATGCATATATTGAAGTTACCAGTTTCCCTTTATGTCCAAAATATTTTTTGTTTTACTTTGCACACAAGCACATGAAATGCGAATTGTGTCTATGACATGCTTAGCAGATCAGTAGATCTGTTATTTGTAGCTCTAACGAGACTTCTGTACTGTCGGCAAGGAGTGTGACAACTCGTTGTAGACGGTGCCTAATGTAAAACACATGGCGACTGACACAAAACGTTTGGGGAACCGTAACATGCTTATGATGGTAGTAATCAGAAATTGTCCCGAAGAACGTTGTTGAGGGAATGCAGCAAAGCCGGAACAGGGATACATTGTTGTATTACAGATCGACGTTGTCGTTAGGCTGTATGATCCTTAGAGCGGGAATGACATCTTTTACTGTGCAGACTAAAAGAAATAACTGTGCACTTGCTAGCAATATGGCAGTAATAGTGTTGCCACAGTCCCGAGATACTTTTCTCATGTTTTTCACAGCAGCTGTTAGAAATGGTAGTGTGCATCTTGTTTCACAATTCCGGGTTTCAATATTTCTCTTTTTTTAATGTCTTCCCTTAATGCTTCGTCTGTTTTAACAAGGTCACGTTGGTGCTTTAAGGTCTTATTTGTGGCTTCGTGACAAGCAGCCAGTTCTTATGTGACCTGTGGCAATTGCAATTAACTTTATTTCCCCACTTTGTGTGAGAGTCCATGTAATTCTGCTTCTTATGTCGCACTCGAGGTTTGTTTATATGTGATTTCGTAGTTGTATTTTATGTGATGTAGGTTGTGATTCCGATTTGTAGTACCAGGACGTACGTTGTTCGAAATTAATGCGACGTTTCGTGTTCTTGGACGACATTGAAATGTAAATCCAATAGTTGAGGTAATAACTGCTATAAACACGACGATTATTTGGCCATTGTTCGTCGTCTGTGGTTTTTCAAACACAACGTAGCGGCAACTGAATCTGTTTTCCGTTATGAGGTATACAGGGCCCTGCTCAGTTGTGTCTTGTGGACGTACATGTTTCCTCCATGGAGCAGAGTCTTTCTTGAGAAGCTAACCGGTTCTCAGCTTGTCAAGAAATTCCCTGCGTTTTGTGGAACCTGAAGCTTCATTACTGCATTCACAAGTGCCCGCCACCTGTCCCTATCCCGAGCCAGATCGATCCAGTCAATGCCTCCCCCCCTTCTAAATCCCACTTCCTGAAGATCTATCTTAATATTCAACTCCCATCTACGCCTGAGCCTTCTAAGTGATTGTGTCTTTTGGACGCAGGGTTTAATTAAAGTGACATGTAGGTCGATGGTTTTAACGCCACATATCAACGGGAGGCTAGAATAAAAGAAGCCATTGGAAGATACATGTATATAACACGCACGGACGCACACACAGGTTGTAACTTCTTGGTGTTGCCCAGTAATTGTGGATGGCTCATTCTGAGGGGCCAAAATATGTAGGAACCATTGCATCTGATGATGATCTGCTGAAGCGCTTGGGAGGTGGTCGATCGTTATTAGGCGCGTTCGCGTAATCGCTAACAACGCCTATTAGCTTCATCATGTCCGCCTGCTTCTGTCTGTCATTCCTTATATATCGGCACTTTTCCCACCGGACTGATTTCCGTGAAATTTGAGGTTGAAGAGTTTTATGAAAATCTTTCGAAGAACTCCAAATTTGGTTACAATCGGAGAAAAAAACATTGGAGACTTTGCATGAAGGCTTAAGTACCATTTATTGTTGATGCCGGCGACATAAATTCGCTATTAAAACATTTTTTTGTGCAACACTTAAGAACCCCAGAGAATAAAAGGATAACCACTTCCAATGTAAGTACTAATCATCCACTACCTTAAAACAAAGCCACACGCCATATTAGTTTACCCTCCCTACATTCTTTCTCATTTGTAGAAATGTTTTTTTCTCTCCTGTAGATACACCAAATGCGCCAAGTTACGCTCGCGCGCGCGCGCACGCACACACACGAACACACGCACGCACGCACACACACGCACACGAACACACGCACGCACGCACGAACACACACAATATGGATACCTGAGGCCAAAAAACCCCCCACCGAGAACGACAACCCCGAAGAGAACCCAGAAGACGTCAAACATACTAACCCACTAACCACGCACCCCCAACCCAACTGAATACCATAGACAACACAACCTATTATCACGGCCCCCAAACAA
>Ga0123352_10001516_pt1 | contig 31015 bp, 18 predicted proteins | sample TergutLab28metaG_FD_89700 | JGI IMG/M metagenome (GOLD analysis project Ga0123352, IMG submission 89700) | Labiotermes labralis P1 segment gut microbial communities from Petit-Saut dam, French Guiana - Lab288 P1 | ecosystem: Host-associated > Arthropoda: Insects > Digestive system > Gut ...
ATAACGAGGAGCTAAATGATTTGTACTCCTCACCCAATATTGTGCGGGTGATAAAATCGAGAAGAATGAGATGGGCTGGGCATGTGGCGCGTATGGGTGAGGAGAGGGGGGTGTATAGGGTCTAGGTGGGGAAGCCGGAGGGAAAGAGACCACTGGGGAGGCCTAGGCGTAGATGGGTGGATAATATTAGGATAGATCTCCAGGCGGTAGGATGTGGGTATATGAACTGGATGGGGCGGGCCCAGGATAGAGACAGGTGGCGGACGCTTGTGAGTGCGGTAATGAACCTTCGGGTTCCGTGAAATGCTGGGAATTTCTTGACTAGCTGCAAACTACTTAGCTTCTCAAGAAGGACTCTGCACCATGGAGTAAGTAATCTCCTTTTTTTCAGAACGTTGAATTGTAAAGTATAACTTCCATCTTAAAGCGCTTTCGAGAACGCCTATTAGGTTCGTAATGTCCATCTGTCCGTCTATCCGCATGTATCATCGAATTTCCCACTGGACTTATTTCCTTGAAATTTAGTATTGGGGACTTTTACGAATATCTATCGATAAAATCCAGATTTGACCAAAATCGGACAAAAAATGTCACGGCATATTACTTGAAGATCTAAGTACGTTTTATTTTTGCTGGCGACATAAATTCGCTGCAAAATCATTTTTTTTGCAACGCTCAGTTTTTTCTTATATTGTTGACAGTGACATGTTGCTCAACAGTACAGCGTAGCACATTGTTGGGTTTCCATTGCAACAATGATTACGGGACACAGCGTTACATTATACGTGCGTTACCTACCGTGTTACAATTTTGAGCTGTGTTCCCAGACAAGCGTGGAGGTGTGTTGCAATTTGAAAAACATTACGTGAGGTTTTAGGATTCCTGCAGTTATCTGATAGGTCATAAAACACGTTGTGCTACATTAAAGAGCCGTGTAATCATCTGAATGTAAGAGAGAAGGAATGGCATTACATTAATTCTGCAATATAATCGTGAGTAGTGTTGATATCTGTAGCATGGTAAGGTCCTACGAAAGACAATAAAATAGTGCTGCTCGTACAAATATCAACGACGTGACGTACCACGGAAAATAAATGATGAGTTTGTTTGGGTTTAAGGAGATTTTATGACGTAATGCGTATTGTCAAAAGACAATATACAGGTCTGGACAGGCCCTGAGGTTTCTAGGAGTTTGAGGCTCTCAGATTTCCAGACAATCGCCACAAGAAGGTCATAAGATCAGCCCTACGCACTGGCCGCCTTTACCCCCAGGAAATATTGCTGGTACTCATTTCTGTTAGAGACTGAGTCGACCCTAGGGCTGTAGTGTGGCCGGAAGAATTATGCCAATGAAAAATTCGAGTGACATCTTCGGGAATCGAACTTGCTACCTACTGGCTAGAAGACCCTATATGTAAAAAAAACATGTCTGGTAGTTGTGTCATTCCCATTGAGCACAAATTTTTAAAATATTCCCCCTAAAAATGACTAAACGCCAGAAGAAATCAAAAGTAAGTGGATATTTTGGGACCGTAAATTAAGTTATTTGTAATATAAGCTAGAGGAATAATGTCGGTAGGACAAGAAGTGTACTGTTTTCTGGGATATGGCGCTATATGACCTCGAACTTCCAGACTTTTTCCTGAAGGATATAGCAGGTTTCTCCGAAACGTAGTTACACTTATACAACGCTGCACGGTGCGACGACTCAGAAGACAGTATTATTCATATTCTCCACAGTGAGAACAGAAACTCAAATTTCCCTTGGTGCAGCATCTTGAGAATTAGTACTGGGGCATTGCTGCCATTCAACAACGTGTTCGGTTCTAGCGGGGTGAACACAGTATTACAAGACAGTTCTCGTGGCCTGATGTAGTTCTCATCAAGTTTTAAATGCATTATGCTAACAACCATCGTAAAATTGAAGCAGTGTTATGATGATCGTTGAGGGCCAGGATAGCGTAATCGGTATAGCGACTACGCTATCAGCTGGACGCTGCAGGGTGCGAAGCCGGTAGTGGCAAGATATTTCCTCTTCTCCACCCGCGCCAAGGCCGGTCCTGGGACCCACCCAGCCTCCTGTACAACGCGTTCTGGGCTGTGTCCCGGTTGTAAAGTGGCTAGGGCGTGGCTTTTATCAACCATCCCGATGAAGTGCCGAGTTTAGGAAAGAGTACAGCTATGCCTCTACTCCCCCTATGTGCCTTCATGGTATGTTACGGGGAGACTATTATTATTGTTGTTATTATTATTATCATCATCATCATCGCCACAACCATCATCATCCACATTCCGTACTTCGCAGCAATTTAGCTGGTTATCAAAAGAGTACAACTCTCACTGACCAAGCAATTCTTATTCACTGTTCTACAGAATCTAACTATGTAACATGTAGTACGTGTTACTGCTTTCTGCATTATAATATATAGAACAGGGCGGTGATTAACCTTTAGACGCCTAACGTCAACTTTAGTTGACGTACCGCACTGCTAACCTCTAAAGTTGCATTTTATATATTTATTCATCAAATATAGGTACCGAATATTTTAAACATAGTGTATACTTTCCTTTTTTTTTATCTTCAAAGTGCAGTTTGTTTCATAATTCTAACGTATTTGGTTCCTGTATTATTTACATACTATATAAAGGTGTGCTAAAATTAAAAAAAATAATTTCGGCGCCAAAAGGATAAGCAATTTTAAACTCTCGTGTAGTTTGTTTGGAATAATTCCCGTTGTGGGTAGAGTTAGTGATGTTACGACTGTAGGCCGTAAGCAGCTGCCATACACTTATAAGATCTTCTTTCAAGCCCGTGCACTTCTGGAGCTTCTCGATGATGGTGGTGTGAAGTTTGCGGCTGCTGGGAGTTGCTACATCTGTTGAGTGTGCTTGTTTGGTGCATCTGTTTAGTGTAGCTACGTCCGGTTTGTTGTTGTGAGTAGTTTGATCGGTTATTGTGTGCCTGTCATAATGTACTGCAAATGTTTAAAAAACAACAAAATGCACAAATTAGAATACAATAAAATAGGCCATAAAACACACTTCATATCAGGTGCAAACTCCCACACGTTTCGGCACCATGGAAGTGTGGGTGAATAGTGCCGGAAATAGTTGTTGGAGCTACGAAACTTTGTTGCTGGGAAACTCCCTGATAATGGCAACTTGGTGCCGAAACATGTAGGAGTTGGCTCCTGTTATGAATTGTGTTTTATGATCTATTTATTGTATTTTAATTAGTGCATTTTGTTGTTTTTAAAAAATATATATAATGGAAGTAAATACACTATGTGAACAACATAGAACTGTCATAGTGTAGTTTATTATTGTTATTATTGTATTTATCACCTTTATGCAGGCTATTTACAATTGTATTATTATTATTATTGTTATTATTATCATCATCATTATCATATCATCGATGACCATAATGATACAGCAAGCTAGAGAAGTTTTCATTTCCAGACTTCATTATCGACGCTGTATTTTGTCGAATCCTGATCAAGAAAACTATTTGCCAAATTTTATGTTTTGTTGACCATGTATCTCGATATAATCGTGTAAAGAAAAACCAACTTGATGCACAACTTATTCTTAATGTATTTCGCCAACCTCTTTATGTTTCGGGCGTATCTAGGCTCATAATCAGGAGGTACAACCGTATTTGTACAACAATTGGTACTTATTTTTCTTTTTAGATGACTGTGTGTTGTTCTGGTTGGATTGTTCCAATCCTGCCAGTCATCTAAAACGAATAATAAGTACGAATTATTGTATATATACCATTGTACTTCCTGTTGATGGGCCTAGATACGCCCGAAACATGTAGAGCTTGACGAAATATACTAAGAATAAGTTGTGCATCAAGTTGGTTTTTCTTGACACGATTAAATTGTTTGCGTTTGTAGGTGGACCTTAAGCACAGCCCTACTGCACCCGCAGGACAGATGGCAGTTCTATCTTTTCTATTGCTATTTGTACTGTAGAGTGGCGTAACAAAGCGACGGCGCCTCTTACATATTTCAGTTCCGAATGGCATAGTGCAGTCTCGGTAATTGATTACTCCAAGAGCAAATTCTCGACGTTCCAGGTACAAGGTAGACAGACATTGTACTGCAAGTGGAAATGGATGTCGCAATCCGTTGCACGTTACGCTTGTCCTAAGCGACAGTAAACAACTGTTATCAGTCCTGCTGCTCAGGAAAGATGCATGTGGGGGGACAGCAACGATTTGTCACGTGTGTACTTACTGTTGTAATATCTTGTTGCTGCCTGCTTTGGACCAGGTTCGTGTGCGGGTGTGTGCCGACATTCGCAGCCTGTATTGCGGTGTTGTTCCTTTTGATTAAACCTACCGATGACATCAGTTTTGAAGCGTTTAACTTTGCGACACGTACAGTTACAAGCAATTAATTTAGGAAAAATGTATCACGGGATGTGCCCGCAACGTAGGTTGGTGTTTAGGTACCGACGTTAAAGGACAGACTGTCGGTCCCCCATACGATAAAGCATCCACCTTTTCCCGGCACTCTTCTTGCACCGATTCACCTTGACAGTGGGACCGATAGACTGTCCCGAAACGTCGGCGACCAACTATCAACATACGCTACGTAACGTACCAGAAGTGTGAAGGCTTAAATTTCGCATATCACTGTTTTAAACTCGGAATAGGCCTTGTGATCCATTCGGATTTAGAATTAAATCTAAAAACTACTGTCAGACAACCTGAATGACTCCCGGATTATGAGCACAGAGTTGCTCGAAACATTTAGAGGATTATAATAATAAACGTATTATATAACGTAATTGTGCATCGAGGTGGTCATTAACCCAGACAGAAATCGTTGCTAAACCGACAATACAGGTGTTCGTTGTGAACCTCCTAACTACATGTGGCAGATTAGTCCTTGAGAAGCTCTTAGTCGCTAAAGTGTTGAAGTCTTATTGAAGCGAGAAGTTTATTATAAATTTGAAAAAGCTCGTGCTATGAAACCACGCCTGAAAAAGAAAGTAAAACGTGAATGTCTCATTGGTTTAATATGATCACACATAGTGATCATTATTTATTGAATATTACAGCTGTCCTTTAATCAGTATTATTTCAAATATATTTTCTCAATAATTACGAACGAAAATCAGTTTAATTTCTACATACACAATATTTTTGTCAATTTATTGGATTATAATTACATACATTCTATGGCTTGTGGTTTATTCTTCGGTGCGTAATTAATTATTCAACATATGCGCTATTTCACTGAAATTATACAGTACCTTAATACCTTAAAATCAGTGGCCAGTGATGAAACAGTCTTACCTTGTGATACTGTTTTCTTGAATCAGAAGCTGAGAGGAAAGATTCGCGCAGATCGATGACTGACAAACGATGCATAATGGATGACCAGTACTCCATCTAAGCCACACGAATAAGTTAGTTTTCTTAGAGGAATTTCTGGATATTTCCACACACCTTCTGGCCGACAATACGAAATACACATTCAACAACAGCTGTATACTTATACACTCGAACTTAATTAGACCAACTGAATACAAATTAATTTCATATTTATTAATTATGATGCTCATATAAACTCACATATTTCGTGAGAACACTGCCTTCTTCAGGGACGTATCATTGTGACGTAACTTTAGAGAAGATAATGTATAGCGTTTTAAAGGAACTTTGTTTAATTTCGAGTGAATTATTGGACATCAGTGGAAGGACTTTTTTCAGTGCGTGTCTTTGTCGACTCTTTGTTTCTAATATTACTTCGGTCTGTGATCGTACCAACATTTAGAGCTGGAATGTGAAGTGGTTAATGAATGTTCCATGTTACTAGTTTGAACAGACTAACAGGCAACTAACTAACTAACTACCGTTCTATTACTGAATGAAATCCCGTGTTTTAGGTTTTCACGCTACTTTCCTGAAAGGCATGAAACATGCAGATTTTATGCAGATTTTCCAAAGGGATTATGGTACATAAATATAAGCTCTTCCTTCTTTTTTTTTCGCTTACGCAAACGATGTCAAGCGTTTTATTAGTGCCTGTGGATTGTATAATTAAAATAACACACTGAATGCTGTAGCTTACGTGTTCCTTGCATGTTCACAGGAAATAGTTTTGATTCTATAAATAAATGTCTGTGGAGAAGTCAGATGACTTGAAATACACGTTTAGCACATCTGTGACTTTATACTCTGGATCTTTATACTCTGGATCTTTATACTCTGGATCTTTATACTCTGGATCTTTATACTCTGGATCTTTATACTCTGGATCTTTATACTCTGGATCTACAGATCACAAAACACAATTTAAGACAGCGCAAGTAAATTTTACACGTGACACATTTGCATATCCACTTATGTCCGACTTCTTATGTGCGATGTTTATGTACGTTATGCTTGTTTTTTTTTTAAATTTTTATTTCAAATAGGTTTATTTGTTGTATCTGATAAACAGTATGCCTTTGCTCTCCGTTTTAGGCTACGTATCGGAACCTTTGTGATAATTTATAAAAGTTACACAAGTGTCGTGTTACTTCCGCTAAAAAAACTGGCTGGTGTTTATAATTTTACCTTCCTGCACAAAATAGGATTTAAATGTCGCATCGTGAATAGCCACATAATTTTTCTCCCTATCAAACAGCAGGGTGAACCTAATCTAGTTATAAGAGACGGGAAGGACATGAGGTGTGCATGATGAGAAGTGTTTAATGCATGCAAAGTTTTAGTCGGGAAACCTCAAGGGCACAAGTCAATTGCTAGACCTCGGCATTGGTGGGAAGCTAATAATGCAGTTGACCTTAAGAAGTAGAATGTGAAACAGTAGATTAATGTGAGTTTGTTAATGTTACCGGTCTCTGTTGGTCTTGTAAACACATTCTCCTGTGAATAAGTGGTGTATAAGTTTTGGAACTCACTTCGTCGGGTTGTTTGTTTTTTGAATGGCGTTTGATATCAGAGCAATACCTTGATTTCCTCGAGAATGAACTCCCATGGTTACTAAAAGATATTACTGTTTGATTGGAGGCAGGTGTGGCTTCAAAGTAATAGTTTGCTTCCTCATACTAGTAGAAAAATAAAGGAGTTCCTTGTTTCCATTTCCGTTACTGGTGCATTCACCGACGAAGTACAGAAGCTTGAATCCATAGGTCACCGAACTTTCCTTCACTGTATTACTTCCTGTAGCGACAAGCGCATGTATTAAAGTCCGTAAGGAACAAAGGTCGTATGCAGTAGGTGAGAATATTGATCACATTATGGATGCCGCTGCTAGAGTCAGAGCCGCAAGTCGTGGCAAGTGTCTACGCAGAAGACGTGATGGCGAGGGAAAGAAATCAGTTTCTTCCTGCTATTATTCCTCTGTTCAGCTGTCATTCATTTTTGTGCGCAGGTTGAAGACCTGTTCAAGTTTCATACTTCTCTATTCTACGAGATAATATTTGCACGATTTTTATAACATTACGTATAGACGACGGCAGGTCATTCAGGGACATTTCTGCTAGGTGCTTGCAGCTTCTTGTTATAGATGCCCTTAGCTTGCCGGTAAAGTTCTGACTTGAGAGAAACACCAGAGCCATTGATCAGGTTCTTGAGGCTCTGTACGACGTTTGGCTTCCACTGACTGTTTGCAGTCGCTTTACAACGTTGTATATCAATCGGTACTAACTCGCTAGGTGCGTTGTTTGGATGGCATAGGATATATCGTAGTATTCTAAAAAATTTGAAGTTACAGGCATCGGTTTGTGTTGAGACAACAACTTAAATTAGGCTATAACGTTATGCTTGTCCCACTTGCAGCCCCCTACCTGTACACCGCTATTACTTCACATGTCTCGATAGCCCATTCATTCATTCATTCACCATTCTTCCATAAATATGCCCACTTTTTCGTTCGGTCCATTCTTTTTTAAATACTCTGAAGATTGAGGCAGTAAGCTTCTTCGAATCCTCTTGAACCGTATACCAATCTACGCGACGTCATATCTCTGACGACTTGAATATTCAGCACCGCTGAGAGAACCGCAAATTTAGCACATAAATATGACTGTTTTAGTAGAAGACAACAGTGCTGTACATTTTCCCAAGAGGCACACCAAATAGCAAACTTTTTCTGCATCAAGACAAACTCTTAAAGTTTCTGCAACTAGCGAAGACCACCTTTAATGGAAACAGAAAAAATAAGATACTAAATATTGTCAAATATTTTATTATGATATAAAAACAAAAATTCCTTGTGTTTTCAAAGAGTAGTGTTCGCAAGGTACTTCTCTGCCGTTGAAGTAAAGTCACGGTAATTGGTTTCCTGGAAAGAGATTCTGTAAAAACAAGAAGCTAAATCTAATCCTTCAGAACCCTGAAATACATTAACGACGCCGGCAATTACTTGAAGTGCTGTGTACAAAAGTTACAAGTACCGTAATAGAAACTAATAAGTCTTAGTTGAATGTTCGTCTTTAAACATTACCTTCATATTCACATTTCTGTGTGGGCAGAGCTTAGAACTCTTGAATGTTTTAACCTGGTAGCACACAAAGTAACCACTATGCTTTATTTAGAAGGTAAAATCAGTTTAAACACAAACCGAGCTGTTGTTCTCTTAGGGCTATACGAAATACAGAACGCTACTTTCCTGCTTTTGCCGGTCGAAATTTTGTATTATATATATATATATACATATATATATATATATATATATATACATACATACATAATCGCGCTATTTTATTCCAAGAATATAATTAAGCAATAACAATAAATACCTGCCTTAATTGCTACGTTAATGAGGGACGTGTCTTTTGAAATGCCATCCCTTTTTATCAGTAGAGTTTGTAGCCTCCTGAGGATCTCAATTAGAACTCGTCTGGTTCCGACGTAGGTGGGAGTGCTGCAAATAATAATGAGGGTCATAATAAAGACGGTGGAGCTGTTTTCACGTTTTTAACCTCAAAAACTTGATTATGAGCTTCTTCAAACAACTTTGCATTGAAACTGTTGTTTGTCTGGAGACACGTTTTTGTACACAACATAGAAACTCGCTTCCTTTGTCTTTTGTCAGACGCCGTAGAATTTGCAGTTAACGTGTAAGCTGTCTTTGTGTTAAGCAAGACAGTATCTTTAATCCTCGTTTAAACTTACATAGTGAAGATGAGGTATGAAAATTTGGAAAATAAGAGAAATTGTTTAAATATTTTATTCTCTTAGTTTCGGGACAAATTCTTCAGATAATGTTTGAATACAAGACCTAACATTATGCATGCCGTAAGGGAGCATGTGTGAATGGAGTTGTAGTACATTTATTCGTAGCCTCGCCACTAGATAGTGTGAGTTGTCAGCTTTACTCCCCGGCCCTTTTAACCTCAGGAAAAAATGTCCCTGGTACTGGTTGGATAGGACGCTGTGTGTGTCGCTGACTCAATCTGGGCACTTTGGAAAAAAGAAAAATCCCTTGCCGCTATGGAAATCGAATCACGTTTTCTCAGTTGTTCAGACAGTAGTCTAATCACTGGCCTGAATATTCCAGAGAGGGCGTAACAGGTGGCTGGAGAAAATAACGTAATACAGAGCCTTATAATTCATACCTTTTATTAAATATTACACAGATTGTGATTAATAGTTTAAACAGTGTTTTATTTGAAGAAAGCATTACTTGTCTTTGACTCTTGACATAGCCAGAATATATAGCAAATATTGTAAAGAACTGAAACAAAAATAAAGAAAACCTTAAAGAACCAAGTCTTCTGGAATATGAAGATTTGTCGATTGCTGAATTGTAACCAACATTTCGGGGGAGATTTCTGTTTCAGGTTTCAGGGTCCAGGTAATCTACGGTGCTGTTTTCTATTTAACTGTTTACCACCACTCAGTATTACCTTATATTTCTTGGAAGACTTAACCTTGGATTGTAGGATAATACTAAAATGAATCTTCAAGAAGTGGAATGGGGAGCATGGACTGCATTGGTATGGATCTGGCTGGTGACAGGTGGCGGCCTGTGGTGAGTGCAGGAATAAACCTTTGAGTTCCATACAGTGCGGGAAATTTCTGGAAGAGGACCTGTTGGTTTCTCAGAAAAACTCTGCTCCGTAGAATTAATTATATTACCTCATATTCCAGAAGTTCTGTGTTCTCATAAATACTTCTGTGAAAATCTCGCGTCTCGTAAATATGACGCTGCTGCTGTTTGGTTTTACTCCGTTACTCGTTATTCCTTTTCATAACCTGCTTCCCTTTATTTGTTCCACTTGCCTTTGGGGGGAGGTTATTTAGTACCGGTACGTTGACATGCTAGGTTGTACAGTTGAACACAGAATTTCTGTTTTACAGATACTCGAATGCCCACTTCTCTAAAGAATTGCCAAGCCCAGTGCTTTGCGTGCGACATAACTTGAACATATATATATATATATATATATAAGGTAAAGGTAAAGGTACCATTGTACAGTTGAACACAGAATTTCTGTTTAACTTATATTCGAATGCCCACTTCTGTAAAGAATTGTCAAGCCCAGTGTTTTGCGTGCGACATAACTTGAGCATATATATATATATATATATATATATATATATATGTATAAGGTAAAGGTAAAGGTAAAGGTAAAGTGATGCCTTTACAGCCCCGGTGTGGCCCAGAGGGTGGGTTAGAGGTATAGCTCTACTCTGCCATGACCGCGGCACTAGAAGGAGGTGAGTGGTCAGCAGCACGCCCCGGCCGCACTTTACCGCCGGGAAAGAACCGGTACCCATTTTACAGGAGGTTGGGTCGGCCCCAGGGCCGGTCTAGACGAGAGGAAAATCTCGTCCCCACCGGGATTCGATCCCGCACCTTCCAGCCCGCAGTCAGTCCCTATACCGTCTGAGCTACACACACAAACACACACAAAATGGCGTGTGTGTTCTATTTTTCGGCGTTTTTTCAGCACATGGTGTGCGATGGAGTAGCTATTGCAGCCTTTGGAAATATTTATTTCCTATCAACCATTCCAGGAAACCCGAGAGTATCTAACAGTCAGACGTCATCTGTATCTTTTTTGCAGCCTTACCTAGCTAGACTGGAATTCCATGCTATTTATCAGGCTGTAACTTCACTCTTCTATTCTGCGTTACTGTTGCTTTGAATTTATGGTGTTTACTGCAGTCTGATCTTCTGATACAAATAGACCAGACGAGATGGAAAGACAGAACAGAGTTGGAACAGTATTGGACTTCAGAGTTGTAACTTGAATATATAAGTCATAGTGTTCTAGGAGCATCGTAATTTGTTGTCAAGCCTCGAAAGTTTGGATGGTATGTACTTTGAACATATTGGGTAATACTGCCGATTAGATTTCAGGTCACGATGGGTTTCTCTTACAGGCGGCCATTTCATATATCTCGCCTCAGCGCAGAATGGAGTGAATAACGTATCGTAAAAGTTGGTGCAACCAACGGAGTGAAAAGTGCGCTGATGGACGTTAAATATATATCGATTAGAGACAGGGACATCACCTGACATCGACGAGATCCATCATGTCTCGTCACTACGTTACAGGGCGCAGACATCATGTGAAGAATAGTGGGACAGTTAAAATTCACCCCAAGGGTACCAGTCAGTGAAAATCATATTCGCGAAGAAGTTTAGGAAATTTGATATTTGTGTGACCGTCATCATTGATACAGTAATATAAACTGCCAACTACATGCAATAATAATAATTTTATTAATAATTTCAATCAGCTCAACATGTTTCGGACGATAATTTCGCCTGTCCTCAGGAGCACTAGGTTGTGTTTACAGCTTGTGGTATAAAGCACCGACGATGAGGTGGAACATAGTTCCACCTCATCTTGGTCACCAGCAGGCAGCATCGTCGGTGCATTATACCACAAGCTGTAAACACAACCTAGTGCTCCTGAGGACGGGCGAAATTATCGCCCGAAACATGTTGAGTTTCTTGAAATTATTAATAAAATTATTATTGTTGCAACTAGTTGACTGTTAATATTATTGTGAGTTTGGGAAAGTTTTTGGGTGTTCGCAGCGGTGCCAATGAATTCTCCGTTCTTCTATTTTATAGCGAGGCGTCAATGAAGGACTAGTACCCGACGTCTCGACGATATTGTGGTCTCGTCAGGGGTCGAAGTCTGTGACATTCTTAATGGACATTTCGGCCCTTGAAGAGGAGAAGACTGTGCTGTCTCGAAACGTTGGGCAGTAATCATCAAATGACGCTGCGCCACTTCCCAGGACAACGGATATCTCAAATTTAAAAAAAAGGCCGATTCAGGAAATGCTTCCTACCTTTCAGTTTAGTAAATTATTTTCCCCTCCCTCTCCCCGTCCTATCCGCACGAGATTCCTACCATTTTGCTAGTTAACAATTATCCTTTTGCTGCTTATGTATTGTGTACACTCCTATAAACATTTTTAACTTAAGTTATCTATAATTTATACTCTTTATTTTATTGTTAATTTCCAGATAACGTTTAATTGAAATTTATTATGTATTATATTCTTATCATATTGAATATTTTTTTCACGTTTCTGCTCCTGCTGTGGGCTCCAGAATATCTATACTCATCACGTGTCATCATGTAACTGTAACTGGTGTCTTATGCATATTTGACTGGTGTTTTCTCCGTAAGAATATTTCTTGAAGACTCGACAGTTGTCGGTCAGTAGCAACATATTATATTGCTATATTGTGCATTTCGTTGGTTATTGTTTCATAACCTTCGTGGTTCTACTGACCGCCAAGTATTTTTGGACTGTAAAACCTAGTATTCTGTAGTGTGATAGGGAATGTTCACAAGCAGGACATACAGGAAGTGCTGCAAAATCTCAAGAGCATGGACACCGTTAGGCTGGAAACTGGAATCACAGTCATTCATAAACTTATCCTTACCAAATGCAGTTGTGTATTTTATGTAGACACGCGCGTTTTCAATGATAAGATTATTCTAAGATATGTCTGTTATTCTCTGCTGACTTTACGGTTCTGACAAAACAATAGTCCACTATAATTTTTTTTTTAAAAAGTTAATATTCATATGTATATGTGCCCGCATTAAATCTTTAATATCCCGTCATTTTTATCTGTTTGCAATAAGATATCTTCTGTTTAGTTACAAGAATTATTTTCATTGTGAGCATACAGTTATTGGTATAAATGACACGGTATTAAATGTTCGCTCTGAAGACTCTTTCAGGAAATAGTTACCATTCAGTGTTGGAAACACGTATTTGTGCATAACGTATCACTTTCCCGTGACAGTTATAAGAAGCAGCAGCGTATGTACTTGTCGCTATTTGTATCACACGCTTTTCGATGCAGCACGTCATGCTTCTGTCTATGGACTGTGACGTCGCACCTATATGCTGTCATCGACTTGGAAGCCCAGCCAGGGTGTATCGTGTGGTTTGATGATGTCGATGTTTCTGTTACTGACACGCCTACAAAATTACCATTTTCATGTAATATAGTGTCAAGACTATGGCATATTAATCATTATGCTCGTTAGTGCATATAGAAGTTTGTTAGGGAAACTTCATGGGAAGTGTATGTTCAGAGGATGATGACCCCACATGGGAAAATGACATTAACGTGAATTTTAAGAAAAAAAAGATGTAAGGATAGCAAGTGAATGGGGGCTCTGTTGATTGTCTCTATGGCCATGCTTTGGTATTAGTGGTGTTGGACAGTGCTAGTTAGTTTCACTTTATTTGCCCAATTTCAATGTATAATTCCCACTACTATTAATTCCGAATGGTCACATTTGTTAGGCGCGTTCGCAAAATTTCGAAAAGCGACTGTTAGCCTCGTTATGTCTGTCCGTTCGTCCGTCCGTCCGTCTGCATGGAACAACTCGGCTCCAACTGGACGGATTTTCATGAAATTTTGTGTTTGGATATTTTTCGAAACACTGTCGAGAAAATTCAAACTTCATTAAAACTGGATAAGAATGACGGGCACTTTACATGAAAACCAATAGAAATTTTTGATCATATCTCGCTCAGTTCTTCTTAGAATGAGAAATGTTTCAGACAAAAGTTGTAGAGAAAATCAAAACACATTTTATATTCAACTTTTTTTCTAAAAATAGTGCCATTTATGAGATAATGTGGAAAAATATTATAGAACGGAACGCGATACAGATGACAATATTGTGCATACGCATTGCATGCTGGATAGCTAAGGCTACAGACCCACTCTCATGATAAATAATAATTGTTGCTTTTCCACCGCAACAGTGGTTACAAGCACGCATTGCGTTATACGTACACTGTCTGTCTTCTTCTTCTTCTTCTTTTTTTTTTGACGTTTTGCTGACCGTGCATCTCAGTATATTTATCTCAGTAATTAACCAACTTTATGCACAAAATTTTTGTTTCACAATTAGTTTTATTTCTTGCCTCTACATGTTTCGAGCACATGTGCTCGAAACATGTAGAGGCATGAAACAAAACTTATTGTGAAACAAAAATTGTGTGCATCAAGTTGGTTAAATACTGAGATAAATTGCCTGTCTTGTTATATATTTCCTAAGTTTCTTATCGTCACCATGTTTGCTGTAGTTAAGGTGCAGAAGTGCAAAATTCCACGTTCCTTAGCTGTATGGACTTAATTCTTGTCGTGACGAAATTGCATTTACAACCGCCACATTATTTTTCGTTAAACAGAAATGTGGCTTCCACCGAAGTTGATTGCTAAGCGTTGTGATACAGTAGTGTAACTGCCACTCAGATTTACATGGCCGCAATATTTTTGTTATTTAAAATTGGAAATTGAGAGGTACTATGGTGCGGTGGCCCGCATTGGAATAATGTACATGGTGTTTCAAAATTTCGTAAAAATTTGTGGCATCGTTCAGAAGTTGTAAAGGGTCAGACACGTGGAGCTGATGATAACATACGCCCGAGTTCCTTTGGTAAAAAAAGTCGGTTGAATATGTATATCGCAATAGCTGCCTGTGATCTTTGGAGGTTGGTTGGTTGGTAACCTCTAGAGAGATGGCTGTGAGCCAGTATCGGGACTGATAATGTCGTTGCTGGAAGAAGCAGTTTCATGTCTACGAATGAAGTGTGCAGAACCGTCAGCAGCAACAGTGACTCTCGCACCCCATATCTGTGTATGCCCTAACTTGTCTCCCTGAACGTTACAGCTATCAGGACTAAATCAAGTAGTCTCACAGAATTTTATGATTCTTCTTTACTATCTCCACGGAGCCAGATACTCTCATATGTACTTAGCTGATCATAAATCTCCCGCCCAGTATGGACCAAAAGTTCCTGCCTCTGTTGGTAAGGGTCCGCCAATCGAGTCTTCCCCGAATCACCTGCACCCGGTTCGCAGCTTACAACCTTTATAGGAGGATATGCATATGGGATATTTCTGTTTTGCAAAAGTCCAGACCGGTTCTGGAGCTCTCTCAGTCTCCTATTCAATGGGTACATGGGTTCTTTCTGGGGGATAAAGCGGCCAGGGCGTCAAACCAACCACCCTATTCAGTGTCGAGGTAAAGAATGAGTGGATCAATACCTCTACACCACTTATATGCCTTCATGGCGTGGACAGGTAAAACTGCCTGTTTATTATTCTTGCAGATCTGTCTATGTCTTCCAGTCAGAGACCTGTCTACAGTTTTGGGGATAAAACCGTCGTGTTTATTGTCTTCCTTATGCACATTAAAAAGTTCTCTTTCCTCTTTAAGATGCCGACGCTAATAAAGCTTTTTGCAGCTATCCACACCGTGCATCACATTCATATTAGCTATTTTTTACACCCATCCCTTTATTATGCAATTCTACAAGCTAACTTACACTCACTGATCAGCTTTAGATTTGTGCATTAGAGGGTTGGTTGAAAAAAATAGTTAATTTGAATGTAATATAAGGTTTGGATAACGGCAAAATAGTTCTTGCCCAACAGGCAAAATGCACAAACAACTACAAAAAACCAAACTAAAACTGTTGTCAGTGATCGAAACGATCTGGTTTAATAAACAATGTCAAACACTTCACGTTACATCAAAATACACATAGATCCGTTTAAAAGATGTAGCAGGTGTTTGGTGGACTTCCTGAGGATGAAGCCTCGTGCGTCGGAACGCGTTGGAGTAGCCAATGAATATGTGTGACTTAGCTTAGAGTGTTGTTCCTTAAATGGTTGGTTGAAAAAATAGCCAATATGCTAATAAAGCTTACTGAAGAGAATAAAATATGAATCTCATAATTACGTAATTTTCTGTATACCATTGCTTCTTCTATCAATGTACAAATAATCCGCGACACATCGTTTTTCAGAAACATCATCAAACCAAATCTTTAGTTACAAAACAAGCTGCACAGTCACAGAAAATATTAGGTAAAAATCTTTGGATACTTTTAATGGTATTTTTTTTAATTTCGTCTCCTGAGTGGTATTATTTATTTTACGATTTTTTAACAAAAAATTAATAGTACAATGATATCAGCAACCATCAATGTGCAGCAAAATTTGTTTTATTGATTCTTGTAAGCTTGCTATACATGTTTCGGGCGACAGATTCGCCCATCTTCAGGAGTTCCATCCAACCTGTGTCACCGGTCGACAGCAGACAGCAGAGTCGGTACATTGTTCCAAAAAGCTGTATATACAGTCAAAGTGCTCCTGAAGATGGGTGAAACTGTCGCCCAAAACATGTACAGCAAACTTAAAATTATCAATAAAACAAATTTTGCTGCATTTTGTTGGTTGCTGATATCACTGTACTAGTGATGCACGGTCACACAAACGTCAAATTTAATAGGACAGTCAGTAACATTTTGGCCCCCTGTGAGAAAAGAGCGAGAATTGGAGTGACTATGGCAGTTCTGACAAATGTTGGTTCGAAAATACGTAGATGCTACGACCAGACGGGGGCACAAACATGGAAGGTACTAGAGAACATTACGGTACAGGGGTTAGCACTGAATGATAAACATATCGATTAAAAATTACTGGTTTATTTCACTAGCTATATGTAAATCAGGCACAAAAAAGCCAGTGTAGGATTAACGGACGTAAACACGAGGCTGACAACAGAAAGTACGTAGGAGAACAACCCATAGAGTGACAAGTTATTCTAACATTTTGACGTGAACTATGATCGTATGAACGCACACGTGTGCAAAAGGGAGAATATGTAACAGCGCTACAGTACGAGGTGTCCGTTTTGTCGTATATGCAGCCTGTATACGCCGGGACATCCCGTGACAGCAACCATGCTGCAGGGACAACTAACTAACTGCATGGAACGGAGTCCTTCTCGAGAAGCTAAGTGCTCCTGAGCTAGTCAAGACCTTCCTCACACTTTATGGAACCCGAAGGTTTATTTACGTGTTCACAAGAGTTCACCACTTGTTCTTATACTGAGCCAGATCAATCCAGTCCATGCCCCAATCCCACTTCTTGAAGATTCATGTTGTTATTATCCCCACATCTCCGCCTAGGCCTTCTAAGTGGTCTCTTTCACTGAGATTTCTTCACCAAAACCTTCTTTGCAACTGTCCTTTTCCCATACGTGTTACATGCGCAGCCCATCTCACTCTTCTTGATTTGATCAACTGAATTACCTTTGGTGAGCAGTACAGATCATAAAGCTCCTCGTTATGTATTCTTGTTCACTCCACTCTTACTTCGTCTCTCTTAGGCCCAAATATCTTCCTCAGCACCCTGTTCTCGAACACCTTCGGCGTATTCCTCCCGCAATGTGAGAAACCAAGTTTCGCATCCACAAGAAAAAGGCAACATTTATTCGTGTATATTTTATCCTATATATTTTTGGAAAACATACGAGAAGACAGAAGACTCTGGACTGAAGGCTAGCCCGCTTTCCCCGAGTTCAGGTTGCTGTTGATTTCGTCACGATAGCAGTTTTGATTTGTTTGGGCTATTACAAAATATTTATACTTTGACACAATTTTAAATTATTTATCGCCTATCTTCATTTTGCTGGAGCTTTATGGACCAATGTATTAAATACGATACTCAAGTCTGTGAAAGAAATGCTACAGCACAAAATCAACACACAGTTAATGGGAGAGTAAATTGATAGATGTAGGTTTTAAATGTGTCCATAAATTGATTTTAGACTACGTGACCAATTTTTGGAAGCATTTACAGAAGTCTCGAATTTCGCGAACCTCAGTGCTTGGGATTTAGACCTCTCGTGATCATCTATTTTAAAGTAATTTGTCGACTTTTCGTGGCTGATTTCGACGAATCGGGATGAGGCCGTGTGAGTGCCGAGTTGGCTTCCACTGATTTTCCTGTTATTGCGTAGGTATCTTTCAGCTCAGTCAAAATCTGTTTCATTACAGTTGGTTGATTGCTTTAGTGCCTTAGGGAGTAGGAGACCCCATTCAATCATGTACTGCACGTTACGCTTACAGAAAGTGTTCGTAGTTTATCACAAATAAACGCTTAAGGTTATTATTTTTCTCGGGTAATTTTTAGGCCCTTTCGAAAATCTGCGAAAAGCTACTGTTAGCTTCCTTACGTCTGTCTATCCGCGTGGAACACTCGGCTCGCACTGGACGGATCTTCATGAAATATAATATTTGAATATTTTTTGAAAATCTGTTGAGAAAGTTCAGGTGTAATTAAAGTCCAACAAGAATAACGGGTACTTTACAGGAAGACCAATAACGGGTACTTTACAGGAAGACCAATAACGGGTACTTTACAGGAAGACCAATATACATTTTTTAATCGTATCTCGCTCAGTTCTTGTTAGAAAGAAAAATGTCTCAGATGAAATTTGTAGAGAAAATTAAAACACACATTCAATAACTTTTTTGTGAAAAAAAAATATGGTAGAACCACAGTCCACAGGTGACTACTTAAAACGGAACATGCGCATTCCATGCTGGAAATCTAAGGCTACAAACAAACACTCAGAATTTGTAAGGTTTACAACTATTCTGCTGAAGAAATGATTGAATGAACCCGCCTAAAATTTACTTTAAGCCTACATTGCCTCCCTCTTTTATTTCTGTTACTGGTATTTCGTAAGTTTTTGGAACCATATACGAGGCGTTTTACGTTGCAAATGATTCCGATATTAGCGACAATTTTTTTACTGTCACACTTAATAAAAATCTGTGATCCTCTGTTGCAATGTTATTTACATTATCGCATTTAACATGACTTCCTTAGTGACTTTACATAAATTTGACTAATTCCCACGTAAAACTAATTAAATATTAGCAACAGCTGAGAGTAAAATACAGATTTAGACGTGTTACAACCAAGATTTTTAAATGTCGTTAAGGCGAGGTAATTTCCTTGAAAAAGTGTTGGGTGTCGGAATATGTCCTGGTTAGGCTGTTGAATGTTACTTCTGTGTTAGACTGAAAATGTGTAACAGGTTAAAGTGGAACCTGTGCTAGAGATTGTATGTGCTTGTGTTGTGGTGTACCGTCCTTAACATATGCTGTGCAATTTATGAGGTATGTGCAGCAATAAGGATGCTTCACATGACACCGGGCTATTTCTAGCAGCTGCACCTGTGAAGTAATAATACCCTGCTTCCCTCAGGAAGATGCGCGTTGCGTTCACTTGCGTGATGTCCGTAATACATACTTCGTTATTAAATTTGTATGTAAATCATTGTTACTTGCTTGGGATAGAGGCGGTGACATGAGTTGAAGTTGTTGGATTTTAGGTCTGTATTGTGTTACGAGGGTTTATGACATCGCATAACCTGGTCGGCTTGCACCGGTATTTCAGAAGAACATTAGCCTCCACAGTTCCGTAGGTTGATGCAGCAGATCCCATCGAAACTTTGATGCTGTTTTACCGGACTCCCTGATGTCATAACCCAGAGGACCACAATATGAAAACCTCAGATACTGTGCTTGGATTTGGGTTTTTTTTACCAGTGCTGAATCAACTGTTCGATTGTGTGTCGTTTGATAAAGTCAAAACGAGAACTGGTCAAATTTGTTGGATTATGAATTCAAAGTCATCATAAGCTGTTGTGGCCAAATTAATATTTGTGAACAGAGAAGGGTTTTAATTCACTGGGCAAATTAGGTACTTTTTTATTCTGGTGATGTTGATTTGTTGGAGGAGAACGTACATGGCGCGAAAAATGGAGCGGAAATTCTCCGGCAGGCAAGAAGAAATTGGCGTAGAAGTATCAAAGCTAAAACCGAAAGCTTGTCATGAAACAGAAAATCAGATCTTCAAAGACCTTGTTGAATACCTGTATTTGATAATGCTTCAAAACTTAGGGAATGACACTGAAATCTAAGTGATGTTTGTATTTAAGTTAGGTGAAAAAAGATTGCTTGGATTCTCACTGTTATTACTTAATTCGAAAAATATTATAATCTCATATTGCTAAATGTGTAAAAGACGAAACATAGTATTAGACAGGTTACCTAATGTTACTGAGTAACGTTAATGAAATATGCGATGAACTGTGGTAGAGTGAAGAAGATAAGAAATGGGATGTGACCACTTGAACTGAATTTGTCATTCGGGAACGGAGTGGATGCTGACGCTGTAATGAACCGTCGGCTCCGTTAATTTCATCACTAGCGGAGAAACTTCCATCATGAAGGTCTGCGCTAAGTGGAGTTACATTTATATGGGAATAAGTCCTGACATGGTTTGTGTGTGTGCGCGTGTGTGTGCGTGTGCGCCTATGTATGCGTGTGTGTACGTGCGTGTGTGTGAGAGTGTGTGTGTGTGTGATGTGTGTGTATGGTGTGTGCGTGCGCGTGTGCGTGAGTTTGTGTGTGTGTGAGTGTGTGTGTGGTGTGTGTGTGTGTGTGTGTGTGTGTGTGTGTGTGTGTAATGACTCTGTCAGTACCGGAGAATGCAAAACGTATGGTAACAGAATCATTCCCGGGTAGTAGAAAGTATTTTGAAGTAAGCTGTTTTCTGATCGTGGTACTACCAGCACATGATTCGAACAGATTCTAATTTCTCACGTACAATATTTTGCGACTATACAGATTAGCAGAATACAAGATTGCAGTAGTTTACGTTCTTGTTGCGAGATTTTAGGTTCTCAAAGCGGTATTGTCTAGCATTCACATCTTGTGGGATGTGACGCCATGTTGCTGGCTGAGTGACTCAACCAGCGATGCAGCATCACACCTCAGTTCCTGATTTTACGTCACTGTTGTTTATTGCGTGCATTGATAAAGGTAAAGATGTAAACTTCTCCGGTACTGAGCTAATCACAGCGCCATGAAAGCATGTTGCGGAGCGGAGGTATAGTTCCATTCATTCTTATGATTTTTACCAGCTAGATATTACCGATTACTTTTACGTCCCGTCCATTTACATTCTGGCAAAATCCCCCTCAGTACAAAGTGACTAGGAAGCTTGGTGGGTTCCAGGTCTGCTCTGAACGCTTTGGAGGACAGAGAAATCTGTTGGCTGGAACCGCGTTCCAATTCCTTCGTCGTCCACCCCTTAGCCTAGTCAGTATACCAGCCCAGCCATCCTATACACTGTACAAATTTTAGCACTAATTTGTTGCAAAAGGTGAAAGTAAAGCTTTTCGCAACGAGTCATGATGACTCTGGGAAGGGGGGGGGGATAGAATGTTTGGCTTCCGCACTTACCGTGACATAGGGCACAACTAGTAGGGCAGAGTTGTCATTTCTAAGCACCAGCCGCCCTTTACTCCGATGAAATTCCTTAGTACTCACTTCTGTTAGAGGCTGAGTGGACCCCATGGCTACCGAATGAGGACAGAAAGAATAGGTCATTTGAGAATTGCCAATGGCTCTACCGGGAATCGAACCCGGAACCTCGCGTATAGTGGCACAGTGCCTCAACCAACTGCGCCACTGATTTTTCGTACCCTATCCGTATTTTGGTCGTTTTAAATTCTTTCCTTGCCGCAAATATCTTACAATAGTTTTTTTTAGAACTATAGTCAATGTCCACCCATAATACTTCGACGTGAATTAATAACCACCGAAAAAATGACGGTAAATAACTGTTCGGTTTTTTAGCTAGACGAATACAAATAGTCCACATATTAATGCAGCCAACACAGTAAATTTTCCCCTGAGAAAACCTCTTAGTTTGCCTTCTCAAACATCATAGGTGCCAGAGAAAGAAGAGAAGTATGTGACTAGGGACGTAATAGAAATAAATCTTTCCTTCGGGAAATGTCTGTGACATAGTTGGCTGCTGCCAGCGCCCTGTCAACTGGAAGCCAAGTTCCGATACGACGCGTCGCTTTACGACCAATTTTTGTGTGGTTTATTAGACTTCCTAGTGTTTTTATTTTGTGTGATGGAGCAGACAGCTTTATGAGTGTAGTAGATTATATTCCTAGAAGGACAGCTAGTGATATCGGGCTGGAGTTATTTTATAGGAATGGAAAAAGGACAAAAAATGGGAGACAGGAACGTTTCATTTTATTTTAGAAACCCGCACTACACGCGTGTCATTACTGTCCTTCCTGGAACTGTATAATTAACTTATTGTGTGCGTTGTTTTAGGGCTACTTACATAACTGCGATGTCGGTGTAACAACTGAAAATTAGAAATTAGAAATTTTCATTCTGGTCCAACATTTTACTCCTTTCAAAATTCTGCACAATAAGGAAAGCCACTGTGTTTCTTTTCCTGAGTTTGACAGCTCAACAATACGTTTTAACCGTAAGATTAATGTAATTCGCGTTTAGAACACAGTACAAAAATATTCTTGGATTTTGTGTACTTTTATTATAGATTGATGGGCCGGGTAGCTCAGTCGGTATAGCGACTGAATACAGGCTGGATGATCCGGGATCGAATCCCGGTGGGGACGAGATTTTCCGCCCGTCCAGTCCGGTCCTGGGGCCCACCCAGCCTCCTGTAAAATGGGTACCGAGTCCTTCCCAGGGGTAAAGTGCGGCTGGGGCGTGCTGCTGACCACTCACCACCTTCTAGTGCCGCGGTCATGGAAGAGTAGAGCTATACCTCTACCCACCCTCTGGGCCACACCGGGCCTGTAACGGGAACATTTTATCTTTACCTATTATTATAGATTGAGAGCAGTTGTTCCCAAAATGTGCATCGCCGATCACTTAGGATCCGCGACCAGTTCCCTTGGATACATTTCTGTAATGGCTATTTGAAGTCCATTTTTTTATTTTAAAGGAATATTTTTTTAAATAATCGCAGAGTTTCTTTAATTGGCGCTGTATTTATTCCGTATGACCGTTAGAATATCTAATTAAGAAACCTCCTGCACCCACGAAGCGAGCGACAGTCAGTTTAATTACGGCCAAATGAAGCTATGCAACGTTACGCGTGCTACTGCTATGTATTCGTAATTATCTAAAATCAGTCTGAGGTACGTGATTTCAGGCTTCCGCCGCGGTGTAAATCAGATCTGTGCTCTTGTGGGATTTTGTGCAACAAAGAATGTCAGTTTCTTACCGACGTTTCGGGACAACTTATCGGTCCCATCTTCAATGGTAGTCCCTTGAATATGGAACCGATAGGTTGTCCCAAAACATCGGTAAGAAACCACCATAATAGGCTGTGTAAAATCCCAAAACAGCGCAAATCTCATTCCTGAGAAATAGATTTTTAATTCTGAATACCTGTCATCCGGACATTATATATTTACGAGAGCAAGGAGGTGAGGATCCGTTGTTGTTTTTCGAAGCCCAAAGGGATCTGCGAGCAAAAATGTTTGGGAAACCCCGTTTTAGAGCGTCAGGAATGCAGAATCACATGAATGGTCATTTGTGAACTTACCACAGTGTGTTTGTTGTGAGGCAATAACAATGTCTATAGAATATTTAGATCAATTTCATGCTTCAAAGGACAAAAATAATATATAGTCTATTTTCCCAAGTGTTCAGTAAATGTAGTTAACACTGAGGTCTAGAACACGCACTGAACGTGGTTGAGCGAATTTCGTCTTGACGGTCATTAGTCTCCGTCGCAGCACGGTACGTCACGCATGATGGCACAGAGGAAATGTTGATGTATTGCAAGACATCGACACTGTACCAGTTGTACGCACTACCTTTTATAACCTTGCGCCTCCTACAGTTCTGTCAGATGGCACCCGAATATGAAAAGCATTTAATATGTAACAATAAAACACTGTCTACACACAGCACTTTATTATGGTACTCTAAACAGCTACGTGTTTCGGCGGTACGAGACAATCTTCAACAGCCTGCGTGTTTCAGGAACATACGAAGGAGGAAATCATACAGCTGTAGTCATACTTCTTCTTCTTCTTCTTCTTCTCCTCCTCCTCCTCCTCCTTCTTCTTCTTCTTCCATTGGCACTACAGCCCACAGTGGGCTTTGACCTGTCGAAAAATGTCCTTCCATTTTTTCCTATCTGTCACCAACTCTCTCCATCTTCTCACTCCCAGCACTCGAAGATCTCTTTCTACTTCCTCTTTCCATCTTTTCCTGGGTCTTCCCCTTCTTCTCGTCCTTTCCAGTTTTTGAGTGAACATCTTTTTGGTCATCTTATCCTCCTCCATTCTCTCTAGGTGACCTAACCGGCTTATCCTTTGCCCTTTTATGGATTTTACTGTATTTTCTCCTTTGCTCATCTCTTCTTGTTCTCGATTCGTCCGACGTTTCCATTCCCCGTTTTCATATTTAGGACCATACATTCTGCTAAATATTTTCCTTTCAAAAATTAGCAGAGCTTGTTCTTCTTTCCTCGTCAACGTCCATGCTTCCACTCCATACGACACTACCGGTCTTATTTGTGTCTTATATAATATAATTTTAGTAGCTCTGGATAAAATTCGCCTCCTGAAGAGACTTATAGCGGCAAAATAAGTTCTGTTGCCGGCCAAAATACGTGCAATAGTCATACATTCGACAGTAAAACCTACGGCCAAAATCTCGTCCTTATTTATCGTAGTTAATAATGTTTTTACAATACTGCTACATATTGTAAAATTTTCATGAAACGCGACTTTTAGAAATGTTTCTTGTAAGGACGAGATCTCGGCCGTAGGTTTTACTGTTTAATGTATGGCTACAGCTTTATGATTTCCTTCTTTATACGGTTGTCTCGTTCCGTCGAAACGTGTAGCTTTTCAGCTTACCTTAATGAAGTGTTGAGTAGGCCTATAGACTGAATTTTTGCTTTCACGTACAGTATTAACACAATAGAGAAGACATTTAAAAGAAGCATTTAAAATACTTTTCTTTCTACATGTTTCCCGATTTCCGACAGAGCATCACTTGTACTGAAAGCTCCCCAGGCTACGCCATTTTGTTCTTCTCTGGAAACTTAACTTTGAAGATGCACATGAGTGTAAAACGCTGAGGTGGATAAAAATGAGAGGTTAAAACCGCGGTATTTGGAGTGAACCCTCTCTTATTCCCACTGTATCCCCACAGATCACATATGGACTCGCCCGGGATGGAACGCAGGCTGCTTCTCTGATAGGCCGGTGACTTGTTGCGCAGCACGCATTTCACTAATAATATTCAAAATTCAATTCCTATGTAACATGAAACAAAGAGCTCCTCCATTACAAGGACCAGCCGGTTAATGCTGTTTGTAGAAATAATCTCATTCTATTCTGAGATTTATGTGAAACACTAAATACATTTTGCGGACAAAGTGCAGGGTTTATTAATGTTAATGCAGATGGCTCTATATGTTAGGGTCTAAGTAACATTCCATGAACATATCAGGGTAGAGTGGAGGTGAAAATCCACGCTGGAGCTAAGCGGGCACCTTGACAAGTCCGATCGCTTTACCCAGCAGTAAGAGTCCCCGATATCTTCTAGACGAGATTTTGAAAGTGGACGCACAGAGAAAAATTCCTTTCTCTGCCAGGGTGCGAATTCTGAACGCCCAGCCGTTAGCCAGTCACTTCAGTGACACATCCAATTCTGTCTACGTAAACTGCTACAGTTTTATTTACAAGTTGTGTCACTGGATTAGTCCGTTCACGAGCTGACAGCTAGGTGGAGTGTGAAGAGGGAAATATTTATTCATTTCGAATTAATTAGCCCATTTAATGAAAGTCGCTGTGTCAATAGGTTACATGGAAACTGTATACAACCGCCACATACAGTACGCTCAGAATAACCAGTACTGTTTTCAGAACATTTAATCCTACCCGTTCCTGCAACAACAAAAAAACAGACAAGTACTGTACTTTACACGCTGAATCTTTTGTTTACCAGTAGCAAAATTTCGCATTAATTTTTTCTGTAAATACGAAAGGCGAAGAGCGTTAATAGTGGTAACATTTTTCTTGGCCTCACAAATGTCGGGATGAGAATCCCTCCTTGTAAGCCGAAAATACTTGCATATGGTACTGAATGTGTGCAATTAGTGCCAGTTGTCTGAAAAATTATTCACTTTGGGGACAGTCGTAATTATAAACGCAGTGTTATGAATTTTGTAGAGTGTATGAAGGTGTCATATCTATAATTCGTAGCCATGTTCTTCCAATCGAAGGAACTTCATTAGCCCGTCTTTTCTGCGAATTTGTTGTATCGTGAATTTGTCTTGTTATATGGAAGATGGATTTGGCGAAATCATATATATATATATATATTCGCAGCAGCTCAATTGTGTATTAATAAAAATCCAACTAGATGCAACAGTATGCAGTCTGATAAATTTTACCGCAAAATCACTGTACATGTAACCGCAGCCTCCGGTACAGGTCATAATATCGGTACAGCTACTTACCTCCAACGTGGCCAGGTTGGGAGTTCCGACCTGGCCACGTTGGAGGGAAGTAGCTGTACCGATATTATGACCTATACAGAAGGCTGCGGTTACAGTTTTTAGTACTCCTGATGATGGATGCAGTGGACGCCCGAAACATGTACGGTGACTTTGCAGTGAAATAAATCTGACTGCATACTGTTGCATCTAGTTGGATTTTTATTAATATAGACTTATGATGCACGGAACTATGAACTTAAAAAAAAGCTCAAGAGTGTTCCAGGCCGCCTCACTGTTGAGGTTTCTGTACCACAGTGAGACACTCATATCCGGTAGAACGCCTCTGAACAAGTGACCATCTCGCCACAGAAGCCGCTACCTACACAACACACAACAAACTCAACAGACAGACATCCATGCCATCAGCGGGATTTGAACCCGCAGTTCCAACAATCGAGCTGCCTCAAAACTACGCCTTGGACCACGCGGTCTCCGTGATTGGGTATTATAATTGTTAGCTGCCCTCTTGCGTCCAAAATTACTGTAATCAGGAGACCGGAGAGAAGATTGTGTTTCGGAGTGATGGAAGCCGGTGGTCACGTTTCGTAGCATTTGAGTGATCTCGAATAGCCTGCTGTTGAATACCAAAAGAAACTTGTGGGTCAATTTAAACAGAAAGAGCACAAAGTTTTGTGAACTTGTGGGGCCCTAGCCCTATTGCTTTAATAACGCTTTTTGAAGTACCTAGGCCTTATAATAGCAATCGCTGTTATTACGCAGAAAGTAAAAATTATGTGCACGTGTTGTGACACCATATTACAATTTTATCCTAGATTTTCCCAGGGGAGATATTCGAAAATCTCGAGTAACATCAGTGATAGCGACCTCCGGATTGACAGGGGAGATCGTCCATATATGAAACAGGACTATTAGCCACTCTGTCACGGTATTTAATTCTTACCGCTTTATAGGCAGGAAAATTCACAGAAGCTGTAAAGTTCAGTAATGAGTTTCTCAGATGCAGTATGTTAATCTTGAGGTGCGTCATCCCCGTTGTGTTGGATCAATATCAAAGAATTTTGTGTATTACACGTACAGTCGAACATATGTAATTGTATTCCTACTATACTACTAGGTAAAATATAGTTGTGTTCGACTGTACGTGTAATACACAAAATTCTTTGGCAGTATGTTAAAGTGTAAATGTGTTCAGCTTTTTCGTATCGGTAGTTATGTTACCACACTTGTAGGATTCCTTACGCAAATATTTGGATATTTTATTTGATGTGGGTCAGATAGGGTCATGGTCACATTGCACGACACTTCTATAACCTTTTGTTGTTCTTTACTTTGCACGTAACCTCTCGTCCATCACCGAAGTTAACGCGAGCTCGAACAACGCACTCTATACGACAAATAAACAAAAGTGTTGTTACAGATAGAGGTACCAAAATGCCATAACAGTGTAAAGTACGGTTTTGTGGGCCCCTGTAATATTGATTCCTATTCACGACGTGAGTGAAGTTATGTACGATTGATTTTCGTGTTCCCCGAAACACGGTTCGAAAATAGAACAGCGTTGCGTAAATAGAGGCATGTTTCTTATCTACAGCAGGATCCGAAGCCGTTAGTAAACAGACGTCGCGGCTGAGTGGTTAATATTTGCTGCTCCGTATTTTGGAAGCCTGGGCTATTAGCATCGAGTCATAAACCGACTCTGCACACTGATTTCTTCTTCTTTTTTTTTCCTTATCAGTTCGTCTATTCGAAAGCAGGAGGACTTCCTCAAATTTGGCCACATCTTCTTCCTTCCACGTTTTTTTCCCCAGTTCATTATTTACTAAAGATCGTATCGTTCGAAACTGTACAATAATCTGAGCTATCGAAGGAGCAATAAAAGAATTACAAATAAATGCAAGACACAAGAAATTTCTGATAAATATCTTCACCCTGTCATTCAGCATGTTTTATCATTTGTGCTTGTACACTGGTGTCTCATGGACTGACACAGTCCTGTTGTAGCTTTACAGTTTCATCTCTTCTTAACTTTGTGACCATCCGAGGTGCCACTCTCCGTTTTGCTTACAATTCTTATTTCAAGATGACATTGCAGTGAGTTGTGTATGATACGGGCAGGTCGTCTGGGGTGCGATTCGCCACACCAATGCCGGTCTTAGTAAACGTGGGGCCCGATTACCATCTTTGAGGCGGGTCCCTAGAATTTATTGTGCAGGGAGAGAGAGAGAGGGAGAGAGAAAGACTAACGTTTTGGTAGACTCCAATTGAAATGTGATGGCACACGGTGACGCACGGGAGGGGAAGGGAAGGAGAAACTGGCGAATGGAGTGAGTAGGCAGTACTCTTCACACTACCTCGGAACATGGTCTATCCAATATTAGTATCACTACCACCGCTGATGGGCACACCTCGGCTGCCAGTGGTCGACTGAACTGACGCCCCCGCCGATTTAAAAGGACTCGACCTTTCGCCGAAAGACGGAATCTGGTTTCTGCGCGTGTGCCGTCACATTTCAAACGCAGTCTGCATAACAATAAGTTTGGACGAAAAATTAAAATGATCCATCTTTACAATTTTTTCTTTTAATCAAACTATCGCTCTAACATATAATTTATTTAATTTTTTAAAAAATTAAACCAATCCAAACATAATCACATTTTTCTCTCTTTTTGTTCACCAAAATTTCCAGTATCTTCTCATAAACTAAATACAAAATCAGTCCGAGAGCTTTGTGTGGTGTCATATTGCCTATTTTAAAAAATTATTAATGAGCGATTCCCCCATCAGCGCGGTGTCCGATTGCGTCATTTCAGTGCAAGTGGCCTGAGGCCGGCCCTGCACAATGCAGGAAATGCGTATTTTTATCGTCTTCACAATCATACAGGTTATGTGGCCCATCGTTTTCCGTCAAATGAGTGATTGGGATCTTTGCCTTCGGGGTTAAAGGGTCGAGCTCACCATTCACATCCATCTATACCGTGGTTTCCTCTATTTGTAAGAACCATTCTTTGCCCTATGTTTGAGATAGCCTATTTCCGCTTAACTAAGCCAATTGGCCAAACTATTTTACACGGCCACTTGATAATACCACGTACTGTAGACACTTCAGCGTACGCCAACTCTGTAGCGCTCTTACATTGGTGTAAGACTCGCTGACGTATTCTGTCTTCGGATTTGTCCATCATCTTTTACTGTAGCAGTACTTTGCTGAAGCCGACTCTGCTTCCGTCTTAAGCGAAAACAAAGCACGCAATACAGTGGACCGCTTAGACAGAGCTATTCTCACTCACTAGACCAAAAGAACAGGATAGCTAATTGTATGGAGTTCACCAGATTAGGTACTTCCTTTTAGCTGAAGACAGAAGCAGAGCCTGCTTCGTAAACTCGGTACTGCGTTGAAAGTTAGACGATGGGCAAAGTTCAAAGTTAGATTACTTCAATAAGTGCAGGCCAGTTAAACTATTTTTAATATTCGTTGTTATACTTCGGAACATCCCACTGGCCGCGAGGTCTAAGGCGTGGGTGTTCGGCCGCTCGCTGGCTGGGATTGCGCTTTCGAATTCCGCCGGCGAAATGGATGGCTTTTCCTGGGAGTTTTGTGTGTTGTCAGGTAATGGTCTCTGCTTTGGGCTGATCACTTGTACAGAGGAGTCCTACCGAATGCTGTGTGTTTGAGTGTGATTGTAAAACCTCGATAATGAGAAAGCCCTGCCCCACTAGGCGCTGTTGCGACATGGGGAAAAAATACTTCGGTACGTAAAATCCACTATAGTGCTAATGAACTCACACGGCAGGTGAATTCCGTTTTTAGATCCGTCCGCAAGATTGTGAAAAGTGACTATTAGCTTCGTAAGGACTGGACTGTCTGTCTGCCCATCCTCATGGTTCAACTCGGCTCCCACTAGACGGACTTTCGTGAAATTTGATATGTGAGAATTTTTCGATAATCCACCGAGAAATTTCGCGTTTCATTACAATGAGACAAGAATAACGAGTAATTTTTATGATATCTCGCTGAATTTTTATTCGAACGAGAAAGGTTTCATAAAAAGTTTGCAGAGAAAATCAAAACACGCATTTTATATTCGACAATTCTTTCCTCCAAAACTTCTTGCCTTGTATGAGATAATGTGGGAAAATATGGTAGAGCCAGGCAGGTCACAACTGACAATATACGTGTAATACGGCGCATGCGCATTTCAAAACACACAGTTCTATGAATAGTCATATTAAAGAAGGTGAATAAATATGCCGTCAATCACAGCTCTTACTCTCTCTCTCTTTCTCTCTCTCTCTCTCTCTCTCTCTATATATATATATATATATATATATATATATGGCAAAAAGGTAAAGTG
>Ga0123352_10001517_pt1 | contig 31009 bp, 19 predicted proteins | sample TergutLab28metaG_FD_89700 | JGI IMG/M metagenome (GOLD analysis project Ga0123352, IMG submission 89700) | Labiotermes labralis P1 segment gut microbial communities from Petit-Saut dam, French Guiana - Lab288 P1 | ecosystem: Host-associated > Arthropoda: Insects > Digestive system > Gut ...
AACGGCCTCCTTTATGGAGGGTAGCTGCGAATAAATTGAATAAGCAGTCGTGGACAGCCGAAAAGGGGTGGTCCTCCAGCTTGGGGGTTGGGCGAGGTGCTAACAAACCCTCCATGTAAAACATCCATGTTAAGAAATACTTGCAGGCATGATGCTTTCTCTGGAGATAAAACAATCCGGAGGTAAACTACTCCCCCAATCGGATCTCCGGGGGGGGGGAGTGTTTCTGGGGGAAGCATCGCGCAAAATACGCAGGGAAATTATTTAAGATCCATTTCATTCGGATGATGGGAATTTTCTGTTGTGGGGCTCCTTATGGTGTATATGGAGCGCTTTGCAATATATTGTGTAGAAGTGTAGTATTACTTTTCGTAGGAGATGGCTAGATGAAATTGTGATGCAATCTGCAACTATATAGAGGATTTTCATTTTAGTATGATATGTGGGGTGTTGGTCTTATTGTATGTTTTGTCTATACTTATATTACTTACATTTTGGTGCATATATTTTTCGATGTATTGTTTTGTGTGTAGTTGACGTCTTTCATGTAGAATGTGCATACATTTTGAATTTACTGTATAGTCATCTGGAATTTAATTTTGTTGGTTAAGACTAATCACTTTTTATATAGGGTACTCAAATTTGTGTACGGTGACATAGAGCTGTTTCCGTCCGTAACTGTTCCGATCAGTAGTCTTCCAAAATTCATACTAAATGGATCTTAAATAATACCACAACATTTACAACTTCTACAAGACTGCTCAGTACATAAAATTCCCATCCTAAATTTCTATTTACATGCCTGTATTTTCTGATGTTATTTATACTTCGTAATTTTATTTTACATTTTATGTTCTAATACATTATATTAATCAAGAAATGTAAACGAGATATCGTAATTTTAAGGCATTGCCAATGGCATATTACGGCCCTTTTAAGTCACAGCCTGAAGATGGTTTCAAGAAAGCCGAAACATGTTGCTGCTATGTTCTTTTAATTAATTATATTTTATTTAATAATGTTGTGCTAGAGAATAAAATTATATATTTTCAATTAATTGGCCATGGCTATTTCGAAGTATTAATTTGGTCCTCTTATGGACAGAAAAAGAGAAATATTTTTTAGGGCACGCAATTTCCCCACCGAAACTTGAACGGGGTACTCTCCTACAGAATTCATGAAGGTGGACTGCCTACTATCGTGAACTTAGGAGGAGTAAAGTAATAAGCTAAATGTTACTGTTTATTACTTCTAAATCCTTTCTCACAGCTTCGTTGACACAGTCAAAGAGTCTAACAGTTTAGGTGATTTACATTTCTGTGTTTCGTTAGTGATTGTTCCTGTGACGATGCACAATATCACCGGCATCGCCTTTGTTACTACGTTTTACGGGTTCTCTCTAGTTGCTTTCGGTACACAACTTTGTTCTCCGTACGTGCCTTCTGCTCTTTCAATGACAGAAGCTTTGGGCGTGTTTCGAAGTGTGCTTTGAAATGACGTAAGAGTGTGGCTTTGGCGTAACACTCAGAACTAGATCCTCGTTCTTGGGCTTTTCGTAGTATTCTTGTTTGTTCATCTGAATGTCGGGATTTTAGTCTGAAATAAGCGACGACTCCATCCTTCAGAACTTCGCCTACTGACCATTCATAATCACCTTTTCACCTTATTCCATCCCCTATATCCTCTGAAATGTTTCCGCGTAATTAAAATGCATAACGTTATTTAGAGTTAAATGTGTGCATGTGTGTGTGTGTGTGTGTGTATGCGCGCGCGCGCGCACCTACTCGCAACATTATAAAGCCAAATAATTGTCAGATTTCAACGTTCTAACTTTGGTACTTTATGGCGGTGATGTCCTTGAAGCGTCGGCCATCTTATCCAAAGGAATAACTTTAGACGACAACACATAAATCTGGGTGTGATCGAGACACACTTTCAACGTAGAATCATTTTTGGCACGTTCGCAAAATTGCGATAAGCGACTTTTAACTTTGTATGTCCGTCGGTACGCATGGAACAACTCGGCTAGAACTGGACGGATTTTCATGAAGTACATTTGAGTATTTTTAAAAAATATATCTAGAAAATTAATTGTTATTAAAATCTGAAATGTATACCGGGTAATTTGCATGAAGACCAATTTACAATTTTGATCGTATGTTGCTCAGCTGTTCTTAGAATGGGAAATGTTTCAGATAAACTTTACAGAGAAGATCAAAGCACACATTCTATTTTCAGTAACTCTTTAGAAAATCGTGCCTTTTTTAGATAATGTGCAAAAGTACTGTAGAACCGGACAGGCCACAGATGACAATATGGCGCATGCGAATTGCTAGATACCTAGGGCGCGTACAAACTTGAGCATTCTGCCGCGACGTAACAGCGTAACATAATCGTGCGGGTTCTGCTGGGCCCGAGGTTTAAGTTCGGACAAGACGGCGCGCATTCTGGCGAACGAGCTGCCCGCTGCGATCTATCAGTGTTCGCTGCTCCTGGTGGGAATATTTCATTACAGGTTGCTAGCGCGGCCTTCATATTTGTACATCATGTGTTGTCCAGAGGAATAAAGCGACGAGAAAGATGCTGGTGGCAAATGGAGTTGTACAGAAAGAGGTCTGTGTGAAGTGGTACCGGTTGGTACCAGTATTTTAGCAGATTTGAAGTGCCAAGAATTTAGTGGACGGTGCAAAAAAATTCTGTAATTGCACCAGCAGATTTTGAACTACTGATTAATTTGGTTGGTCCGAAAACTGTGAAAAGGGATACCAGATTCCTAGCACCTGTTCCAGTTCAAGAGGGATTGGCAGTAACATTCGGATTTTTGACCGCAAGCTACTCGTACATCCGTCTGCGATATATTTTCCAAATTTCTAAACAAAGAGTCAGATTGTAGCTGAAGAGTATCAAGCTATTGTTGATGCACTGATTGAAAGCAGACAGATAAAAAAAAAAACTCTGTATTGTAGAGAGCAAACTGTTTTTCATATGATATCGAAGGTTTGGAAAGCTGAAACGAAATATATAACTAACAAAGTACTTTTCGTAAGTGAACTTCAGTTTACAGACCTCAAGACGCATCAGATCACTCGGAATTACGTCTTCTGAACCAGCAGTAGAGGAGGAAGTCGTGGGTGAGAAAACCTGGGTTGCTGGTGACGGATTGGTGACAGGATATGAAACATAAGAAGCCCCTGGTCGGCAGTGAATATGATAAGGCTTACGAGGGGGTGTTGATAAGGCCTTAGCCCGACCACTTCCCCGATGTCATAGGACGGAATTGACAGTGTCGTTGGAAAGAGGGGTCTGTTCATGTGCCGAATTGCAAGTCTTTTCTTGTTGCAGAGGCTGAAAGGAAACATGTCAGGCGAGGCGCGCGATTTCAACAACATGGAGACGCGAGATGTCATCAAGTTCTCCCTCCCTCCCCCCGCAAGGCAAGGCACCGAAGAAATTCACGCCATTCTGAAACAAACATTAGGGGAACATGCACCATCGTATGCCATCGTCAAAACCTGGGTGACCCATTTTAAACGTGGTGATTTTTCCACCTGGGCGACTCACCCACCACCCCGGAGATTACTGATCAAATTCACGATCTACTCTTGGAAGACCGCCGGATTTTGGCTAAATCAATAGCTGAGCAACTGGGCATCTCACGTGAGCGGGTTGGGTTCATCATTCATGAAGATTTGGAAATGCGGAAGCTCTCCGCGAAGTGGGTCCCGAAATACCTGAACGCGGATCAAAAACATCAACGGTGCCAGTCGTCTGAGGAACTTTGGAATTTTTTGGCGCGATCCAAATGATTTCCTGTGGCTATTGGTGACCGTGGACGAAACCTAGTTATATCACTATGGCCCGGAGAAAAAGCAACAATCAATGGAGTGGCGGTATAGCGGCTCACCCAGCCAAAAAATTCCGAGTGCAAAATCCGCTGGAAAAGATGACATCCTCCTCATTGATTATCTTCCAAAAGGCCAAACTATCAACGCGGCTACTTATCTCTGCTGGTGCAATTGAAGGACATTTTGAAGGAAAAACGCCGCGGTAAGTTCACCAAGGGGGTCTTGTTCTTGCACGACAGTGCCCCGGCTCACCGGGCGCTTGCATCCCAGAAGAAACTGGCCTACCTGGGCTTCCAATATCTTGATCACTCACCCTATTCTCCGGATCTGGTCTTTTCGGACTACCACCTTTTCCGTGGACTGAAAAAACAATTGAAAGGTCGCCATTTTTCGTCCGACGTGGAGGTCATTGCTGTCGCGGAGAAACCTTCTGAATTTTTTTTAGTGGCCCGCAAAAGTTAGAACAACTTTGTAAGAAGTGTATTGAACTTCGTGGGGAATATGTTGGATAAATCCCAAATTTGGTCGCTGTAGATTGTTTCCTTCCTGTTCGGGCTAAGGACTTGTCAGCACCCCCCCCCCAGTTTTTCGTGCTCCACTTTATTCCTGGTGCGCGGCAAATAATTACACAACTTGTTAGCAATTAAAATGCCAAAATTTTGGCATTCGTCGTCGTCTGCGGAGGCGGCTGCCGCTGCTGACGACGTCAATATAGTGAATGCCTTTGTTACCGTCCTCTTCATCGGGGGGATGAGTGGATGTGTAGTTTCACTTCTTTCGCTTATTGATGCTGAAGGTTTGATCTCAGGCTAATTTACACAGGAGGTCTCTGGAAGGCCCGCGATCGAGTATTCAGGCTGACACACATACACCTTACTGAGTTCGTGGGAGTTTTCTTTATTTTATTTGTAGAAGTTCACTCTTGGTTTACAGAAACTATCATATTGTGACACTTTAGCGGATGTATTCACGACACTTGCACACACAATTACATGTTAGTTTTTAATCGAAAATTTATATTAAAACAGTCCTACACTGATGGAGCTCCCAATTTTGTGTACGCAATACTCCAACTGCCAAAACGAGGTGTGTGCTCGTTTGCATCTTCTGCACCGTCCAAACCAAATACCCCCTAAATACTGAAATTATCATATTGACCGAAATTGAAATTTAGAGAAACCCTGTAGGGCGAATTTAACTTTTTTTGGAGAGCCGAACTTCATTGTTTGAGCTAATTCAAGCCAGTAGAATTCAAACTTAAAATAAATGAACATTTAGACGTGTTGCTCATTGACATTCCTACCGAATGAATGACGTCCACATCAGCGTAAAAGTCTAGGGTTACAAAACACTTTATTATGCAACAGATGCAGTCTCTAGACTGTGCAGTACACACAGGCACCACGGGTTAATATGCTACCATAACAACGACTACGTCCATATCAACGGACACGAATAAACCATTACTATAATTTTAGCCAAACACTGTGTAGAGCTGCCTGATGATGGATCCCTTGTGATCCGAAACATGTTGGAGCGATTTTAAATATTTTATAATAATTCTAATTTTATCTACGAATTATATATTTGTGCATCTGTTGGATAATAAAGTGGTTTAATCATCACTGATGCACGGTACTGTACAAACATGAAGATTGTCTAGTGTTACGCTCAGAAACACCGAGCTGTAAAACTCCTACAACTTGACAGCTGATGGATATTCTGTCCAGGCTCAAGCTTTTGAATGCTTTAACGGTCCTCACACACTCCTGCTGTTTCCCCTAGTTATGTTATTTACAGCAAAAAGGAACTTATCTGAATCAAGCTTCTTCAGGGTTTGAAACTGAATCGTAGGTCCATTTCAGGACTTAAACCTGAAAGGCCGGTTACACCTCCAGCATTTTGCACTCTTCCCTTCCTTTCATCTTCTTCTTCTTCGGTCGGAGAGGCACAGGCAGAGAATCAACGATCTAATCTGTACTTGTTTCTGCAACAGAGTCTCCTTCTGCATCCATGTGTTCACTTCTATTTGGAAAATTTCAACAATCAAATGACAACTATTTCAGAATCATTTCGATTAACGCACTTTTTCAGTCGAAGATATAACTTTACGAATTAGAGTTCGCGCGTCCCAGGCATAGGACGGCATTTAAACCCCCGCCGGGCGTGGATACATGTGACAACCAGCTGAATGCGCAGATGGCAGCGTGCACAGAAACTCGTCCTAACTTGAAGTAGCGTTGTAAAGTAACGTCTTTTGATGCGTGCTGGAAAACCGACAGCTAGTTTTACCCGCGCAGCGAACCGAACACAGCGAATGTTATAACAAAACCGTCCACACCTGCGAATTCATATTACGTTAAACTGTTACGTTGCGGCAGAACGCTCAACTCTGTACGCGACCTAAGGTTCCAAACACACTCAGAATATGTAATACTTATTGCTTTTCCACTGCAACAGTGGTTTGCACAAATGTGTCTCATTTGTACGTTGCGTACATTGCATGTCTTGTTCTGATGTTTATTACTGGATTGTTTACGCGCGTTTATTTTCGTGAGGATGTTTAAGGAGATGGAGCCGAGGAGAATGTTTGGAATGTGGGAGGAAGAAAGTGGCATAAGGCTGGATTAAACAATATTCTAGGGGTTTTCTTGTTTTTAACTCATCTGATAGTGTTGGTGGGGGGGGGGGGGAGCAGGACGAATGGGAAATGCGTATAAAATTTTGACAGTTAATCTGAAATCAGGTCGCTGCTTACAAATGGGAGGATAATGTTAAGACGAATATGAAGGAAAGTGAGTGTGTGATGGGATTTATGTATCTCAATAAAGGGATCAACCATGACGTTTATAAAACCCGGTAACGGACATTCGAATTTCGCCAAGAGGGGGAACTTTCTTGGCTCTCAGCGACCCTTACCTTTTCAGGAATTCTGCTCTTGATTTTCAGTGACACAGGGACACGTTTTTCTCCGAACGTTTTATCTTTCCCCTACTTATTATCATTCCACCCGTGCTCAATACCCATGTCACCAGGGGTATGTGAAATATACCCACCTGAGACTGCAGAACAAGGAACTAAGTCTCAGTCCACTGCTAAAGTAAATAAATAAATTGTATTCATTTTCAGACTCGCCTAAACCGATTTACAGATCTATATTCAATCTGCCCGGGCATTAACGTGAATTTGCTAGTCTGTATAATATGAATGACCAAGCACAGTTCCAAACTTAAGTACTTCAGGTCCGTCCACAAAGGTCACCACCCCTTTGTATGCTAGGGTAAACTAAATTTGTGTGCAGATAAGCAGAGACGAGGAAATTAAGGGGTTGAGGGATGCAGTACAGTGTCCTTGGCTAAATGGAAGTGAACACTGTGTGCTTCTGTCGCGGTTGGCGTAACCAGACCTATGCTGCATACTAGAGAGAGAAAAACAGACAGAGAGAGAGAGAGAAAGAGAGAGAGAGAGAGAAGACGATTGTGTGTATTAAGGGGTTTACTTAGTTTATGTGAAACGTTTCCAGAGGAACGTTAGAAGCCATATTGTTTGAAAATGAATGTGACTTCTCAGAAATACTACCGACTTCGACTGCTCCTGTCTTGTGTGTTCGGTCGGTCCACTGAGTAAATGCTGGATCTGGGTGATTAAATTAACCATCTTGCAGTAAAAGCTCGTAGAAACATATGTATATGTAGGGAAATTTTATTTCTATGGTTGCCTGATTACTCCTGATTTGCTACGTGCTTGTCCCTCTATTTACATAACTGGATCTGTGGCTGAGGCATTACCTTCAGCAGGCGATCAAGGTAGCTCTCGTGTGGGATACGAGGATCCGTAACAGGTCACAGAAGTTCGGCGTTGGACCCTATGATGAATTAGTGTAATGTGGGACGTAAGATTCCGCATGTACTTGAATCCGTAATCCACACTTTAACGTCTTTGAACCTTCGTGACGCATTCCAGCTACCATTACCAATACACAGTGACAGTTCTCTGTTATGGCACTTTTTGCAGCAGCGCCACTGCCAGGTTTACTGTGGACGTGCATAATCATTTTATATTTGCTGACATAACTGTTCATTCTTAAATAAATATGCACTGTTGACCATCTAATAAAAAACCGTATTTTTAGTAGTTTCTTTATTTACTGTTAGCGAAAAACACGTGAAAGTCAACCTTCTCATACTGTCATGCTAACAGTACAGTACGAAACAGAGTTAAGTTAAAAAAGGAAGAATATTTTCTGTTAAAATCCTGTTCTTGCGTCCCGTTTCCTCGTTAGACGGTTTCTGAAATGTGGTTTTGTGTTTGTTACGCTGGATACTTGGAAATGTACAACTTTTCTTCTGAGGACACGTTTCCGTCATATCCGGGTTCCGTCTAAAAGATGTTCAGTGTATTAGATGGTAAATGGTCCGTCTTTTTTTCAGGAAACTTTCCAAACGCTTGTATCAAAGAGCAGACTCTTTTGTTATCACGTATACTTTCTGTGTTATGTGTGTTTGTGCGAAGAAATTAAGAACGGTCTAGTTCTTATTACCGCGTTGCGTGTTACATGTACAAGTTTCTCTGTGTGTCATACATGAATGTTACCGCGCGCAGTTATAGTTTCACTTGTTCTTAACCCCTGCCGCTTTAAAAATCGTGAAGTTATCCCCGGTACCCATTGAATGGGAGGATCGGACGATCCCGCAGCCAGTCTGAACGTTGTGGAGTAGACAAAATCATCCAGCCTGCACAACTTTCTCTGATCCGGCTATGTGGCTATGGTTTATACACTTGCCGAACTACGAGTATTTCACGTGTTGCCGACGGAGCCCTTGCATGGAAGGTTACCATGTTGCTCAGACGTTCGCTTGTTAAAAAAACAAGACAAAGCCATCAGATCTAGTCTAGTGACCTTTATTTTAAAATGTAAAGGTAAAGGTAAACTTTACCCTATAACCTGCCATGAATTCCCAGAGGGGACGTAGAGGTATATATCTGCTTTTAACCTCTGCGCTAGATGTGCTCAACGCCATACCCCGGCCGCTTTACACCCCGGAAAGGGACCCGGTACCTGTTGCACTGGAGGCTAGGTGTGCTTCGGAGCCCGTCTAAATGGGTGCGGAAAATCTCGCCTGACCGGATTCGATCCACGGACCGTCCAGCCTTTAGCGAATCGCTATAAGGACTGCGTTATCCCGGCCACAGTGGCCTTTATGAGTCTTGAAAATGTTGTACTTCTGGTAACAGTAATCCCTCACCTCCTAAAATCGGTTTATACTACCACAATATTCCTCCTGAGATTAGTTTCGAGGCACAGTACTTCTACTCGCCATGATTTTCTCGAAATAAATTTCAAAGAGAAGACGAACAGTATCGTGACCGAAAGGTATGTTCTGTTATATGAATGAATTTAAAGGAAGATAGGAAATGCCTTTGGGTATGGTGGTGGTAGTTACACAGAGCGAGTGACAGATTGAACTATAGAGATAAAAAAAGATGTGTTAAAAGGGAAACAATTCCATTACAGGCCTGGACAGGTCCTGAGGGTTTCAGGAGGTTGAGATACCCAGATCTCAAGACAGTCGGCACATGAAGGTGGTAAGGTTTTCAAGCCTGCGCACCGGCCGCTTTTACCCCCCCCCCCCAAGAAATATTCCTGTTACTCATTTCTGTTAGAGGCTCAGTAACCACCAAGACCATAGCGCGGCTGGAAGGATTATGTCAACGAAAAATTCCAGTGAAACCATCGGGAATCGAAACCGCGAACTTTCGGTTTGTAACGCATTGCCTCAACCAACTGCGCCAAAATGTACCCCCAAAACAAGATGTGTGGGAATCTGAAATGTATGGAAGATATGTTTAACAGTAACGAAATCCCTTTTATAAGAGCCTGCTGGAATTACCTGAAAATATTAAGGTCTAATACTGAAATGAACTAATGAGTAGAGAAAATGCATGAAGTAAGTTCATATCAGGTGTTCTTAATTTCTCATCTGATTAGGATTTTCTTCTTTTTATGAAATCTAGAGGATCGTTATCATATTCGTGAAAGCCGTCCAGCGGATTAGGGTTGTATAGGGTGATCGCAAAGTCACGCAACCCGAAGTTTGATATTTAGTACTAGCCATGAATGGATGCGATGAAGTTAAATTGGTGGATGAATATGTTGGTATGAGTGTGCAGAAGCTGTGTAAGGGCCAACACAAGTCACTTGACCTGACGCTGTCTCGGCAGTGGCTTCAAACTTTGCGTCCACCTATTTCTTTTTCCACACGCGCAGCGTGTTTATATTGCCCAACACTATGTCTTCAATCTCGATCCTCTTCGAAATGATAGGATCATTCTAGGGGTGGTTGCCCTAAGTCTCAAGTGCCAGATAAGTTAAGAGTATTTCTTTTAGTAGCCCGTTTTCGTGAGTCAGGTAGCGTGAGTGATCGAAAACCTTCTGATCGCCCGACAGTGTTAAAGGATGTGAGTGTGGAATACTACCGACGTTCTTCAGTGTAGTCTTCACGCATATTTTAAATATATTGAGACGTTTTTAATTCGTATTTCTTTTTATTTGGGTTAGGCGACTTTTCGTTCACCCTGTACCTTCACTCGGTGCATTATAATTTAAACCCTAAAACTTTATTAGTTTGAGATTAATTTGAATGTTATTCTCCCATTTACTCCTACGCTAGACTTTCCGGTGTAAGTAAAATAATAAGCGAAAAGAGATAAATAAATGGCGATTTCTTAAGTAAATAATTCAGTAAATGAATGAAAGTGTGGAGACAGATTTTGCGTTTGTGTTACATCGACGAACACTGGCTTTTCACAGTTCACTGTTGTTTTCCAATGTGCGGATGAAAAAATAGAGAAATTGTTTCGTTAAATTGGACTAAATTGGTGGATGTCTGCAAGCACGAAAGGCATCACAGAGCTGTTCGAATGGCAGACTCTTAATTTCAGTCACCAGATTGCTTACGCCTGAGCTCTTATGTAAATTGTTTTCAACATTTGTATGTTATTAGCATTTAGTAGGCGAAGTAGAGACTTGCACCGGCAAGGAATCGAACGCGCATACCGGAACTCGTTTGTTCCTCAGTCATAGCCTTACAGTGTCCGTCAGCCTCCATTCTGTGTGTCTAAAATTGCAACACTGGATCTTCAAATGATTGTTGCAGGAGGCCGTAGTCATAAGGATCCCCACAATTTGTAACATAACGTCAGGGGAATTATAACACAAATTTTTTTGCTTAAGTCTCATTTCAGAGAAAAATATGGCCTTCTTCTTCAGAGCAGACATCAAGCGTACTTTTATAAACTGCAGAAAGTGACAGTGTCTGCTCCGAAAAATTATTGTATTTTTAAGTCAGTATGTATTTAACTGAGAGTGTGGAATTACCTTTTCTTTTCAAAGTTACGCCAGGTATTCCAGGTTTTACTGTCAGTCTGTTGTGGTCTGTGCCAGTCCGATAATTTCATTACGACAAGTACCGCTTCCTTCTACACTCCTCCCCAGTCACAGTTCATAAGGAAACCCGAATGAAAGTCATTAGCACTTTCGTAAAATTCCTCCTTTGTGAAGTAAAGTCTGTTTTCCTTATGTTTAATTAAGCACCACATCGGGAAGACATATGGTGGAATAGAGGTAAATGTCCACGCATTCCTAACCTTGGTACCAGACGGTGGTTAGTGGTCAGCTTCTCGCCACAGGCACTCAAGCTCTTTAGAAAAATACTCCAGTAAACTTTGATTAGGATAATAAATGGAATTCAGAGCCGGCCTGAACCCACTCAAGGAGAGAAATGCTTAACTTTGCCGGCAATCGAACCACCATTCCTGTTCGGTATGTTTCATTTATTTATGGTTAATTTGGTGACGTTTCTAGTGGCTTAGTATGCATAATATTATGTAAAATTAGTGAAAAATTAATCGGTGAAACAGTGAAGGAAAGCGGACGTGGCCTAATTGATGCCTCATTTCCAGAGCTTCCTGGAGGCAATGAGAAAATTTGTGCATTTCCATAGGCAGGATCTTCGTCGTCTGGGCCCAAATCTGAGTGTTGCGCCTACAGAATGAAGTTCAAATTAATCAGTCATATTGTATTACCGCAGGCGAGGTATAAACATGTGTATTTTTTAAGCTCAGACTCCTAAAAGAAATATGCCTGCCTTTAATATTCTGCAGAAAGAATTTGCAGCGCGCTTTGTTACATTTACTGAGTGTGTGAACGTCTTGTCGCGATACAACTTTTGAAGCTGAAAGGAGTCTGTTTCTGCCTCGCGGTTGTCGCTGTTTGTGCTCACACTGGCTACTGTACCTTTTTTTTCTCTCTCTCTCGTTCCGCTTAAACCTAGATTCACATTCTGAGTACGCCCACGGTTATCACACAGGGAAAAACACGAGTATTTTTTGCCTGTTTTATATGAGTCTTTTCGTAGCAAAGTTTATGCTCAAGTCACGGAGCACTGATTTGAACGTCGGTATTCTTTGAAGACTCTTTGACCCATAAGTAAAAGCAAAATAAAATGCGCTTGGATAACGCAAGAACTTTCAGTGTGAACACTCTACGCAAATCCCTTGCCGTGATCTGACGATGCACTGACAGATAGCGTACTTTTAGAGCGGAGAGCCTCCGTGTATTCTGGTCTTGTGTTCAGTTTTAGTGGCCGAAATATGTGCCGATCCTTTCAGATTCAAGAAATATAGCAACCAGTGAGTCACTGTCATTCGGGTAAATAAGCTGTTAATGCCTTCACTGTCATTGTGATGTTAATGGGCTTTGGGAACTGAGCGTTGGTGGTATGGCACCTGTGCATACATACTTTTCTTTTTCTTTCTTTTTCGTTACTTCTTTCTTTCTTGTTTCTGAGTATGTTTTTTATTGGTCACCCTGTGGGTAAAGTGCAGGGTTTCTTCTTACGTTAAAAGAGAAAGGGCGTAATTTATCGCGATTCCTGGAAGCAGTGGTTCCCAAACAGTGCTCCGCGGAGCCCTTGTTTTTCCAGGACCCCCGCCGATACTTATTCCAAAGCATTTTCAGTTTTTAAAGCCTAACAGTTACTACACGTACCATCAGCTTTAACATGCAACAGTCCTACCTTCTGCCCCCAGAATGCATTTATGTGTTTTGTTTGTCCGTCGGAGCAGAGACTTTTGCCCTATACTTCATTTCTCATTGGTTTTTCAACTGCGGGAATGCGTACTGCGCAGTAAGACCTGGGTCTTTAAATAAAACAGATTATGTTTCGTCCTTAATAGGTTAACTTTTCGTTATATTGTGTATTGATACGGTTTTAGTAAAGTAGGAAGTTGCTCTCACTGTGCGATTTAATAAGTTGATACAGCCGCTAGTAAAGTGTGTTTATGAAAACCCGTTGTAAAACAGTCGTTCAAAAAGGAAAGGTAAAATAAATCACTGACACTATAGTTGATGAACCAAACAAATCACAATAAACTTCACTTCCAGTCACTGAATTCAGCTGATTAGACAATGCTTCAGTGTATTCGATTAGACGTTGCTTTGATTTTAGATTAACGTATGCACGTTCCATCACAATTAATCAGCAGTATGTGCATTTTATTCCTTTGGGGATCTTCTACGATGTTCAACACCAGAGGGGTTCCGCAGCACAAAAGGGAAGGAAACAATGTTTTAAGAGGTTAAATGGATACAAATTCGAAATATCTTGAAAATGCAGAAAGGCTCTTCAGCCAGTCCCTATATCAGGTTTTGAACATGAAATTAGGAATATTTCTGGGTGCGTTTACAAAACGAATAGTGATTGCTAAACTTGCTGTAGCCGGCCGTCGTTCTGTCCCCATGGCACAAAGTGACACCCACAGTTATGGTTTTTGTGAAATTTCATATTTGGAGGTTTTGCGAAAATTTCGAAACTTTCCAATTGTGGTTAAAATCCGACAAAAATGAGACACTTTGCATGAATTCATATGTGCACATTTATGATTGGTCTGTATAATGGAACCAGTGTTCTCTGTGTGGTACTAACTGTGGCCTAAGAAAAATCTGGCAACCTAGACATCTTACGCTTCACAAAGTAAGTGCAGGAAATAAAGTATCCCCCGTTCACGAGGGAAAGATACTTGTGCAATGTGTTGTTCTTCTCGAGGCAAGTACGGGAAATGTGGTATCTCGAACGAGACCAATATCAGTACGAGAATAAAGTAGAGCCAGAGAAGACGGAGGAACAGTCGAAGGTCTCAACGTTAACATATCGTCCTGTGCCAGTAACAACAGAAAGTTGTGACTGTATTTGGACTGCATAAAAACAATCACTAATAATAACAAATAATGGGAGCAGGAAGAATAAGAGGACAATAGTTTAACGAAACCGCCAGATGTATTACATATTGCGAATATTTTTTTAAAATATTATATATCTTCGGTGCAGTTGTTATATAAATACAAGTTCATCATCAACACGTTGACCTAATTCCTGAATATAAAAGCACTCCTACATGTTTCGGCTAGTGCACGTAGCCATCTTCAGGGAGTGCGAATATTTAAGACGTATAAAGTGTTGTTATACAGCTTGTAAAGTGTACGTGGTAAAGTATGTGGTGTATGTGGTGTATGTGGTGTATGTGGTGTATGTGGTGTTATTGAAACTTTAATGTGTAGTGCGACACTAAAATTATGTTAAAATGTTTATTGTAATAGAAGACAGTTATTGAAGTCTACTGCATCAAAACATCCGGAAGTAGTGAAATCACTTCGAGATAAATCGAGCGGTAAATCTCCTATGTTGATACACTGTGTACACAGTGAATTACCATACACTTAATACAGAACGATCGTTCACGGTGTATACACAAAGTGTCAACATAGTGGATTAACCGTTCGATTTACCTGGAAGAAATTTCACTACTTCAGAATGTATGGATGAAGTAGACTTTAACAACTGTCTTGTGTTGTAATAATTTTAACACAATTTTAACATAAAACTATATACATCAATGTTTTAATAGCCTATTGCAATTATATATTTTACCATTTACAACTGACTAGCTGTATAATAACTCCGTATGGGTCTTTGAGTATTGTTACTCCCTGAAGATGGCTATGGACTGTGGCCGAAACATGTAAGAGTGCTTTATATTCAGGAATTAGTGCAGTATGTTGATGATGAACTTATTTGTATTTTTAACTTGTTTCTTTACTCATTGGTAACTGCTCTGTAGCATGTAAGTTTCTTGTCTACTGAATTGTACAGAAATTGTAACTAAAACTGTGCAAGTACTTTGCCACTGTGTTGGAAGCCAAATAAATTTAGCGTATAAAGTAAGGAAAATTAAATTACCTGTTTCATTCACTCTTGCCCTGAAAGGCAGACAAGAAGAGAATAACAACAGAATTGTAAGAACGACAATAGAATGAAGCAATAGACGAAAATGATTTCAGAATACACAGAACCAAATAACAAATTAAGCAGGACGAGTAGGTATTACAGTAGTTATGAAGGAAATTGAAGGATGAAAAAATTTTCGTTTTGAACATAGCAACAGTGTGTTATCGGTCAGGAAATGATAGATTGGCAATAAGTATTACTGTGGAATGAAACTAGGCGATGTAAGGTAATGTTGACACCAAATGTCAGCATTGTGGCCGCTAATGTTACATCTACGCTGGTGAAAAATTGTTGCAACATATTGCCGTGGAGCGTCCGAGCACCGTCATGTGGAGGCTGAGGGAATCCACCAAGTACCTCCGAAATTAATGGCAGGCATGCACGGCGAGATTGCAACGCAGAACTTCTACAACACGAAAGAAGAGTTTATTGATCACTTCACTCACGCCATCTGGTTTCTTGATTCGATCGAACGCCGCCACACGTTAGCATTCATGCTGTATTCTTTAGGTATTACGGACGACCGGCAGCCGTGAGGGAATTTTGGATATCCTGAGCCTCTTCAATAAAATGGAGAGCTGCATCTTCAGATAGACTATTACCGCTTCCTGCCGAGGCCTTTCCATGTCACCCGTCATAACTGTTATAAGCTTTATTATTAGATCCATGTAACGAATCTAGTTGATAGAGTTACGTTTATTAACTGTCAAGTCAACCGGCCATTGTAATATGTACAGTCTGGGAACTTCGCAGATCTGATAACAACTACGTAGCAACGAGCCATATAAGGAATGTTCAGTTCGTTCCTTACAACATTATTTATTGCGAATACAACGCTGTTGAAAGTTCAGCGAGAAATTGTTGCGATTCTCAGGATCATTTTTCAGATCCTAAAGCCGATAATATAAATCAAGCGTCAGACGTTGCTACTCTGTTAAATTTACGTTATGAACTTCTGTGTTTCGGTGCCATCTGCTGCTGTTATCCGTTACTGCCATGAACTCTGTTGATTGCTAACATATATAGCGACAATATCAAACGTTAATCCTTGTTATACGCGTAAGAACTACATAAAAAGAATCTCCACTTCTGCTTGTCCATACACGGTACCCTATCATGTTTCAGACTTGGCCAGTGTGCGCACTATATTTTGTCCACAACGGTGCCTGGGTTACTGTGTGGTTATTTAAAGCAGCATACGAATCATCTTCCACTCTCTTTTTTAGTGTTTTATTCGGACGTAACGAAGAGTTGCCAATACAGGTTCAATTAATTCAGCATTTCCTTACTGCGCGTCCCACCAGTCACAACTCTGAAAGCGGGCTTTGCATTACATCTGCGACAAAAGTTATTTGTTACAGTAAAATGACACTCATCTTATGAATCACCTTACCTGACTAATGTTCGCGTAGAATGCTAGTAACTTCACAGTACTTACAAAGCAGAGATTTATTTTCTGTGATGGAGATATTATATTATGAAGCCCAGTGTGGAATGTAGGTATTGTGTGTGTCATGACTGTTATGTTTTCAGCGACTGTCGTTTCCATTCTCTGTGGTACTTACTCTTTTTCCTGGTAGGGTCTGCATCCTCGCACTTCGTATGTCCGTGTTGGAGACGGGACCTTTACCTCTGGTGTCGTTTAGTGTTAAAAGATGTGAAATTCATGATTGGCGACGAAAATATATTCAAATTCTCATTATTTCTGTAGAACACAGTACCTACAAATGTTTCATTAATTAAATATTGTGTACGAGGGAACAGATTCACAAACGCACTAATTTACAAATGAGATTTTTTGCATGAAGTCGGTGAATAAACATAAGAGATGGAATCAGCCAAGTTGGTTCTAGCAGCAATTCGGGAGGTGCCAGTTTAGAAGTTCAGCGTTAATTCCGTCTAGGCTAAGTGGGGATTTTGTGATTTTCAATCGGCCCTCATAAGCAAATGCCGTATGTAATACCTAAACTAGGGAACGACAGAATTTCTTCCATTTTTCTAACTCACTGTGCACTGTATCCAGCAATTTTTATGCTCTGTGTCTTGAACTACTGAAGAAATAGTCAACCTACAAATAAAAAATATAGAGATAGGGACAATAAAATCAAGAAATGAAATGCAGGCTGTTAACTCAAAGCACAGGCAACGACATACTTCAGTTAAATTAGACACGGGATTTAGATAGAAAACGAGAAGAGTACCCCTAAAATGGCATAAGTCTTCCACAAACACATGATCCCAGGATAAGAGAAGGTATTAGCCTATCTACACGAAACACTGCAAGTTGTTTTAAAGGGTAAGATTGTCGAGTCCGGGGTCTGGCTACAAAACGTTCCTAGGAATATGCCTGTCTCCATCCTCGTCATAGAACAGTTTGACCTTGAATACGTACGTTGACTTGTCCACTACCACCACGGCCTTGTCGTCGGTGATGGTGTAAATGCTACGGCTGGATTTCGACTTGTGGTCCTCCAGTGTGTGTTGCTTAAGGAAGGATGATTGGTTTAACATGCGTAACCTTCAATTATGGGTTCAGGATGGGTACAAGACTTATCGCGGCGGATATGGTTTTACCGTCGCATCTAACACCTTGATTGAATTATTTCTCCCTTTCTTTAATTTACATGCTACATATGCTGCGCTGATGTCTCGTATGTCATTTTCGTTTTTGCAATTAGATGAGCTACACACAGTGTAGTCCCACTTCTTAATGTTTAAATTTCTTATGTTTATTCAGTTACGTTTCTTAGATACGTTTTTCTTACAGTAGGGCCAAGTAGATTTCATATCCAGCTTTAGTGTCGTCGTAGAAGTACAATTTTAAAGATAGGTGATCTCTGCTTCCGAAAACCCCGTGTGTCTCCATCTCGACAACTAAGGCATATACACGATTTTCTCCACTGTTTGCTACGAAATGTACCCTGGGGGTTTTCGTACCCGTGCTTTACTCCACTGGAATCAGCATGTTTTAATCTCATTTACTGTGAGACATCAAGTGATTCCATTCTCTCATGACGTTTCCAGCCTGTTCTTCGGCTTAGTATTTTATACAGGCAGGACGTTCACATACCGATGCATTGTTTAATCGTCAGGGTAAGCGAGAGGTTGGAACCTCGATGTTGTCTAATGTAAATTTGTGTCCAAGATAGTTAATGAATAAATCAAATGTATTAATTTCGAAACACAAAGATGTATCTAATATAGAATGTAAAACTTAACCTTTCCCCTGAAATTGCCTAATCCAGGGACCTTCCAGTTTCATTTCCTTCATCTCAGGACGACTAGTCGGAGATTTGAACACAGGATCGAACTATCACAAACGTTTGAGGGATTTTCCGAAACGTTTGTAAGCCCCTGCAAAACTGCACAATGTCATAATCCAGAAAGCCATATCTGCATGTTCAGCGTCATTTGATCCTCAGAGTTCAGATTAATTTAACCTCCGGACTTCTGTAAGGAGGAAAAACACAGACATGAAGACAAGCAGCCGTGAGGCACACAATACAACCTTGGCAGGATTGTGTGCTGGAAAGAAGAGGCATGTTGCAGACATTTTGTCCAAGTCGTCCTGGGAAGTTGCCTTTGAGAGCCCTAGCCTAGACATGCTGATTTTCCTGTAAACCTGTTAATAACTTTCCTACTTCACCTTCCCGTCATGGGTGTCCGTACTACGACGTCGTCCGATGAGATAGGCGAGGGCGTTCTTGATTCCTGGTTACTCAGTTCTCTGCCTTCTCTTTGTATCGGAATCCAGCAAAAGGTAACATTTGGTACTTGTTCTCTTTTAATTGTGGCTTCAGTTTGACTTCTGTTATTAATTTGCCGAGTTATTGTCATTTGGCTGCAACCTGTCTCGGAGAGAGATGGAGTCACGGTGTTGGAAGAGACAGGGGGATTTGTTATCCGGAAGAGCGCACAGGCAACTACTACTCGTAACTGTATTTCGGTCTGTATGGTTTGTTTGTAAATTGTCATTTAATGTTTAGGGCAAACATATGAACATCATGGCGATGAATTCAGTTGGTTTCTCTGGCAGCCTAATATGATCGGGTAAAGTGTTATTTTTTTGCATTCTTTATGACAGATTAAATTATTTTGCTGTGTTATATGCTAAAAAATATATTTAATCAGTTTATATTTGTTTTATTATGTTCATCCGAAGAAGTTTATTTTTAATTGTAACCGGATTCCTTGGGAGTGGGTGTAGTTGGGATTCGGATGCCCAGACATCAAGTGACCATTGTGAAATAGGTAACTCGTACCTGCTCGTTGGCTAGGTTCAGGGCGTACTTTAGAAAAGTAGGATAAGAGGTTCTGAGTTGATTGGAAGTAACTGATGATAGCTTTCAATGCCGAGACGGTAATCAGTTTTCGCCATTCTTAAAGGCCTGGAATGCTACAACCAGTTGAACCTTAAAAAAATCCCCAGTACTACTGAAGAGGAGTTCATGTAAAAATGTCGGCTGTGGATTTTATGTCGAATGTAGGCGAAAGATTAGTCGAGCAGGCTCTGCAGAAAATTAAGAATGCTCTAATTTGAGGTAACATATTTTACCGTATCGCTTGCCTGGTAAGGACAGAAATCAATCGCTAAAGCTCAGAGTAGCCAATCTCTGGGCATAAATTCAACAAATGGCTTTCCGATTATGATTATTGGTCTTTAAGTATACCATTACTGGAGGTGATCATACACATTCAACAACTAAGAACAGTTATTATAACCAGATTATGAAACATACTTTACGGCCACTCTTTGAGACATGTAACGTATTATGACATCATGTGATGAAATGATAATACAAAGACTTCTTAGCGAAATAATGGCGGGTAAAAGCCGACAATTGATTAGATTCATGTTGTGTCGTCACATTTTTTTATGTGACACTCACTTGTAGGATGTATGGCGAGTAATTAGAATAGGATACAGTGGCAAAGTGACCGTGAAGAAGTGCCATAATCGTAAAGCTTAAGTAATGGCACAGGTTATTTGCCAGCTTGACGTGGTAATAGCATGATTGCACTGACCTTGTCTGCGTTCTTTCATCGTCATAATTAACCCGCACCCCACCCGATGTCTAGTGCACATTACTCTGATTATCTGTAAACCCTCACACTCGTTGTAATGTCTTAATGTAAGCTCTTGTGAATGTGAAGGCACTTTAGAACAGCACTGTATGTCACGCATGTGTTCAAAGGCGGATGTTCAGGATGGTTTTGGCGTGTACCTAAATGGTACAGTGCAAGTTAGCCCAGAGAAGAAACAGTCAGCTGCAGGATGAGGCTGAACACTTACATCGCTAAGGCTGCAGGGTTCCAAGTTGTGTAACATGTATTATGTCTTTATAAAATAAAGGTAGACGAAGCTTTTGAGTAGATGTTCGCAAATCTCCATGCGAAATATGCGTAATTTTCACCTCCCATCGTCCTACTACAGGTTAAATTGCGGATCTTCACAAGTGAGAATTTCGTATTAATCTCAGCGTAGCTGCAGTGTTATCGTGGTTCGTTGTGGTCACATTGTACAACAATTTCCGGTATTTGTTTTGCATGTCCTGCGGCTTTATTGGCATAAGATTGTGTGGTGTGTTAGGGCCACTGCTGATTCTTTATTAACTCGATGGCTATTCTTTTTGCACTACTTGACTATCATGACGACCCATGGAAACATCGGGAACTACTCATCCAACGACATGACGCCAAATGGCCAGAAGGCTTGAATACTCAACCATACTACTATGAGTACTGCAATTCTCTTATCGGTCAACAGATGTTTTCTTGAAGAACAAAAGACCAACTTGATGTCACTTGCTATTTTATTTCACTTCTTACGTGCTCAACATGTTTCGGACATTAGTGTATCCATCATCAGGAGCTTGCTACTGTGTTGCTGAATTACCACATTGGTTGTTTTGTTCGTGGTTTGGTGTGTGTTGAAGATTCGGTGTGGTTGGTTTTGAGTGGTGTCCGTGTTGCAGGCAACACGGACACTACTCAAACTCAACCGCACCAAATCTCCAACACACAACGAACCGAGAACAAAACAACTCATGTGGTAATTCAACAGCAATGTCGCAAGCTCCTGATGATGGATATATTAATGTCCGAAACATGTTGAGCACATAATAAGTTAAATAAAATAGCTAGTGACATCAAGTTGGTCTTTTATTCTTCAGCTATTACAATGATGCACGGTCCAATAAACATAAGATGTTTTCTTTTTCCTTTAGACCATATTTAATGCAAACGTCAATCAATGTCTTTGAATTTTAAAAAATCTGCCATTTCTCCCAAATCTTCACTTTTTTTTTTTAATACCCTCATCTGTGTAAAATGTTTTGTCGGTACGAAGCCGTTCAGTAAATAAATATGTACAATTAAATGTAATCTCAATGATTTGAATTCTGCAGTCACTTGTGTTGTGTGTTTGTGTGTGTGTTTGTGTGTGTGTGTGTGTGTGTTATACTGACGTTAAACCTTCATTGGCGAAAGTGAAATTAGGAATTAGTGTTCCACGATGTAACACGTGGGAATGCCTGCAGTGTCTGTGAGACTCGTAATTCCATAGTTGCAGGCCACGGAGCCTATGTGAAGTAGTGCTCGTTCCCGTAGTACCAAAGTGTAATCTGGTTATGGAAGCAGACACCCGCAATAAAGGCCATTTGGTTTTATGACTTTTGCATTAGCAACAGACTCTTGTCGCGTTCGTAACACAAAAAGCAAAAGGTTACCCTGTTAGCGTCGCCATACATATCTGTCCACCCATTTTCATGTAACAGCTCGAGAAATGCTGACTGGACTTTCATTAAATTTGATAGTGGAGAATTTCACCAAAGTGTGTCGATGACTGCTCTTGTTGGTTAAATATGTACAACATCGAACACTAGGTATTTATGAGATATTTAAAAAAAAAAAAAAAGGAACGCATAGCAAAACGACACACATTTTCTTTCCAGTGCACGTTCTCTTAAGTTTTATTGCACGTTCTCTTAAGTTTTGCGGCTGTCGAGACACGTAACTAAATAACATATGTGACTTTTAGTAGTGTGTAAGAGCAAATAGTACTTATCCTGGTAGGACTTCTTAGATTACGGGTTCCTGGGGTCTGTGGTTGTGAAGTTTGTTAGTTAAGCATTAATGTTTTGAGAGAGCCTGCTGCCTCCAACTTCTGAGTATTTGAATATGAGGCGACAGGTACGGGCATGAACGTTTGTTCCTATGTACCATTCTTCAATTGTCTCATTCTGTTTGTGTTCTTGACTCACTCATTGAAAGTACAATCCCTCAAACTATGATTTTAACATCTAGAAGTTGAAAACTGAAGAATCCAAGTTTCCAGGATGTTGGCTGTGTCGCTGGATAAGTAGCTCCAGACATTGCGAAGGATCGTATTGCCTTAATCTACTGGCTCCTATGAAAACGTAGGTTTTGCTTTCTGTTTATCCACGTTCCTCTTTAGTATTACCCTGTAATTTCTGCCTAAGTCTCGTCGTTGGTCTCATCTCTTTAAACCCAACTCAGCGAAAGCCTGGAATAGTATGATCACAAATAAAACAATTTCACCATCTGGAAGTCGAATTTGCTTATAAAGCCAAAACTACAGTTTTTCTGCTTTCACTGTACATGAGTTACGTCCTTGGTTTGCCAGCATATGTACAGTAGAGAACTTCAAAGAGTCGTCCTATGAGGTCTAGTTTTGTGAGGCTGTGAATCTGTTATTATAAGTTTGATGTATCCCCTAACTCTAGTAGGAGAATTCCTGTCTTTAGCACAGTTGCTAAATAAATCCTTGCAGCCAAAAAGCGACGTTTCTTTCATGAACTAAATATACAGACAAGGAGAATAAAATGCCAGTTTTTAAAATCCCGAAGATGTTCACTTCTACCGAAATATGTTGAAGATGCTCTTTTAATATCATATTAATTAAGAAAGTGCATTTATTTGTCTAATAAGCGGTTAACTTTGATATAAAAATGCACGGAACGGACAACTTTCAAACCTCTCAACCGACATCATAACCTCGAAATGTTATTTTGTCGCACTAACTAGCTAACGAATACTGCATGGCCTGGAAGACCCCTTGAGGAGCTTGCAATTTCTCAACTGATATAGAAGTTAATATTGTCTTTCTGAAGTTCATTGACATGTAAAGGGCCAACCAACGGACACTGTCGTGAGACAACAACATATCAGGGTGTCTGAAGTTCTCTCTTCCCTTGTACTTATTTACGTCCATCTTTACTTATTTACATATTTCCGTAAGAACTTACTTACTTAAATACTTACTTACTCCACGGAACCGAGATCTTGAGAAGCTAATCGATTCTCAGCTAGTCAAGAAATTCCACGCAGGTTCATTACCGCATTTACAAGTGCCCGCCACCTGACCCTGTCCTGAGCCAGATCGATCCAGTCCATGCACCTCATCCCATTCCCTGAAGATCCATCTTAATGACTTCTTCCCATCTACGCCTGTGTCTTCCATGTGGTCTGTTTCCCTCAGGTTGCCCCACCAAAACCCTGCATACACCTCTCCTCTCCCCCGTACATGCCCTACACATCTCATTCTTCTCAATTTGATCACCCGAATAATATTTCATGCGAAGTACAGATCATGATGACGAAAAAATGACGGTTTTTTTATTCTCTAAAACAGTCTGTTACATAAGCCCAAGAAACGATATAAAAATTGTTCTCGGCGACTTTAATGCTCAGGTGAGCAAGAAAGCTGTCAATTGTCCCACATATGGCAATCACATTCTTCACATTCTCACAAACCACAATAGATCCCGGGTGATACAGTTTGCAGCATCGCGGAATATGATATTAGAATCAATATTCCACCCACATAAAGATATCCATAACTGTACATGGAGGTCGCTTGATGGTGTAACATTCAAGCAGATCATCTTTTAATTGATAGAAGACACAAATCTAACCTAATGGATGCCATGTCATATCGAGGTGCCAATATTGATTCCGACTACTATTTGGTTATGGCCCGTCTAAAAGCTCAAATATCAAATGTTAAGCAATTAGGACCAGTAAATACAGTGTATCTAAACTGACATCTTCTGAAGTGGCGGAATAATACAGGCAACAAATAGAATACAAGTTAAATCATATTACACTTACTGACCAAGACAATAGAGAAAAATTGTGGAAGAGATGTAAAACAGTCATTAATTCCGTATTTGAAGAGGAGCTGGGCATAATGGAACCAGGAAATAAAGGAAAGTGGTTTGTTGATGAATGCCAGGCTGTTACAGAAGACAAAAATCATACAGGAAGATGCAACAAGTATATGGTACCAGAAGCTTAATGGAAGAGTACAAAGAAAAGAGAATAACAGAAAAGACAGCCCATGAAAGAAAGAAAAAAGAATAGATGAGCGTGGGATTAGAAAATATGGAATTGATGAGGAAACAACATGAGTGCAGAAAATTTTACAAGGAAATTAGCATGGTTAGAAAATAATTCAAGCAAGAGTTCGTATATGTAGGAATGAGAATGGGACATTAATTAGTAATGAACAGGAGATACTCGAAAGATGGGTAATATAATTCGACAAATTATTAAACGGAAGGAAGATTAATAAATGTGTCACTTTTACTACAACCAGTAGTAATCAAATATCGAGGGGAAAGACACAGGACACAATATATGTCCTCACTACTGAGGAAATTGACACAGCACTGAAGAAATTAAAAACATAATAAAGCTCCCGGGACAAACAGTACTGCAACTGAATTACTAAAGTTTGGTGGTAATAGACTAAAACAATGGCTGAAACATATATTTTCATCATTATGCATTAATGAAGAAATCCCAAAAGAGTGGCTTCAAGGAATTATATGTCCAGTGCATACGAAAGGTGACCAGTGGGAATGTGCAACTATAGAGGCATCACTCTGTTGAATGTAACATAAGACATTTTCTAATATATTGTTCACAAGACTCCTTCCTCATATTGAAAATAAAGTTTACCAGGCGGGGTGCGCCCAGGAAAGTCGACGATAAATCAGATTTTTTGATGGCGACAAATTTTGGAAAAGACAAGAGAATTTGGAATTTCCATCCACCTACATGTTATTGATTTCAAAAGTGCGTATGACAGAATTGATAGGGAGCAAATATATGTAGATATGAATGAACTAAATATTCTACAGAAATTAATTAGGTTGGTCAAAATGTTATTGTCTAACACGCAGAGTCAGATCAAAATTCAGTCGAAGCTCTCATCACCTTTTATATTACACAAGGGTGTTCGACACGCACTAGCATGTCTTCTTTTTAATATAGCGCTGGAATATGCAATTAGAAAGTCAGGCATACAAAAAAGAGGCACCATATTCTATAAGTTGTTCCAAATTATGACCTACGCTGATGACATAGTTACCATCGGCAGGTCTTTAGCATCAATGAGAGAAGGTTTTCAATTACCTGAAGAGGCAAGTAAGGAAGTGGGATTAGTCAACTACGAAGGCAAAACGAAATATATGATAGCAGCTAACACCCAGAACTGAAGCAAACCCCGCGCCATTGAAATAGGAAGATGCACCTTTGAATGAGTTGTTGCTTTACATATCTTGGTTCATTGGTTACTGGCAACAATAATGTCTCAGAAGAAATGAAAAGCCGCCTTATAGCTGCTAATAGATCATATTTTGGACTAAAAAGTCAGTTTAAGTCACAGTTACTTACCGGGAAGACAAAAATTCTAATATATAAAAAACTTGTCAGGCCAGTACTTACACACGCTACATAAGCCTGGACTACGACAAAAATGATGAGAGAAGACTGAGTGTTTTCGAAAGAAAATCCTTCGCAGAATATATGGTCCAATATGCGAGGGAGGGCAGTGACGGAAGAGATACAACAGAGAACTAGAATAGCTTTAAAAAGAATCAAATATATTTAAAGTAATAAAATCCAGTAGACTTGGGGGTTCGGGCCATGTAGTGCGAATGGATGACAACGAATTACGTAAAAAGATATTGTGGACACACCCTGCAGGTCAACGAGTACGCCGGCCGACCGAAATCAAGATGGATTGACGGGGTGGAAGAAGAAACAAAGAAACTGGAAAGGGTAAGTAGTCAAACACAACTATGTCAATTAAGATGTTTTAATGACTATTACTATACAATTACATGTTTCGGCCTATACTGGCCATCTTCAGGTTGTCTTCAAGAGAACTTTAAGTTCTACTATATATATTGTGCGCGCACGTGATGGAGAAATCTCTAAATCCGGATTTTATTGCGTAATATGTAACTTCTATATTGAATGCGGTGGTGTGGGCTGGCTACAGGCATTAAAACATCTTAATTGACTTAGTTGTGTTTGACTACATACCCTTTCTAGTTTTCACACACACACACACAACGGGGATGACACACTTCCAGACGCAAGGAAACTGGGTTGCAGAAATTGGCGGGCGGATATCCAGGATGGAGGTCGCTGGCGAACTTTGCTTGAGGAGGCCAAGGCCCACCCAGGGCTGTGGAGCAGATTACGACGACGACGACGATGACGACGATGATGATATCTTAATCTTTAAATTTTTGGATGACAAACTGGAAGACAAAAGATTCTGCGCCGAATGATTGCAAGCATTCCCTGATTTCAATCTGCTCTTAATTTCTTCCTGAATAGAATTTTGGTTTGTTAAGGTTGTTCCCAAATATTTGAACTCTTCCACCATTTCAAAGGAACTATTACCAATCTTTATATTGTGACCTCGTCCTTCATTCTGATCTCTATACATGGCAATGTACTTACTCTTACCAGCATTTACTTCTAGTCCAGTCTCCTTACTAACAACTACTGTAGTAAGTACGCTTCCTCCCAATATGTTAACATCAACAGCGTAAACCAGAAGCTGGTGTGTACCATTTAATTTCTATGCATCCTGGTTTACCCGAACCTTCCTAATAGCGTACTCTAAAGTAAAGTTGAAAAAAAATGGCGAAAAGGCATCTCCTTGTTTCAAACCATTCCTAATAAGGAACATGTGAGACAAATTCTTGCACACGGACCCTGCTGTACATTGCAGTAGGACACATTTTTATTAGCCTTACCAGTTTCATGGGGATACCAAACTCAATGAGAATATTATACAAAACCTCCCTCCTAACTGAATCATTAGCTTTCTTGAAGTCTATAAATAGATGATACACTGCTTCATTGTATTCCCATTTTTTCTCAAGTATCTGACGAAAGCAGAACATATGATCAGTAGTTGACCTCTTGCATTGAAATCCACATCGATGATCTCTAAAACTTTCCTCTACATATGGAGTTAAATTTGACAGCATGTTGTTGAAAGAAGTTTTGTACGTAATCGACAATTATAGTTATAATTACTACAGTCTGTTTTATCGCCCTACTTGTAAATAGGTACAATGATCGACTCCTTCCACTCCTCAGATAATTCTTCCTTATTCCAAATCGAATTAATGATTTTAATCTTAATCGTACAAACGCACCAGATCCTGTTAAATCAGCATCCGACGAACGCACCAAATGGGTGCGCTGCACAAGACCAGATTTTACGGTGAGGAGATGTTAGCACCTCGCCCAAAACTCATGTTTGATGACCACTCCTTGTTTGATGTCCGCGATTGCTTACTCATTTTATTCGCAGGTACCTTTCATATTGGAAGCCGTTCCTCCATCCGCAACCTGAGGACCCTCCATGCCTTTGTGACAGTGACCCACAAATTATGGACCTCTTTCTTCATAACTTTTAAATTCTCCATGTTATTCTCATCTCCAAGTCTGCTTCCTGACCCACCCACCTGGGCCTCCTCAACTTGATTTTTTAACCCTTTAAATTTCAGTGGTTTGAATATATAACACCAGATGTAACATTCAAGCATTCACATTCAACCCATAGTGTGTTTCTGTGATGTATGTGGATCTTAGGGCTGTGATCAATTCACTTTCCTGCGTTATCCCATTAGATTTTGTAACGGAGAAGGAACGTGTTTACAGCGCGCTACGAATTTAATATTTTATACTATGCTGTAGTAATGTCAGTCCAACCGCTGCAACTCTCACATTCCCCTCCCCCGCTGGAGAGCCTCAATATGACAAGAGAAGCCAATATACAGAATTCGGTCTGATGAAGATACATAACGGGATACACCAATTGAGGTTTCCGCGGTAACTACGTAAAGGGTCGCCTGGCTCTAATACTGCAGTATTATACAAGTACATACATACATACATACACGCGCACACACACACGCGCGCGCGCGCATTTTTCGTGTTTGCACGCTAATTACATGTACCACTACGAAAATATATTAAAAAAACACAATTTTCAGGTTTCCACCGTAACAACTTAAATTAGTGCGTCTTGCTGTCGACGTTTCCGCAGTAACTACTTAAATGGGTATGCCTTGACTGCTCGGGTCACGGGAATTCCACATTAATAACGCACATGAGTGTGGCTTGCCAGCCCAAGTGCGAGGTTTCCATGGTAACTATGTAAATGGGTGTTTTGCTTGCCTGGATTGGGGGTTACCGCAGTAACAACGTACATGAGTGTACCTTGCATGCACGGGTCGCGAGGTTTCCACGGCACCTATTTAAATGAGTGTACCTAGCCTACTCGGGTTGCCGGACACCAGCAGACTACTTTAGATATAACTGCGGCTAATCTTAGTTTTTAGAGGGATGAATGCTTGATGTGAAATGGGCGCAACTAATCGAGGGTAGTCCCATAACGTACTGTTAACACGATATTGATATTGCCGGTCCCGTACAAGCTAGGAATTTGCTGGCTTGCTGAGTAGCATTCAGCGTTCATCAGAAGATGAAGTAGCAAGGATTTGGTAGAGATAAACAAATCCTTGACTATCGCGTCTCTTAAAAAAAATCATAATGGGTGCTTGGATTTGAAACACAGCCTACCACAGGGTAAGGAATACGAAATTAATTATGCCCTTTGCTGTACAAAGGCGGTAACTAACTTCTCAAAGCATGAAATTTATGTAAATAATAAACAAACTTCCAGCTTCTGCTTCACAACAAAGAAACCGTGTTCCCAGTCTGTGGGCCAGACTCGCGTAAATCCAGTTTTTTTTTAAATGTAATGACGTACGCCTGTCACGGCACACTTTCCTACCAATACACTGTTCAGTAACGCCCCTCTTCAACCGCAAACTTTTTCCTCCATTACATTTCAGTTTAATCTAGTTTCCGATCACCCAGTGCATTGACTTTGATTGATGACGTTGTTTGACAGCAGAATTTTCAGAAGCGAAGAAATTAAGTGGATGAATAAAATTACACAGTGAAGAGCTATTCGTTACCGAATGTTGTTGGATTCGGTACAGCGACATCCTACGATATTGACGGTCCGTTGTTCGAGAATCGGTCGTGGGAGAGAAATGTTATCCCCTCCATTCTCATCCAACCCGCCCCTAGGAACGACCCAGCCTTCTCTGGAATAGAATCCGGAGCTCTTTCCTGCGGTAAAGCGGCCGGAGTGTGGCGTTGATTGCCCACCCATCTAGTGCCGAGGTTACTCCCCTGCGTGGCTCGTATGGCATATTCCGTGACCTATAATTTAACTTTGTATATCGTTAGGGTAATTAAAAAAGGAAGAAAATATATTCGGATTATGAAGCATTAGTTGGGAAACAAGAGTGCATGTAGACTCTGCAAGATTGAATGTGAGGTTTAAGAATAATTTGGAGAATAATATTAAAATGGTTCTTGGCAGGATTTGGCAATGATTGTTTACTACGTGAAACTATGCATCTCACGTTATGGTTAAATAGCGGGCTTTGCCAACAAGGCAACAACTGAGGCTTAAATCAACAGGAAATTCTTGACCATCTGAATGATTTCTTTATCTAAGGAAGACGTGTTGGCATTACCCTCGGTCAGTAACCGGCTTGATGGTAACCACAGATATAGATCAGTAGGTGCGTAGTTATTTTGTTAGAATGTTTCTCAGAGAAGCAAATGGCTAAGTGGTGACAAGGAACTTATTTATGTAGGTTAGTAGTTTTAAAATTGACGTGGTCACAGCACAGATAGTTTATACTTTGGTCTTCGGGATTGTGACACCACGCAGTTCTATAGGTGGATACTGAAGTTTAGGGGAACTTAGTGCTCCTTATGTCAGGAACGAAGTGAGTAGGTTAAAGAGAGGATGCCTGGAATCTTCAAAATATGAAATGCTTTTTTGAAAATGGAATAGTTTGTAAATAATTTTACAGCTAATGTAATATTTTTTGAGGTTCATAGTAGGATGAAACCGGTTTAAGACAGTGAGTAATGTCGCGCATTTTAAGAGTGGGTCTGAACTTTCGAATTCTGCTGTAAAACTACTTGTTAATTGATTTACTAGTGAATATAAAGCTAGAGATTTGGAAAAAAATTTCGAGGATGGGAAGCAGATAGTACTGGCTGAGTTTAGAGAGTTCACGTTTACACGGCGTTGGAAGTGTGGATTGAGGTCTTGTGGATTATGACGGCATGTATATTTCTTATTCGCTAAACGTTTCGGGTTCTCCTTCCTCATCCATCTTCATGATGAATTTACACTGACTATGAATACTTTCTTAATTACCTACCAGACTATAAGGTGGAGTACTCTAGAATGCTGTAGTCAGGATGGTGATATTCTACAATATAATAGGCATTTACTGACTTGTTAAGAAGAATCTACGGGCTGAGTATTTACTTACTTACTTACTTACTCCATGGTGCAGAGTCCTTCTTGAGAAGCTAACTGGTTTGCAGCTAGTCAAGAAATTCCCCGCATTTCACGGAACCCGAAGGTTCATTACCGCACTCACA
>Ga0123352_10001519_pt1 | contig 30993 bp, 8 predicted proteins | sample TergutLab28metaG_FD_89700 | JGI IMG/M metagenome (GOLD analysis project Ga0123352, IMG submission 89700) | Labiotermes labralis P1 segment gut microbial communities from Petit-Saut dam, French Guiana - Lab288 P1 | ecosystem: Host-associated > Arthropoda: Insects > Digestive system > Gut ...
AAAATAGATATAGAGTTGTTGGTTAACAAAAAAATTGGAAGGGAGGGGGGGGGGGGGGGGGAAGTGAAATAAGAGGGTTGTACAACAAACCATATGCTATACTTTCTTTCACACAGTGATGTTACTGCCTTATGCAGGGTAAAATCCCCCATATTGAGACAATCTGAAAGTCAAAACAAGCTTACACAGTACTTCCAAAGGCAAATTTAGTTGAAACATAAAATCATGCAAAATGTTTGTATTTTATGTGATGGAAGACATACAATTTCATTTTCCCTGGAACACATACACAGAAAGAAAAAGAGATAGAGTAACTCTCTACAAAGATAACCCTGGATTTATAACTACTGTTTGCAAAGTTTAGTGTAGTGTTTAGTAGTTCATATGTTGTGTGAATTAGGTATTACTATTACATGATACAATGGGAGAAGGATACTATGTGTACAGCTATAATGATGTGATGTGTGTGCTGGTGGACGGTGGCATGGGGGACAATGAATGTGGACAGCAACTCTTTTCTGTAAAAATCTCCCACAGACATCCTGCATAAAAAAAAAAAAACTGCATTTCATACTCTCACGAGAGAGTGTATATTTTTTATCTGGAGGTTGATGCAACTACATCAAGAGCAACTGGAGGCTTCGACAGCCTCACTACAAGATTCAACCTCAATCACACTGTTAATGGCCATCAATTATGCACCTTCATGGAACACAATTTAAAAAAACTCAAGATCAAACTTCACTTTATCCCAAAATTTTTTTCTCCAATTACAACTCTTCATATTTCTTATGAATTCTGTCATGTATGGTGGACCTGAGACGTACATTATCTTCTATGCATCTGAGATAACTTTGTGGTCTACAGATAATTCTGGCATTATTAATTTCCATTTAATTAACAATCAATAATATGCATAAAGATTTGTCATTCAGTTTATGCTCTTCCTCATTCTCTTGCAATTTTGTGAAGGCACAAAATTTAAAGTATTAATTTCATTTTCAAGCACTGTAATTAAGCTCTACAATGTCCAAATGTAACTGTACAGGAATAGCAAATACACAAATGAACAGCACACAAAGGCCTTGGTAAAGCCCTAGGTGTGTTCCTGAAAAAGTAGACATAAATAAAAAATTGTATTCCCATAAGGTTGGGGGGGGGGTTACAGCCTTACAACCAGGCACAGACCGTTAAACCAAAAATGAAGTGATGTCAATTGGTAAGGGGCATTAAAGCAAAATGGTATAAAACAAAGCCTTTTTGTGCCCAAAAATGCCCACTTGCAGAGTCCTACAATCTTGCCTGGTAAGTATGCAACTACGTGACAACATAAGACTAAATAAAACTCTTGCTACATCTTCACATTACACTGCATATCAAGTCTGAATTATACAGCACCCAATTCCTTACTCACATTTGGTATACTAATCATTTTGAGTGTTATTCAGCAGCCTTCTTGAAAATGCTAAAACCTGTGGAATGCTTGTGCCTGAGACAGAAATTTGTCCATTTAAGCTAATGGTGACATTTCATGTTTCAGCATGATTATTCAGCATCTTTACACAAAATTTGATGTTGACATGATGTTCTGCTTTGAGGTTTCCAATGGAGCAACGAACCATGTTGCACAAAGCACATCCGTACAAACAAAAATGTCAAACCATCTGGTCAGAGTGCACTGGACTGCGAAGGTGGTGAAGTTGGACGGAAGACAGTATGAAATTATCAATACACAGGACAATCAAGACTTTGTAAAGAGGATTAGGTTGGCACTGGCATGAAGTTGCCTCACCATGAATAAAAGACGAGTTTGTGCTGGTAACAGCAGTAAAAAATAAACTTCCCTCATATCAACCCTAGCACAGGACACTAGTTACACAGAAACAGGTTACTTTCTTAAGTATAGCAATCATTGGACACTTAACCCTCAAACTTAAACTGTGGCATATAAACAAAATGTGAGATGCATGATGTGGGACTTTGTTACAGTATGTTGAAGATTACCACATTAAATTTGGGCTGTGATGTGGTTTAACAGATCTGCAAATTTTTTTGAATCAGTAAAACCTCATCAAACATACATGTAGCAGAAAGGATTTGTTTTGCTCTTTCCTGCAGTGTCTGGACGACGAAATCCATAGCAAGCAGCATCCTGTTAAAAAGTTCAATAATTCTACCAGATGTAGCAAGTTTAGAGTTATGGCCTCCTGTACATGAACATCAAGCATTAATAGAAATGCTACATTTTGGGACACACATTACGTGGTGATCAACAGCAGAGGTGAAAGTAAATAATTGATAGTACTTACACAGAATAAGAATTTTCAACTACTATTACCATTAAAATGAATACATTTTAACAACCTCCACAATATAAATCAGTAAGTGGTGGACTTAAATAGAGAGAGAGAGAAAATTACACAAGGTATGTCACAATTTTTATGAATGACAACACTTGTTAGACAAAACATGCTCACATGTGGGACACAAGAAGTATGTCTAAAATTTGGCTGTGAAACCAAGCACAAGAGATGACATGTAGGACCTCAGTTTATATGGGCAAGTAATATTAAACTAGATATTAGAATATACTGTTTTCAACCAACCCACCTCTGTCGTGTGGCAGATTATAGAAACTGAATTATAACTGTCTATATAAGTTTATGATGCTCCAACGCTTAATGTTCCACTGCAGTTACACACCTGACTGCATTAGGAGAATGAGTATGGTGAATTACTTGGGGCACAACAAACCACCCTGATGATTTGAAAGCAAAATATACCCTAGGAATGTTTCAAATATTTCATTCAAGGGAAAGATGATAAAATTTTTATGTGCATGCTGATTCAAATAGAACAAAGCTTATAAAACCTGATATAAAAAAATAACAGCAAAGGCAGGGAAAATGCTGGGGAGGTATGTTGTAGCTACATGAAACACAGGCAAAAGAGATCCAGTTTCAATGACAAATGTGACAGTAGAACACAAGTCTCCAAAAAGAACTGGAATTGTGTCAAAACACAACCAAGTAGGGGTAAATAATAAAGGATGATTTAAATGTGGAGGTCATGTGACAGAGTATAATACGGAATAACTTTCACTGCAACATCATCCCCCCCACCCCCACCCAAAAAAATCTGCATCAATAAAGCACCTGAATACGGAATAAAATTATGGAAGCTTTGGAAGTGAAAATATAACTGAACTCCTTCAATATATTACATGAAGCAGAACATGCTTATCACACTGTTATTTTGGCACACACTACTAAAAACCAGTACCACCTTGATTAACCTTTAAATGAATGGGTTGGTATTTAAATTTTAGTGCATGTGTATGAACAAAATATTACTTGAACAGGAAAAGATAAAACTCTGAAATAAATGGCACTTTGTGGAAGGCAAAACAGAGGTTATGCAACATGTCTTAAAAATGAAGTAAACTTTCTTGCTGCCTAAATAAACAAAGTGAGTTTCTAGTGGGTGTTATGTTTTTACTTGTGTTTGCAAATGTAAACATTGTTCATTTAAAGGTTAATAAGATTTGGTTTAAAATATTTTTACAGAAAGTAAAAGAAAGCAGAATTCTCCTGTTAACTGTATGGGTAAAAAAATAAGACAAAACAGAATAAAATCCTCAGACATCAAACATTCATGTGGTAAATTCTTTATGAAGTATCATTTTTAAACCTATTCCCCACAAGTTACTGGTATTCAATATAGATTAACACATACTGTTCACATAAAAACAGTCCCATATTGCACCCTCTGTATTTATAAACCTCCCCTGATGTCTGTGCTGTTATATTCACATTGATACAGCACCTATGATTACTAAAGCACCACATCTGACTGAAATGCGATGGATTTTTCTAGTACAGAAGTGCAGCACAGATGAATATACAGCAAGCATAAGAAAACCAATTTCTTGAGACTAAGGCACCAAAACATACATGCCATTAAAAATAAACTTGAGGATTTGGGTCTTGTGGGATGTGAAACTGTCACCGGGTGACAGGATCCTGACATTTTGAAGAACACCCGAATCCTCGGCAACACCACTGTGAGAACCTGAAATCTCACATATTTTTTCAGTAGCAACACATTTCTTAAGTATGTGACATAATAAAACAATTATGTCCTCCCAAGCAGATAATAAGATTGTTTTTGATCCACTATATTTCTTTCTCAGACTTTCACTCTACCAAACATATCATGTAACACAAAGTGAAGTATAAAGTTATATGTAGCAAGAGCATGCAGCAAATTTCAGGACTTTATTGTACCTTCTAAGTTACACACCCCAGCAGTCAGTCACCCACAATTCCACACAGTTTCTCCACTAATGTACAAACTTCATGAACCAAGCTCAAGAGAGCACATGTCAAGATTGGAGGGATGTACTGCTGCTGGGTGTGGTCACCCTGGTCTTCCCTCACATGAATACCTTCACCGGTACACACGATAATAACTGCTGGGAGCTAAGTTTGGAAGCATATTGCTGAATTACAGTCTTTAATAATATAGAAATAATATGCAATAATCACAGTTATTTCAGGTGGTAAGAAAACCAAAACTGTCCAAGACAGTGCTCTAACGTTTTGGCGTAAGTGTACTTCAGTGCTTCAGTCTCCTAATTTCTGGGATATAACAGTGTTCCTACATATTCCTGCAGTGCTGGAGAAGTGTTTCACATACAACTCCGTCAAATCTTCTGGTCTATGTCAAGCTGTTTTGGCATCCATATGTAAAACAATTCTTTTAATCTAATGATTACTTCCACAGATCCAGATACCCAATGTGTTTAGAATACAAATTTCAAATACGAATGTCTGATATAATATACAAAATGCCAACTTTGGCATACATTAGAACAGACTGCTGATCTGACGATAGATGCACACACCATTCCAACACCATGGATCATGAAAAATCTCCTAACATTGCAAAAAACCATACATGTAATTCAGTTATTAGAAACTTCATAACATACTTCTGCACTTCTGCATTTGATGCTGCTACCTTATATAGTAAGAATACCATCACTTGAATGCTGAAATACTTTGTTGCCACATTGGGCATTGAATGTGTCAGGTTGCAATAATTTCATTCCAAATGCATTTGTGTGTGTGTGTGTGTGTGTGTGTGTATGAGAAGAGGTAAATTTGGAGATTTGCTGTATACTCCTTGTAACATGTGACAAAATGTTTCCTTACTTTTAATGTGGATTACATCTATTATTTTTTAATAGAACACTTCTGTACTGCGTTTTATTTGTAAAGAAATGTACGTCAGAATCTTTTTGTTTCATTTATTATGAGGAAGTACACATGCAAAATTTTAGAAATATCTTTGTTCATAACAGTCATGAAAATGAAACCTCAAATCCGTCATTATAAAAAATTAGTAAATAAAACTTTCATTAAAAATCTCAACAAATAAAATATATGGTATACACTTTAACTCCTGTGTCACTGTACAGTATATTTAAAAAAGTAATTAAAGTGCATTATCACTAAAATGTACCCCAAATATTATGGTAACTTATAAAATATGGTAAAGAGGTACTGGTACTGTAAAATTAATTAAATTAAGACTTCCATCATACATTACAACATGTAACTACAAAAATAATGTCACTCAAGTGGGACTATGGCATCAGCAAATCAATCACCACTGATTAAAAAAAAAAAAATCAATATTCAGGAAGGGTCCAAGCAAAGTCTATTACATACAATTTCATAACAAGACAGGATGGTTCAGTGCATGTGTTAAACCTGTACTATATATATATATATACACACACATTTTTGTTATTTTCTGCACACACAGTGTATATTTAAACTTTTATTTACATGTGTGCATTCTTATTTACAACTAAAGTACCTGGACTGTCTCAACTTGAACTGTAAGTTTTCCTCCAAATTAAATACAATACATTCGTCATTAGCAGAAAATCATGGTAATAACTGTCTGCAGTAACGATGGGCCCAGAACACATTTTACCTCATACAAAAGGACATATCAGACCAACATGTACTTCATCAGAAGTAAGATTTATAGCATTTAATGTATCTAAATGCCCATCAAAATGTCAGGTATCCTCAACCAGTAGCTGGATCAAGGGCATTCACACCCATCTTAGCAAACACACAGAAACAGCATAATATCCATTACATTGGCATTTCCAAGAGTTGATTTTGATGATGGAGACAGACATTTCAAATCTCTTGTTTTTGTACTTCATACCCAATACTGGGATGTCACACAGTATACCAAAATGAACTACACACACCATACGTGAACTGTGATGGTAATCAGGACCCTACATCCTGCATTACATTATTTTTAATTCAACAACATGTTATAGAAACCAGTTTGTAAGTGAACTTTATACAACACAGTATTCACAAAAACAAATGTAATACCTAACACCATTATTGATCTGAGCCATTATGTAAATATTAATGACACAGTTCCTGTTGATCTGGGTCATACAAAAATGATACTGTTCACTGTTATTGAAGGCTGGAAGCAGAACCTTCCTGACTGCACCCAACAAACACAGCTCAATCACAACACGAAAAAACAATATTAATGTAAATTGTCCCGATGATAATTTTCACATGAAGGCCATAAACATATGCACGAATCGTTGAAAAAGCTTAATGTCAATTTCATTTTTATTTTTGTTTTGTTTCCATCAGAAGTAAGCTATTTAAGTGCTACTACCACAAGAATTCTTAAAAATTTTTACTAAGCCACTGGACTAGTAGTCAGTTTCTGCATCTTACTTATGCTTACTGAAAGACTGAATCATATTATTACAGGAGACTGTGATCCACACCATGTTTTATTTATATCTTATATGTATACATGTGTGTGCATGCACACATACATACATATACATATAGGTATATAAGTATACATTTTGTACTCAAGTGAAGTTAATCTGTACCTCAGTTGAAATTGACTGTTTTGACTAGATTTTAACTAAGGTATCAAACCACACCATACAGCAGAATATCCACCCAGAACATGTCACTTAACTTTGGCAATTTTCATGCAGCACTTGCCACACAGAATGCATTTAGTTTAATGCTAAAATATGCACTGACGCCTAAAATTTAAACAGAAAAATGGAAAACCACTACCTTTTCTTTGTTATGTTCATTCTACCAATTTGTTTAGGGGACTGTCCTTTCTTGATGGATTTTTCAACCTTTACAATATGCTTCTTCTTCTTCGGTCGTTCGGGCGATCCACTGCAACACTGGCACTTCTTGATATGACCACGTCTCCGAGAAGCTCTTGTAGGTTTCAAATGTGACTCACAAGTTCCTCCACCAGGACATTCATCTTTATCTTCAAAATGTACCTTAGAAATTAGATCTTCCTCATCTGGAGAAGGCATTGTATTGGTTTCTGCCATGGAAGTAGGTGCCAGCATAAGATTAAAAGGATCTAAACCTATATCTTCACAACCATCTCTCCCACCCCGCTGTTTTGCACGTAGTCCTTGTTGCTTTTTGCAACTGCTGTCAACAGAAGGGGATATAACTGCTGACTCCTTTGTTGGCACACTTATTCTGGTGAGGGAAGGAATGCCCTTGAACTTTTTATCATGTAACAAACTGCTTTGATCAAACCTCTGTCCTTCTCTGATTCGCCCACGTTTTGCATTAGATCCTATAAAATCTCTGTCTGTTCCATCTTCATTAAAAAATCTTTTGACCAGACGATTCTTTTTACTTGGAGGTCTTTTCTCAGTATCTGGTGCACTTTTCTCATCAATAGAATCCACACCATTTGTGCTGGACAGCTTCAATGTCTCATCAGTACTTCCAGGATTTGAATCTGGAACTTTATTAAGAACAGCAGGGAGAAGTGGGAATGATGCAGACTGGACACATGCAAGTGCTGAAGATGATGACTCATCATTACTGACCTCGACTACATCCACATCAGTATTCGCCCCTTCATCTAACTGAGAAGATATCCGAGACGATGGGCTCATTTCATCAGAATCTTCATCATCTGCACCAATTTTATCTTGGGAACTTGAAGAGTCCCATGTCTCTTGTGAATCTACATGGTCATTAAAATACTGGTAAGGTCTGTTGAGTTTTACTTGTTTAATAGCTCGGTCAACCTCCTGTCGACTAGACGAAAGCTTTTTACCATATGTGTATGTAAACTTTCGAGCAGCAGTAAGTGATGATGAGTCTCTTGCACTTGAACTTTCTAGAAGAGTGGCAGGCAATGACAGTGTTGTGGGGACTGGAGAAGGAATGGTTACATCCATTGAGGAAGCTACCATGCTAGTGGCAAAAGAATCTAATGTCACACTATCTTCACTGGAACTAGTAACAGGTAAATCTACTTTTGGTTCAACATTTGATTCACTTGGAACAGCTGTAGTTACAGGCAGTATCTGTTTGGGACCACTATCCTGTAATTCTTCTATTACAGTGTTCAAATGAGATAATGCAGCTCTTGGGGCAACACTCAGCGTCTTAGCTAAAATACTCGTTTCTGATAATGAAGTCTTTTGGTCACTTATTAATGACCTTTCATTCCTACCACATTTGTCAGAAGCAGATTCTATGGTGTGCTCACTTGATGAATCAACAACCAGTCTAGCAGCAGCACCTTCTCTGGCATCACATTTTGAACCTCTGTTCATTGATTCTTCCACAGACGAGGTACTCCGTGATATGTTCTTGGAAGCATTATTGAGAGAACTGTTTTCACCCGATGAATTACCTTGCACAACATCTGTCTGAGGAGTAAACTTCTCACCTCGCACATTAACAGGTGGGTCGTATTTGCCTCGTTCTTTACCTGCTGAACGATATTTCCAATCACTGTATGACTTTTTTGAACCAAAAGACCTGGTTTCACGCCTAGTTTCTAAATCCTCACACACCTGACTATCCACAGTAGGGTTTTCATGATGAGATCCGTCCTGACTACTTGACGAGTATTCATTCCTGAAGTTTGAACCTGAGTATGGTTCTGCAGTTTCCACAGTTTGACTGCAAGAAGCATCTTGTATTGTATGTTCAAAGCTAGGCGATGAATTTGGATCAAGCAGAAGATCAGCTTCAGGGAACAGTTCACTGGTGCTGGGTTCATCAACACCCAAATCTTCACATTCTTCAGACAAACTCTTCTGCAATCTCAGTTCTCTTTCGAGTCTTACCATTTTTTGGTGCATTTCAATTCGTTCCAATTTCTCTAGTCGGCGTTTATCCTCTGCCTCGCTCTCTACCTTACGATATGTGTGAATTATATTGGGGTGTACATGCAGAGAATTTGCAGCTACACCTGTTTTCCTGCCAACAGACACAAACTTGATGTCTGACAAGAATGACCGTCTATCTTGCGAACTGTCCTCTACCTCTCTGTCTACTAGATGCAGTGCATTTCCCACCTGTTCTGCGGGTACATCTGATTCATCCTTCTGTACCACTGCAGGCTGCATGGCTAACTGTACTCGCTTCACCACTGGCATGTAACGCCAAGGTGAATCCCGGTTCTCAGAGGTCACCTTTGCTGACAAACGATATGGCATATCATTGATGTACTCAAGGCGGTTTGATGACTTGGATGGAATGTGGTATGTTCCCACTTCTGTCCCACTCCCTGTTCCAGCTGTAAACTCTAGTGTCTGTGTTGTGTTTGTCCTGCACAATAATCCTGACTTTGGCATAAGATGACTTGTAGCCTCTGCATTAGACGCCTGACACACTGCACTGCTTTCTCGCCGTTTACAATTGCTAGAAGCCTTGCTGCAGCTGTGTGTTGCACTTGTAATTTCACTAGAAGAGCTACTACTGTTGCTACTGCTGCTGCTGCTACTGCTGCTGCTGCTATTACTGCTATCACTGTTTTCAGGCATTTCCCCTTCCTTGCTTTTCTGTTGATCATTTTCCAATAAGCAGAGATGTGAAGACTTGGACACTGTTGTACTCTCCTGACTGCTTGTCCCCATGCACACTGTAACGTCTTGTGAAGATCCAGTTCTGTCTTGCAGAAACAATTCTTCATTCAGAGCATCTGGAGCATGAAAAACTATGCATCAAAGTTGGAAAACTATGTGGATTTATAAAAATGTACTGTGAGTTTTTCTTCTTATAAGATATAAAATTATAATAATCAAAATACAGAAAACAAAAATTGTCAGTTCCAAAGAAATCAACTGTCTACACATTTATGCATGCTTCAACCATTTCTATATACATAGTTTTCATATTTTTTTTTTTCCAGCAAGACAGAATTACATTCTGTAACTAAAGTCAATAAATGAATGTTGATTTCTTAACAAAGCATTTGTCTACCTCAAGCATGTAAGATGATGAAATACCCACTAATTTGTGAGGGACAGGGGACCAAGCAATGATAAAAACACAGCACACTGGCATCACAATAGCACTTGCATACAGTTAATATATTTGCACGTGGAAAACTGAAATTCTTATGTTCTTGGACACATATTTGGTAGCATTTACATACAGTAAAACCTTATTAATTTGCTATCACTTAATTCAAAATACCAATTAATTTGAAACAACTGAAAGTTCCCAGCTTAAAATATAACACTGTCATTTTAATGTAAACAGAATAATTTGAAAAATGGTTAATTTTTAATCTGAAACACTTTTACATCCCAACAATGACTAAAATTTGGATTATTTGAGATTACTTAGTGTAAACTCATGCCGCTTAAACAAAAATGTCACTAGTACATACTTTATACACCCCTTGAAAGTCTTTCAGCCTTGTAAGAATGCAGCCATCCTTGAGTGTTCTTGTTGAGCACCAAATTTGCTTGAGGCAAACACGACAGGTTCTAAGTCATTATGCGTGCTGTTGACTGCTGGGAAAGTCAAGGTGATGAAAGCGTGTTGTTCATACCTTGAAAAGTGTTGCGATGTCCATCACAGTATAATATTTTGAAATTTTTATTCCATACAGTGTGGAAAGTATGAGTGAAAAAAACATGAACTAGACAACAGTGAGATAATGAAGAGGTCATCAGAGAAGTGGACAAAAATGAAAGCAGCTGAAGTGAAATTTCATGCTAATACAGTTGAATATGCAAACACGTTCTGCAGTATGCAATATGAAAAAATATAGGCACATAAAACTACCCCACAACATTCTTACTTGCATATTTTGACAGTGGATGTGTAAGCATGTGCTGCACACAACATTGTACACCTTGCAGAAAGTTCTGTGAACACATGGGACAAAAAAATGTAGATACAAGCATTACTTACTTGTGCATCTAGTAGTATTGGTTCCTGTGGTCCGAAGCAATGCTGCATTTTCATGCTGATCATCTGAGCTTGCTGTCTGCAGACGGTGAGACTCAGATATTTGACATAAAGAATCTGTATGCTGAGAATGACTACACTGATCTAAAGAGTCAGGTATCTTCACTGACTCTGACTTCAAGCTACTTTCTAGTCTTCCACCGGAACTTCCATCTGCTTCCCTGGATTCAGACTTGACACACGAAGTGGTAACCGACACACGACCATCTAAACCTTCTATGCCTTCAGATGGAACTGAGCAATTTTGTGTACCAGATTCTGCTACAGAAGATATGTCACTTCCTGTATCTTTCACAAGTCTGTTACGGTAACTAGTAGTATCTATGGGATTCTGTGTTGCGAAGTCAACACCAAGACACTGTATACTTGTTACATGAGCCTGGGTTGTGGGATTAGTTTCAGTTCTAGATTCAGAAATTGTTCCCACTGGTAACTCACGATCACATGCTGATGAAGACTGATTGTTGGTGCTTACATTTACATGTCCAATCACACTAGATGCGACATTGCTACAATTTGACGAGTTCAGGGCGACAATGTTTGACTCAAGACTGACTGATGAAACGTGTCTGACACTAGGATATTTCACCCTATCTACTGCAACTGATGCCGGTACTGTGGCTGATGTACTGGTTGACATAACACCACCTATAGGCGTAGCAACTCTATCATGAAATGATGCAGGTATTCCTCTCCGTATCAAACCAATTGCCTGTGAAGTTGTCGCAGCATTCAAAAGTAATGTTTCACCAGAACTTATGATTGTGGAAGATTCTGTTCTTATTGTACCATCCTGTAAAACATTTTCTAATCCTGAATCTGGAAAGGAAAGTGCTTGAGCTATCGTTGAAGTAACTACACTGCCAACCTGACCAGACAGGTGATGACTTCCTGGAGGTAATACTACTGGAGGCTGTGCAGTCACACCAGTTAATGCCTGTGAAGATATACTACCTACAGGTAATTTCACCTGTTTCACTGTGGCAGGCTGTCCAAGAACAGAAACTGGTGCTGCAATTCCGGATTTGTTGATCTGTCGCACTACCAATGCAGTCCCTTGCATTGCACTCATTCCTGGTGTCATCTGCAGGGATCCACCAGGTACCGTCACTTGATGAACACGTATCACTTTAGAACCTTTGGATGACACTACCACAGGCCGTGCCGTTAGACCTGGAGTCACAGGGACAATTACCTGACGGACTCCTGCAAATAGTGCTGGCACTGTGGCAGAGTTTCCCAGTATGACAGGTTTTCCAGCACCTGTTGCATCTACAGAACTGGGTACACTATCCTGCACTATCACTGTCCTCCCTTGAATGCCACTACCATCTGTGAATAAGAGTCCATGCTGTGTTGTCTGTTGCAACTGCACTGGTGACTGCTGCCCATCAGGCTGTTCCTGTTCATGAGAATGAGAATTATGTTCTTGTGGCTGTCGATCCTGCTGTTTTGAAACATCCTGCAGGTCACCTGAATCTGCTACCACACTCCTCAGATTCCCAGCCTCGGCACTAATTTCTGTGGATGGTGTAGCCCTCAAACTTTGAGGTTCATCTGGATTTTGTGAAGATGGAGCAGGAGAATCCTGAATATGGGACAACTGAGTAATCCCACTTGAACTGTCTTCACTACCTATAGTTAAATGATCATCTGCTCCAGGACTCATTTCTTGGGCTGTTGAGGAAGACTGCTGTCCTAAAAGTTTCACCTTTGTCTGCGCTGACTTCTTTCGTTTTGAGGACTGATTTGCATTTGTAGGAGGATTAGAACGGCGTCGAGGAGCTGGTTTATTATTCAGGTCAGGAGAGTTCCGCAACTGCTCTGCATATTCATCTAAAATTGCATAAATCCTCTGAGCAGTCTGTTCATCTTCTTGGGGCTTCTGCTGTGGCTTTGGTACGGGTGATGCTTTGGAAGTGGTTGTTGTTGTGCCAGACTTCACAGATTTAGACTTTGATGTCTTTGAGGACTTAGGCGGTGACTTCCCAGAAGAAGCTGGTGCTGCAGTTGGTGCAGGAGTCACACATGGACTTGAAGAACTTTGTGAAGTTACACTTAATGCAGGTGAAGCTGCAGGTTGACAGTTACTGGTCACTACCACCACAGGAGAAGACATCTTTCCTGTTACAATCCCTCCTGCAACACTTGATGCTGAAACAATGCTGGTGGCCCGAACTGTTGAAGCTTGTGTCACGTAAGTTACATTCACCCTGGATGTTGCTACTGTTGCTGAAGCTAATGGAAATAAGTCCTGTGAATAAGTACTGGGAGTTGACTGGCTTCTGGTACAAGATGTGAACTCCATGCTCGTGTTTGTTGTTGAAGTTGCTGCCTGTGTCAGCAGCAGCTGTTGGGTGAGGAGAGTAGGTTGCGGCTGAGGCTGGACTGTGCTTCTTTCCTTCATCTGTGATGTGTTAGTCACCTGTTCTAAAACAGATTCAAACTCCCTCAGCTGTTCCAATGTTGTGGAGCTCACTGTAGGTTCAACAGAACCATGTGTAATCAAATTATCTGATGATCCAACATTCTGTGATAACCTGGTGTTAACATTGGAATTTGATGTAGAAGACACTGGAGACACCAAGACTGACCGCACAGTCTGCTGTCTCAACGGTAGCGCAACACTGGTAGCAACAGATCGAGCGATAAGGTTCCCTCCTCCAGGAATGTGCAACACTGGTCGAACATTTCTAATTGCTGGGCCCATTTGTCTAGTCAGAGTTTTCTGCACAGGTATTCTGTGGACAGCTGCTGCAGTGACAAGGGTTTGCTGCTGCCGTGTTATTGAACTATTTACCTCTTCATCAGATGAACTCTCTACTACACACACTTCTGGTTCCTGCAACTGTGAAGTATTGGTTGCTTGATTCGCGATGCCACTTACTGCATTTGAATGGTGTGTACTCTGCAAAGCTGCTGCCAGCATTCTGTTCCTCTTTAATGTATCTCTGGTTAACACAGGAGTGGAAGGTGTAGCTATCGCAACAGCCACAGAACTTGGCATCCCATCTGGCAACTGACCCTGCTGGATATTTTCAGGTGCATGAGACGTTCTAACACCTGGGGTTCTCCTGGCAGAAATGGTGCTAGCAAGAGCTCCTCCAGCACTAGAATTAACTAAAGTGGTTGTATCAGGATGCATATATATAACACCTGATGAAGTCTGAATGGCTTGCACAGTCATCCCTGACCTGAGGGCTGCTGACACAGCAATCCTAGGAGATCCTTGCAAAATGCTGAACACAGGTCCAGTGCTAGTAAGATGCAGTGTAGAAGGTATTCCAGCATCCACACTGCTCGATGCTTCAGTCTGAGACACACCAGTAACAGGAGGATTTGAGACAATGTTACCGATGTTTGTTGTCTGAACAGCTTTGGATAGCACTGTGCTTGAAGCAGCAGATCCCTGTGGCACAGTCTCTGGTGTCTCTGTTCCATGTGGTGAATCATCACCTTCACTTCCTCTGACACTGCTACTATGAGAACCTCCATCCACAGTATTACTGGCTTGATTATTGTATATTGTCTTCCCAAATGCCTGTTGGAATTTGGGTAAAGTAGCTATATGAGATGAACCTTGTTTCTGTACTTTGTTAACTGGAGTACTGTCTTTGGCTGCTGAATCCACAGATTGAGGAAGTCCTGTGAAATTATCTTCATACACGGAACGGGTGGACACATGCTGACGAACAAACTGCTGATTTTGCTGTTGCAGTTGTGTCTGCTGCTGCTGCTGTTGGTGTTCTGTGGATAATGAAGATGCTGGAGTACTAGTGGCTGTGTCAACATGATCAGCAAGGATGCTTCTAGGACCTGCCTGAGTACATATGATAGGTTTGATCTGAAACTTGTGACTTTTACACACTAACTGAAGCATCTGAGAATCTGATGTTACACCAGAATTTTCTGGTGATGCAGGAATTGAATTAGAGCAATTCTTGGAAGATATAATATTTGCTATCATATTTAAGTCCACTCCTTTTACAACCGGAAATGGACCTACAGGATTAACATGATGGGAATGATTAGTCTGGTGAGCAGCATTATGTAATGAGGGACCAGTACAAGTAGGAGTCTCTAATGTGACTGGTTTTTGCACAACTGAAGTGTTTTGTGGAATCTCACTTGCTTCACTGTTTGAAGCCAGATACCTCATATCGGATCGTGAATTTAACTTTGTTTTACTCTGAGAAGCAAAATCCAAAGCTGAACTGTGCTGTGATGGAACAGATGAGACTGCTTGAACTTGGTGACCACCTTCGCCAAGAGTATTCCTATGGATCTCTGTAACTTCACTGGAAGATGTCAGATATTTTATTTCTTGCTTGGAATTCTGCTTCTCTTTAGCTGAACTTGTACACGATGGAAGCTGTGATGCTGTATGGACATGTATACTGCCCTCTCCAAGCGTACTTCTCAGAATCTCATTTACTTCACTGGTTGTTGTCAAATATTTCACTTCTGAATGTGAATTCAATTTTGTTGGTTTTGCTTGCCCTAGCATGCTTGAGCTTTGTGCATGTGTTGTTGAAACACTTATCTGACTTTGAGGATTTTCAGTAGAGGTTACTGAACTTGTCTGTGAAGGTTGAGAAGGGGTTGATAAGCCACTAACATTTGAAGCAGACCCCAGATCTTGACCTGAGGTCCCACCTGACGAGTTTCCCGACGACTGAACATTCTGTGTCTGCGCTCCTTTCGGAGGATGGTGGGGATTTCCTTGATTGTTGCTGTTTGTAGATGGTGTATTTCTGGGCAACTGTACCACCTGCACTGTGGCTTCTGAAGGTGGTGGTACAATCATGTCCAATGAATTTAATCCTGGAACAGATTTCACTAAGAGATCATTTTTAATATATTCATGTCCACTCACATTTCCAACCAATGCACGGGATAATGGAATCTGATTTTTTCCATCAATATCATAAGGAAGATTTTTACTTTGGCTGGACTTTCTGGAGATGATATCTGGAGTAATATGGGAAAGAGGATTTCCTGGTCTGTTATTTTCTTCAGCAAACACTCTACTTGATTTGAGATCCTGATGTGAAACATCTGCTCTAGTCAGAACTATACGTGGGTTTAAATTCAAAGTACTCAGCATGGGTGCAAACTTAGAATATGCCACCTCATTCTCTCCCCTTGCAGATGGAGTTTCCTTATTTCTATTATGCAACATCTGCGGTAAGTGACCACGTGGACTGTTCTTTGTATTGTGTGGTCTAAACATCCTCAAGGTCTTCAGTACAGAGGGATCACTTGAACGCTTATCTGGATTAAGAACAGAGCCAATCTGAGAAATTGAAGGAAACTGTGCATTTGGAACTTCTTTACCATTCTCACCAATCTGGGCAAATATATTCATCACGTCACTTGACAGATCTCTTGTTAAGTCATGATGGTTTACATCATCATTCATCATCACCCGGAAATGAGATATGTCATTCATTTTGTTCTGGTCAACTCTTTTACCAGATGCTGCATTTTCCTTTCTGCCAATCTTCTCTTTCTTTCTTGGCTTTACTCTGAAGCCATCACTTCCAAGACTATCATCAGTCCTGCTATCTTGTGTACCAGTGTCTGAATCAGATACTGACTGTGATGGTGGCCTATAGTTCTTGTGTTTAATCTTTTCTTTTCTTTGACTGCATTCATAGTCAGAGTCTGAAGTATCCAACCTGTGCACTTTCCTTCCTCTGGTGCAAGATCTGGGAGCAAGAGAAGAATCAGAGTCGGAATCCACTTGCATGCGCCTTGCCCGTCTTTTATACGAACGACTGAAATACTCTTCTGACGAATCACTGCTAATGTCAACCCACTGTTCATATCCTTTCTCAATGCCATAATACTCATCCTTTTCATCCTCACCACTTGGCCAATCCTTGAACTGATTGTAATCAATGTTTAAAAATTTCAATTCCTTGGTAGTATTTCTCATTTCCTCACCATTTTCCAAATATTTCTCACACATTATACTAAGTTCTGTCCAGTCTAAAACCCAACTGAGCATCTGATAACGAGGGCTGCTAAGTACAACTGCCAAATCATCACAAAGCTGTGGAGTCAATCCCAGTGTCTCAGCATCCAGCACTTGGTTTGGAGCAGACAGTACATCATAATTCAAAGACTGTGTCACAGTATCTCCCTTGATAGAAATCAGTGCATCAAGTGTACGTTCCTTCTTCTCTACACCGGCTGGATCTACGGAAGGAGTTTCTATTCCAGTGAATTCACCACACTCAGGACACAATTCACCAAGAGCACCACCACTATTTGGGTCAAACGGAGGATGGAGCTTACATCTATTAGACTGCAAATGAAAGCCAGAAATAATTTGTTCGCTTTCAGAGCAATGAAGAGAATGAGATGACACAACCTCCTCTGGTTGGTCAAACCCCACAGTCACTACCTGTCCAGTGTCTACTTCAATTGGATCACTCTGACCTTCATCACCAACACAGTTGTAACTTAAGTCCATATTTTCTGTCCCTATATTTTGTGATTTACTCTCACAAACTGTTTGCTTATCTCCCACATCTACAGCACTCACATCAGCAGGAAGACACAAACACTTCCCACTTGCAACAGCCATTTCCTTGATACGTTCATAACAAACTCGAGTTGGGTTTAATGAGAATGCAGTAAGGACACACTCACGGCACACCCCCACATTATCTTTAACCAAGTCGGCCAGTTTCAAGAAGCCATCAGATAACCTTACTTCTGCTTCCCGAACTTTCTCCTTGTCATTTTTCATCTTCTGTTGCTCCAGCTCATTCATATCAGTTGTAAGTCCCCTGATATACAATTCAATGCAGAGTGACTTCAGTGACTCTCCAAACTGAAAGGGAAAGAAATATCTCACTCACTTACACCTTACTAATTTATCTGTATATACCAACTCACTTTTCATCCTTAAAATGTCATGCCAAATATGCCCTATCACAATTCACATTTCGATAACAGAGGTCAAGTGTTCCAAAGTTTTTTAAAGTTTTATTTTAAAAATTATTTTTTATATAACTAACAATCACCCACATAAAATATCCTTGTGAGTGTGATTAAGTCAAACCCCAGTTGCCATGGATACAAGAGAGCTTCGTTGGTGCATGCTGTCACACTCAGGATTCCATGGTTACCAGGTGTCCCTGGCTGTGTTTCGAGCTTAGTTTGTGCATGACACCACAGAGTGGTTGTTTGAATGCCATGAAACCAAATTACGAGCTCATTTAAGACAGAACCATCAAATGGTAGCACGTGCGTGCAATGTCAAAGACCGCACTATTGGTCTTCTATCATTACAGTGTTTCTGTGGAGCATTAGCACGTGAATATAATGGTGGACCATCACATGACAAGCACATGGTTAGTCATATTTTATACCTAATCACCAATACCAAAATCATATACCTGTCTCTTCATAGCCATTAAAAGGCAAACATTCTAACTCTATTATACTACACTAAACATATCACCATGCAGGCAGAAAATGTAATGGAAGGCAGCAGAGAAGAATACAGGTCTGTAGGTACTCTCCCATCTCATCTTACATGCAAGAAAGTCACGTGGGGCTTCACTGCATGTCAGTACTAGGGGCAGAATAATCAAAGAACTAGTGTTCTGCTCGCAGTAATGACATGAAATTTACTCTTCACCACTACTTCCACAATGCTCTGGAACTCAACCTGCCTTCTACCCAACTAATTACTACTGATGGCTCTTTCCTCAGGCACAAAGTGGCCAGGGCTTAGCTGAACCACTCAACTACTTCCAGCTTGCACAAGGTCAAGAATACATCAATCCAAAATCTTTACATATACAGTCCTATGTAGATTAGATACATCATTCAGGATGAATATTGACATAATTTCAAAAGTTCTGTTCTTCCAACTATTGTTACCCTAGTCTTTTGCTGTGAAAAATTTAGTCTGTGACCTCAGAGATCACGGTCATAAGTGTGTTCTACAATTACCCACATAACTACTGAAAAATGTCGGTTTTCAACGGTTTATTCACTAGTGCCATGGTGTAAGCAAAAACCGCAGTTTTATTTAGGCTTATACCAGCTTGGACATCATTTGTGTTCCCTCCTCCATCATGAAATAGTGAATAACATTTCACTATAGTCTTAACAGCTAACATCATCATCTGCATAACTTAACAAGAAAAGGGAATGAATTTCTTTTGCTGACATTTCTCAGGATCAAACAACAAAAAACTATAGCAAAACTCACAATCTTACATTTGTGTGTGTGTGTGTGTGGGGGGGGATTAAAATTGGGGAAACAGTGTTCTTATGGGCATCTAGCTGGGAATACACAATAGAGTTTAAGGTCACACAAAGTGGGGGTTTAATGTGTATAGACTCCTTCAATGAACCACAACTACAGTGAAGTTATTATGTCAAAATCATGCTTACTAGTTCATATTAAGCAAAGTAAATATTAGAAACCACAATTACATGCAGTACCACTGTTAGATATTTAGTTTACAAATTATATGCTCTCTGAATAAGCTTCGTAATAAAAAATTGTGCAAGTCAAAGATTTCATGTAGCAGCACTATTTCTTATTACACAAGCCACTAAGCTGCAGTCACATCATGATTACAGGAAAGCAAAACCTGCCTCATAAATAAAATGAACTGCATCACAGAGAGAAAAATTTGTAAATCCTGCTTCTGTAAGCCCAAGATAAACTATACCGAAGTTACCGTTATCCACATTTTTATGGTCTAAGCAGGAACTAGATTTACTGTACATAAATTCTTCAACACAAAATATAAGCTCAGTATGCACGTATGCATGCCTGTTGGTAAATATGTGTGCGTGCATGCGCATGTGCGTGTATGTGTGTGTGCACTATGTATGTATGTATGTATGTATGTATATATGTATGTAGGTGTACATATATGTAATGTGATGTAATATAATGTAATGTAATGTAATGTAATGTTATGTATGTATGTATGTAGGTATGTATGTGTGTGTGTGTGTATGTATGTATGTATGCAGGTATATGTATATGTAATGTGATGTGATGTAATATAAACGTATGTATGTATGTATGTATGTATGCACACTTCACCTGATTCACTAGCACTTGGCAGAAAAGATAAATATGCACAGCACTCTCAGCTGGTTGTATCAATTTCCGAATCATGTTTGGCAAAGTCTGTGACACAGAAGGCAAATCACTGTGAAGAAGGGCCCACTCAGTCATAAGATCCTGCAGCAGTGTTCCGGTCTCACTGACTGGTTTCACCATAGCCACTGTTAAGAAGTATTGTGCAGCAAGTTCTGCAACCTTGGCACTATACTTCCATACACGGGCACGTTTTCCATCCTTTAAGGCGTATCTTCTCACCAAAAGCAGTCCATCTTTTAGGTCAACATGTTTCAGCTATGAAAAAACATGAAGAAATAGTTATAAGCTTTCTTCACCACCAAACAAAATACAACAGTTTCAAATTCAACTCTCCATCTTTCTTCAGCATTAAAGTAGAATTTCAAACTTCAAGAATGTTAAAATTGTAAATACAAATTTAAATTTATCTTTAACTTGAGTTCCATCAATTTTATCACAAAAATGTTTCTACACCCAAAAAATTGTCCATTTCAGCTAAAATACACTTCTGACTTTAGTAAAAATGTTTAAACAAAGTAACTATATCATCATACAATTATCTCCTCCCTTCCCAATTTTTCTCTTTTATCTCATATGCTGCATTACTGCAATTCTGTAACTGCAGCCCAGATTGCACACCACTGAAATAATGCAACAGCGAAAGTTTCCTTTCACATCACAGCCAGTCTGTTGCAGCCAAGGTACTGGAACTATGTACAGTGATATACAAAGATATTTGTTAAGATTTGCTGCTTGCTATTGCTTATTAAGTAACAATCCTGGCCAGACGATGAATACGGAAGTTAGTATGACTAGTTACAAGCTCAATGACCAAAGAATCTTGATTAGATTCCTGACAGAACAAGAAATTTTTCCTCTGCCTGAAATGTCCAGACCAGCTCCAGACCCCAAACAGCCTCCTATTCAATTGGTAGAAGGGTGTACACAGGAGTGCCATTTGTCCTGGCTTTCCCAGGACAGTCCTGGTTTAATGGGTTTCAAAGAGCTTTGTCCCATTGTCCTGAAAAACTTGGTTTGGGATGCCAAATGTCCAGAATTTTCCCAACTAATAAAGATACAACAATCCTGACAATGTGTTAAAATATTCTGACTCCCTCAAGGTGAGAGAAAACATCTATAGGAATGGCACAGCCATCAGCCAGACACTAGCAGGGAGGAGATGGAGAGGCAGCAGATCATGTGCATTTGTGATTGCAAAGTCTGAACCGAAACTACGAAATATGAGTGATGGACTACGTAAAGAAAAAAGTCAGTGAAATGACAGAGTTTCAGTGGTAGCGATGGCATTATATTGTTATTATTATTATTATTATTATTAATAGTAGTAGTAGTAGCAGCAGCAGTAGCAGTGGCAGTGTTTTATGTCACTACTACCACTATCTCATTTCTATATCTGTATGTCATAATTTTTATCTGAGCTATCTGTCATAATATTAATCCTCATAAGTTACTCTGGCTTTTTCACTGCGTAACAGGTTGAAAATTTTGTCTTCTACAGTGCCCCCCCCCCCCTCCCCACTACCTAAATGTTATTAAGTGTCTTTGTTTTTTGATTTTTAAAAAATGTAATTCCTGAGTGTACAAGGACAACTTATGAAGAAAAGACTGCACTTCAGCCACATGATTATGCTACCCACACAATCATTCTAAGTTCTGTCAAAAAGTTTCTGTCTTAAACAGCAGTACATATGAGTGAAATAGGAGTAATAAACAAATGGAATTCTCCTTCAAGTCTGCAGTTGGAGGCTGAGGGTGGGAATATGAGAGGGGATAACTGCCGTGTCAACATTAGGTGACAGGGCTCTTGTCCTTGTTACCATTCTTCTTCTATGATGCTCAAAATGGGACAAAGAGGTCCACAAGCTTGAGGCCAGATAATTTCCACTGGCCAGTGAATTAAACCTTTTTTTTCACTTCTATAAATGCCATGTCATGCAAATAAATGTGTTTAATGTCAGAATTATTTGTCTGCATTATAGACTTGTTTTTCCAACTTATGAACCAATACAGCCAACCTTACGACATTTGTCAAAATAGTATTTCACATTCTGTTTATGTTCATCACACTGAATGCCATATACAATGTGACTTGCATACAGTCAACAAGGGATAAAACTTGTAAATATTGCCTTTAGAAGAATAAATAATGTAGTATCTTCATACGGTCTCTAAAATTTTTCAAAACATGCTGTAACATATCTTTGGTCAAAGACTGCTGACCTCCATTATAACTCTCCCAGTGGCAGCTGCAAATACAATTTATACAAAACATGATGTAACAATTTAGACAAAAATTTCCTGATGCGTATGATTGAAATATGAAAACAATTTACATACACATACAAAAATTCGAGGCTGAGGTTCCATTCTCACGAACCCACAGAAAAAGTGCCATGGGGAAAACTGGGCAAAACCGGTGCTAGAATGAAGCGTTGCAAAAAAAATCTCTAGCTTGACTTGCATAATAATCAGGGATACCCGTGTCATCAGTACTGCCTAATTTGTATCCAAGTGTGTTAACAGAATCCATAAAAAGAGTGTAAAGCAAGACTGAACTATTTGAACTGCCAGACAATTGAACCCTATGGTTATTCTGTTTAGCTATGGACCTTGGTATCATCTTGATTAACATATATCTCAGATTAAGAGTCACAGGTCTGTGAAAAAATCCCATGTTAATCCATGAAGTGCTATTACATGATGTGAGAATTTGCATAAGGTGTGCTACGAATGCAGCTAGGTTTATTTGGCCCATTTCTTTTATGTGACCATAAATTCAGACCAATTTGTAACACACATTCTGACATTATTTTCTGAATATGAGTCCCATCATGACAGAACCATGTCCTTTTTCAAAGAGGGAGTGCAACAGCCCAAATGGAAACAATTCTATGAATTCTATACATTGTTTACAGTGCTTTTTTTATTCAGGTGAGACATCCCTGTTCTGTTCAATGAACAGTAAAAAGGTAAAGCAGTCCCGTTAGAGGACCGGAGTGGCCCAGAGGGTTCCAGGAAGTTAAGGTTCCCAGATTTCGTGACAAAGGCACAGGATGGTGGTAGGTCGTCAGCCTTACGCACCGGCCGCCTTTACCCCCAGGAAATACTCCTGGTACTCATTTCTGTTAGAGGCTGAGTTGACCCCAGGGCCATAGTGCGATCGGAAGGATTATATGTCAATGAAAAATCCAATGACACCATCTGGGATCAAATCAGCAACCTTCCGATTTGTAGCACAGCACCTTAAACAATGTGCCACCGCGGTCCCCATTCAATGAACATTTTATATAAATATATAAAATATACAGTCTAAACACTGCATTAGACTGTCATATATTCATATATTATCGTTTACAGTGCATTTAGTGACAGAAGAATACACAACCAACTGCTGTCCCTTTACTCACCAGACATGAACCAGTGAGACTAATATTTACATGTGGTACATGTTGGAAGATAGAGTATGGTGCACTCAAGGCAACATGAACAAGACACGCAATGTACATGTTCATGTAACAATGAGACATGTTCACGTAACCACTGTTACAATGGAAAAGCAATATGTATTGTATATTCTCAGTGTGTGTCTGAAGCCTTAGTTATCCAGCATGGGAAGTACATGTGCCATATTATATTGTCATCTGTGGACTGTCTGGATCAACAATATTTTCCCACATTACCTCATAAATGACATTAATTCAGGAAATAAGTCATTAACATAAAATGTGTGTTTCGATTTTTCTACAACTTTTGTCTGAAACATCTCTCATTCTAAGCAAAATTCAGTGAGATATCACAAAGATACATAGATCTTTGTGTAAAGTGCCAATTAATCTTGTCAGATTTTAATGAAACTTGAATTTTCTATGCAGATTTATTCAAATACAAAATTTCATGACAATAAAACCCGTCACAGCCAAGCTGTTCCATGTGGATGGACAAATGGACAGACAGACATGACAAAGAGCTAATAGTCACTTTCAGCAATTTTGTGAAGCCACCTAAAAAGACTTTCAGAATGTTGTGTTTTTAACTCTGCCATCCCAACTTTCACATGCACATCTAATGAACAACATGTCAGTTCAATGTAACACTGGGCTGTGATCCAAAGGAAACTGTCTGCAAGATCGCGTATCAGTTGGAGAAATACACAACTGCAGCTGTAATGCACCAAAATGGTGTGGATCCAAATTCATGGCACAAGAGAACACTGCAGATCATAGTGCTGTCTGTTGCCAAGCAAACAGTCTGTATGTAGAATGGTCTGTTGGGTCATTCCTAGCCTAGAGGTTAGGCCACAGACATAAAGTTAGGAACCAAACCTAGGCAATGTTTCAGCACAAAAACAACACATAAACAGCATAATGTTGACACAGAATAAGACAGTAACTCCTCAAACATATTTTAAGACCTAAACATGCCAGGATCTTCTGTCACTTAACAAAGTTTGATGTGAGTCAAAAAGGCCTAGTTGGGCCTAAGTCACTGCTTTGTAAATTCAGTTTGGTAGGCTACATTACTGCCACCCTCCCACCCCCCTCAAAGAACTACAGCATAATATGTTTCATAAATTTCAGAAGGGGCATCTTTGGCAGTGAGGTGATGGGGATTACTGATCCTAATGGTAAAGCAGCAGACATCAAAGGGACCAGAGAAGGGGCAGCCTTGAAACAAGAATGGATCTCTTTACCTTGATGTACGTACCGTGCATTTTGCATAATTTATTATGTAGACCAACAAATGCACACTGTATTAATAATAGTGATACAGACTTTACTGTTAATAGATCGTGCATTTGTTGGTCTAAATAATAAAAGAAGGAACTTGTATGAATTTTATCCTCAGCCAACAAATAATCATCTCTTGGAAGGTCCAAAAGAATGGGTCAGTTAACACAGGAGTCAGCTGAACTGGCAATGGATGACAGTGGTTGCCTGTATATTCCGAGACCATAATGACCTAATAAATCTGCAAAACTTCCACTGGATTCTCATTTTCAGCAATAAATCTTGGTGTCCTCCTGGAAACACAAAGTATCTAAATATTAGAAATTAATATGCTTTTCTAAAATATAATTTTGCCAGATGATCACCTCTTTGATAATATCATGTATCCTCTTGAATTTGTAAAGGAGTGCAATGTAAATGTCTATAGTATAAAACAACTGCTCTTCTGCACTTTCTTCCTGGAAGCTAGAATCCCTTGTCCGGAGACATCTGTGGATTGCTTCTGCCAGCTTCAGTGCTAAGTCTTCACACTTTGACTCACACAACATTTCCAGTCTCATTGACAGAATAATTCCTTTCTCAGCCCGACACAATTCTAGAACTGAAATGACAATGCAAGCCAGTCAATTATTACAACCTGCAACACAATAACCTCAGTAACACACATAAGTGATGGCAGTTAGTAAAAAGCCTGCAGTCCTCCAGCCCACTGCAAATGACAACCATATGAAAATACAAATGATATACATAACCGTGGAATTCATAAGCAACAAAGAAAAATATCATATTAGTGGCTTCTACTCTAGGAAAAGAGCTTACAGAAAGAATATCACTGTTTTATTCTGAAAAATTCACATACCAAAAACAGAGTACATCTAAGCATACATCGAAGATTTGCAAAATGAAATAACCACTTTGATGGTCCAAAAGATTTTGTTGTGCATCATCAATTAATTTTATAAGTATCAGTAAGATACAATTAATTTAGGTTCCAGTACCAACTGATTAAAATTGTACTTATACTTCAGAGAAAAACTGGGTTCATACATATCTCTGTGCAGTGGGGAAAAGGAAATGAAGTCTCACTTCTGGCTAACCACCCCTTGCTATCCTCACAAAACAAATGCTGGAGCTAACAGCACATCCCATCTTCCTCATTACAGCAATATACAGTTAAAAATACCCATAAGAATAACACTGACAACTGCATGAAAGAGACCCAGTGGTCATGCAACATGGCCTCCCTACAATGATGAGGAAACGCCATCTCCATTAAAATGTAGCATGGAATATACATCAATAAGATACCATGGGATAAGTAATGGAGTTATGCCACCTAAATGGTGCCCAGGACTGCTTACAGACATCCCATTTTCCAGTAAGAACAACACAGCACCTACCACACTCTTGTCACAGAGAACGCATCAGACTACAAATGCAGTGTAACATCAAGAACAATAAGGCACCATTAATGCCTCCATATAACTGCAACATGTGGCTAGGAAAGTGTTATTTTCTCCCACTTAAACAGAGGGGTAGCTAGGAAGTGGTCTCTGTCTATGATTACACCAAATTAAATCATGCTATGTGTACTCACCTTCAGAATCATCCACGTCTGATGCACCATTCAAAATTCGATGTAGAATTGGATGACCCCAGGGGTCATTAACTAGTCCGACCAGTGTCCTACACCTTGGAGCTGCATTGTGGTTTGACAGCAAGCCAGCACAACGTTGCAGAGTCACACTTAAATGTGTTTTCGTTGCTGGTGACAACTTTGGCCATTCTCCTTGTAATACTAGATACAAGGTGTGCCTGACAAAAGGAATTTCCGCTGCCTAAATTTTAGCTTGCATATAAAATCATGAACTAATCTAATTGAAAGGTCTCCTTTTTCTGGATCCAGGATACAACATTAGTCTATAATTAAACTAATTTAACATTCATTATATTTACTGCACATTCACAACCCCTTCATAATGCAGTTCTCTGACACAACAAATGGAAAGTACATTAAAAATTTATTAATCTCAGTGCTTAACAGGAACTGAATAAAAGGAACATGGAAGCTTTCATACAATAGCAAAGTCATGAACTAAATGCTGCTATTTAACTGCTACTCCAGTTCACTGAAGTATGAAAGAAGATGCTGTTTTCTCTTTGCACACATTAGTCAGAGAGTACATGCAACTGTTAGAGAATTACAAAATGTATTTAAAAAAAAAAAAAATTTATTTATGATAATAGGGCTAATACAGCTAAGGGCAATATTTTCAGACTAAACCATTAACAAATTGAATGTCAGTTTTCATATTGTCAAACTGTGGCATAAAAGTGTATTTACTAATACAACAGGTGCAGTTGAATAATCAACAATATATTATAGCAGCAGCGCCAATACACAGTGATGTCTGACCACAAAGATGGCTTGAGAGACAGAAATAATTATTCAAGGTGTTCAATGAATAAAAGACTAGAGCTCATGGTTTAACATAAGTGACAGACTTTTAGCACAGCAATGCCACTCAGTCAGTCTAAGAATTTATGAGGCACTATGAAATACTGCACCTAGATTGGGAACAATGAGAAGTGAAAATAATCTCCAATTTCTCAAATCACCTATGACTAATCAGAGACTAGTTTCAGGTAGCAAACTTCACTCATCCAAGTTTTTATGTTTTCACAGTGGTTGTTGATTAGTTGGTGGTTTTCTTTTGGGTTTATACACCATGTGGTAGACGTGTGTTCTCGTGTTTCAGAGGAAGGTATTGCCTCCATCGTCTGTGTGACTTACTCTGGACTGTGCAGAAGTCTCAGCATCCCTGCTGTCCTGATTAAATCACCCTGAAGATGAAGACATTACATTCCTCTTGAATGCTGGAAGACTTCATTCACTCCATGATGATTGAGTACATTGAAGGTTTAGATTTGCAACTATGCTGTATGTTGCAATGTGATATATCTACTGCCAAATACAACTTATACAGGGCGTTTCATAATGTTCTCCGTGATTACAAACATTTATAACAAGAAAACCAAAGGACCTACCTTAATGGAATTGTTCACAGCCACACGAAAACCGAAAAAGTTTTTTTTGACAACTAGAGATGTTTGATTCGATATGTGCACCACATGTGACACGGCACACGTCGAAACGATATTCAAGTTCTTGCCACACACGCGTCAACATGGGTGCATCGATATTCTTCACTGCTGCAATGATCCATGCCTTTAGGTCAACGAGGTCACACGGCAATGGTGGGAATATCTTTGTGTACGTTGCACAAAATGCACGTTGCACAGTAACCACTGACTTGCTTGTGTGATATTCCAAAACACAAAATAATTTCTCCCCCAGAGCGGCCATTTTCTCATTACATACACTCACGTCGCCTAGCAGCAGAATGTGAACTACGATGAAAAACAACTTAGTGGGGAAAAAATTTTTGAGTTGTTCCTTTGATCTGTACAGGTTTCATAAATACCTGTCCTATGGTTTTCCTATAATAAATTTTTGTAATCCTGGAGTACTTTATGAAATGTCCTGTATATCCAACATACATTTTACTCTACAGCTTTGCTTGTCCCTGGCAAATTTATTAGGTCAATGAAAAAATGTTGCTCTCATTTTAATACAGCCCATTAATATCTCTTCAGTTGCTAACATTACACATGAAAACCTTGTTAAAATGCCATTAAAATACAACATGAAAATTTCATTCAAGTAAGTCATGAAAAGGTTCTATTAGCTTCATCATGTTTGTGTATCTGTCCATTTGTATCAACTTGGTCCACACTAGATACAATTCCGTAAGAACTGACATTGGGGATTTTTACGAAAATCTTTCAAGAAAATGCAAATTTGGTTAAAATGGGTAAGGTAAAGGTACAGATGTCCTTGGCACACAATGAAGGCACTGGGGTATGGAGGTATAGTTTTACCCATTCTTAACCCTAGTACTTGATGGGAGTACTCTGCTTGATGCCCTGGCCACTTTACTTGTCCTCAGTACACACAGAACGGGAGACTGGGTGGAATAAAAAACCTGTTTGGACACCTCGGAGAAGACAGAATTCTCCAAAGCGTGCCAGAAATCACACCACAATTCAATGTCTGTCCAGCACATAGCCAAATCACTAGATGGATTATCCTGTCCACACTCATAAGTGATTTAAAAAATAAGTGTTTACAAAAAAGTTTCAATTTGAACAAAAAAAATACAACATTATGAAATCAAAAGCATTCTGGGGAGAAAAAAAAACAGGGATTATGCAGCAAACCTTAAAAATGCAGTAAACTTCCTTGTTGCCCAATTATATGATATAAATTTCTATGGGTGTTTCTTCATGTGTCTGCATACACGAACGAAGGTGGTTGTTTAAAGGTTAATATCATATGTACAGTCTCTGGAGTCATCCATATGGGGAGGTACAGTGTGAAAAAATAAATTACCAGGTGTAAAAAATCCAATAATTCATCACCCCCCACAAAATGAAATTACATTTAAGAATGAATTAGTGAACAAATGAACAGTTGGTTGAAAATTTTCAAATGAACTCCATTTGAAACTTTCTGTTTGCCCTGTCCAACTCGTAAGTTGTCATGTCAGAGAATCAATCCACTTTCAATGAGAATTTAACACATGTTACATTTAAGTTTTGTATTACTTCCAAATAAGATATAGTACCTTGTGATGAAACATTCTCAACTCCTTTTCTCACCTCTCTACTTCAAATCACATTTTATATGCATTCGATACACATACTTTGCTGTCACAAACAGCAAAGATTTCAATCCTTAAACTCAAAATCTGCTTATACAACATACTGCATCAACATAATCTACGATAGGACTCTTCCCACCCACACAAAATTGCTTCCGGATACACACAATTCCATACAATACAACATCCCCTGACGCTACATCCTAACTGGTTCTGGGATCAGTGATCTTTGTTAAAATGACATAAGTTGAGATTATCCCATAAACGCAACGTTAAAATGGTGAGGGTGGTTCCAGACACAGTAGTATTTCTTTACTTATGAAAAATTTACTAAAAATATAAAAATCTGACAAATAAATGACAATTTAAGGACAATACACTTCTTCTTTTCAATTGATCCTCCAGATCATCTCAACAATACAGGTGGAGGGCACAAGTCCCTGAAAATGGCTTTAACAAATCAAAAACACTGAAGAATGGTGACACAAACACCTCTTCTTCTCCTTCAGAGCCTTCTCATAGCAAGCAATAATTCTCATAACAATTCCTTGTCTAGTCATTACTGCTCACTGGCCATTCAAATCAACAATTAACATCCTCAACTTCCATGACTCTGACTTCAGTGAGTCCAAACCCCTCAGTCAACTTCAAAACCATATGTCCTCTTCTTATGATCGGGCTCCTCTGTTCCTATGCAGGAGATATGCTCCATATTTCAATAGGATCACCAAGCACGAGTACCCATCATGGGAGAGCAGTAACTCAAAGATATCTTCAGCATCTAACACAATTAAATTTGCACACTTAGTTTTAATGTACTGGATCTGGGGGGAAAATAACATTAAGCACAGAATGATGAATGAGAACATGTAATTCCCTCCAGCCACATTATGACCCTGGGGTCGACTCACTCTTTAACAGAAATGAGAACCAGGGACATCTCCTCGGGGGGGGGGGGGGGAAAAGGCGGCGGGGAAAGGGGGTGACAACCTTCCACCCTTCAACGGCCGAATGCCTAGAAATTCGGGGAACCCCAAACCCCTGGACCCCCA
>Ga0123352_10001520_pt1 | contig 30981 bp, 16 predicted proteins | sample TergutLab28metaG_FD_89700 | JGI IMG/M metagenome (GOLD analysis project Ga0123352, IMG submission 89700) | Labiotermes labralis P1 segment gut microbial communities from Petit-Saut dam, French Guiana - Lab288 P1 | ecosystem: Host-associated > Arthropoda: Insects > Digestive system > Gut ...
TGAGTGGACCCCGTTCCAGACCCACTACTACTCAGAAAATCTGGTAGCGCCGGGGATCGAACCCGGGACCTCTGTATCTGTAGCCAGAAACTCTGACCACTAGACCACAGAGGCGGTCATTATGCAAACAATAACAAACAAAAAAACCAATACCGGTAACTAAAAGCACACTAAACAATACCGCTTACTATAAACAACAACACCAACAAATTATCAACACGATAACCAGTACCGCCTACTATAAGCAACAAAAGAACCAATACCGCTAACTGTAACTAACACACTAACCAGTACCGCTTACTGTAACTAACAAACCAAACAATACCGCTGAAACCACATTAACCAACACCTCTTGCTGTAACCATCAAAAGAACCAACACTACTGACCACAACCAACATACTATACAACATCGCTTCCTCTAACCAGAAACGAAACAATAGGCCTTCTTCTTACTGTAACTAAAAAAGAACCAATATCTCTAACCAATATAGTTTGTTGTAACCAACAAAAAACCAGTATCACTAACTCTAATGCGGCTGTCCAACTCCAGTTTTCTGTAGCACGTGTCTTTATATTACCCAACAGTCTCAGCCTCAGTTTTCTCATACGACTCTATTCAAGACGTTTCCTTACCAAAATTCGATACTCATTTATTGTGACCTACACCTTGTTAAACAACCACTTTAATTTTAAAATTGATAAGAAGAGCAGGTTACATCGTAAAAAGAATGATGTACCCCTTGTTTTATGTTCCGATACTTGTATTACAGTTCATCACACTAAAGCCCACGGGTTTTGGAAAGCACGTAATTTAGAGTTGCTGCGCTAATCGGATTTGACGGAAGGCCACACTGACTAACCTACAACAAATGATTAAAAATTGCGCACAATTACGACGTTCTCTTATCATTTTTCCTATAATTTTAATTCAAGAATTAGTAATAAGAGATACGTGTTAAAAGAAATGCGCATATTGGTCTACACAATTATCCAACACAGTACACCAATTATCTAGCTTTGTGGACTTTACGTATCTTCTGGTGTTTTAAATTTGGTTGAAACTAGCTTGGCCTATCCAGCCCAATTAAAAAGGACTTACTATTTTTGCCTAAAAACGGTGACAAATCCTGGCTCCGAAACGGAGTCTTTACGTATTTGTTTATTTTTTATTTCTATTTATATTGCCTTTATTACTGTCAAAACTAATGGCCTCAAAAGCGATATATCATCTTCAGAATCGTAAAGAATTATTCATTAAACTAGTTCTAAACGAAGAACCATTTATGAGATCTCAGCGCAGATTGAAGGAAGTCGTTCCGGTGCACAGCAATGACGTGTCTCAGCATACAGAACCGTTGGGGACTTTTTTGAAAGCAGTGATGAAATTACATCTTCCAAAAAAACGCGAAATAACTTGTACGGCTGAGCCACAATCAGATTCTCAAGGAAGGATATGGTCTATTCCGATAATAACAAGCGATCCACTTGCCATAAACATTATTGCCTTAAGATATGTCACATGCATGTGATTTGTTACATTCACATATGTTTCATTCTATTCAAACTGCACTGGTTATTAGACCACACCTCTGTACGTATCATACAAATGTGCTTACGTTTCGTTTCATTAATATAACTCCCTAATCCCAAATATTTCACAGAACTGGTTACATGAAAATTAAGAAACGGGACAGAAGAATAATTGCGTGAAAAAACCAATTAAATAGAAAAATTAGTATTTAGATTCCAAAGTAGCAAACACTAACCAGAATAATTCTTTAACACGAAGCACTAAAACAAAATAACAACCTCTTACAGTTCATTAAAAATTTCAAGAAAGAAAGAGAAGGCAGCCAGTACTGGAAATTAAGTCGTTCATGGTGCAAATAACCGCAGTAAAACATCTTAAAGAAAATGGGAACTCCTCTCCTTAAAACGTTGTGTGAGTCATTAGCTAAAAGGCTTTTGCAGCAAAATACACCCGCTCATCATAAAAACGTTATTACGTCAACATCATGACAAAGAAGCCATAATGTCTGCCACAAAACTGACATTATAGTTCTATATACACCGTTTTTGAGTGAAGTCTTGCTTCGTAGTGTGGATGGATGAACACCACTCTGGACTTTATATTCCTTAATCACTTTCTCGTACCAGTCAATACTGGATCCGTCGGAAATCTTTAGCGAAGTATTGTATACATGAGTAATTCTACTGCCCAATTACAACGTCAACGAACCACTCCTGTGCGGATCTTTCTTTAATTTAGTCAGAATATCAGTAGTAAAAGTTAATATTATCATAATTTTCTTCAGCTGCAAGGACGTCAGCTTAATCCGCCTTCCAAGAAACAAGATAGGGTATAGAAACTAACACCTCCGTCATGTGAAACAGAAGACCTAATCACCATCTGACGTGTACAAGATGGAACAATTGCACGATCTAAGGCGTGGGTCTGCGGCCGCTTGCTTGCTAGGATTGTGGGCTTGAAACCTGCCGGGCGCATGGATGTCTGTCTGTTGTGAGTGCTATGTGTTGTCAGGTAGAGTTCTCTGCGTCGGGCTGATCACTCGTTCAGAGGGATCCTACCGAGTGCGATGTGTCTGAGTGTGATCCGGAAGCCTCGATAATGAGGAGTCCTTGGCCCACTGGGGGCTGTTGCGCCACGGGGGAGGGGAAGTTTCTAACACAGAACTGACAGAAATAAAGCTATTCCTTCTGCATATCTCATTTATTTGATAAACATAAAAGAACAAAGCATAAGGAAAACGCCTGAAATCTGCCAGAGTTCTAAAAACCGGAGATAAAAGCTGAGACATTTCTCAGTATTTTGCATTTCAAAGTGTTTCCATAACAGGCACTCTAAAAAAAACAGCTTGATGTTCTTATGTTGAGTGCATATACAGCGGTAATTGAATAAATTACCGAATATAAAGGGCCTTCTAGGAGGAATTTATGATGTCGACGTCCCTTCACAAATTTCAGTCCATGGGGTAAGACTGTCAAGTGGTGTCACTAACTGCGGTAATTGCACTTAGCACCGATTCTGGTTTCTTTAAAGCGGACCTATACAGCACAAAGCGTGCTAGGGAAGCGTAACTGATATATCAAAGGAACTGTGGTTCGCTTCCCTGTAGGGGAAATATATTTTTTTTCTACACCCAAGCGTCCAGACTGACTGCGGAGGCCACCCAGTCACCAACTCAAAGGGTAACTCCGGCTCTTTATCCGGGATTAAAGCGACGGGGCCTCGAAGCCGACCACTCACATCCACCTAGTGCTAAGAACGAGTGCAGTCGTACTCCACTCCCTTAAATGCCTTCATGGTGTGCACAAAGACAACTTAACCTTTAGCTACATAGCCTGAAACTTTCTGTCAGCACGTTTATGATATGTAAAATAAAAATTCTTACGCGAAAATGTCAGGTACCCTTTTGACCTACCTCCACATACAGAGGTGAGGTGCTGATAAGTCCTTAGCCCGACCAGGAAGGACACAAGTTAATGTTTCTGTCAGAATGGCGTGAATTTCTTTCGGCTCCTTGCCTTACAGGAAAAAAAAACTTGATGACAGCTCGCGTCTCCATGTTGTTGAAATCGCGCGAGTCCCTGACATGCTTCCGAGCTTGTTTCCATCCTGGTCGGGCTAAGGACTTATCAGCACCCCGGTAATACACAAATGTCGCATTAATAATCATATGAGTCTAACTTCAAATGGTCCGACTTCTATTCTGTAAGTGTCAATTTCGAATCCCGACCATGCAATAACCACCTTGACTAAGAATTTAGTGGTTTTCCTCATTTCCTCCAGGAAGATGCAAGGGCAGTACTTTAAATCAGGCCACAACTGTCCTTTCTACCCTTTTTTTTACCTTCGAGTATGTGAAATTACACAGTATAGCCTGAATTACTTAAAGAGTCGTTAAAAAATCTCAAACGCCAAATTAAATATCGCCATTAAACTGAAAGCTAAATACGAATGTGAAGCAGTCTTCATGATGTTCTCCTACCAATTTATATATCTGGAATCGTCATTACATCACGAAGTTTCGGGAACCTAATTCAAGTGTCGATCCTACCTCGGAAGTTCATCAGATCTTCGCCTTACTGTTATCCTATAGATGATGCTATCTGGGCTGTACTAACACATGGAACGTTCTGTTCAGTGAGATATAATCCACCAGGGCTTGTCGCTATTACGATCGGGGTGAGGGTAGCAAGAGTACATTTCCAGTGCATTTATAATCAATCGTAAATAGGTTCATGTAAACCACATGAGCTGTACAACACAATGACAGTTGTTAGTAATTATACCAGACCTGCTCACTCTAATTTAACAAAGCCCAGTTGTCACGAAACCAAAATGTGTAACGAAGCAATAATACATATAATTATGAGCTATGTGATTAACGATAAGGGATGGTTGGGAAGCTATATGAGCATACGAGAGAGGAAGGCAAAAAACGATGGATGAAAACTGCATAATGAGGAGATTCATGATTTGAACACTCCTCGGGTGTTATTAAGTGATAAAATGAATAAAGATGAGAAAAAAGGGGGGCAAGTGCCACGTATGAGAGAGAACAGAACCGCATACCGAATTTTGTTTGGGAAACTTTGAGCAAAGAGCCCACTTGATTGACCTAGGCGTAAATTGGAGAGTAATTTTAAAATTTATTTTAAAGAAATAGGACAAAGACGATGTGGGCTGGATTAATCTGGCTCAACATATAGACAAGTGGCGGGTTTTGTGAATAAGGTAATTAATTCTTATAGTAAAACCAACCAGATCCACTAATTTATCACATTTATTCTTGGAATGAAACTCTACATGTTTCGGACAGTTCCTCTGTCCATCGTCAGGAGTTTTTCACTGTACACACAGCAATGGTATGTGTCATAGAGGTTTCTTGACAGCTTGCGAGCAGGAACAGGACAGAGTTCCGTCCTGATCCTTCTCGCAAGCTGTCAGCAAACCTGTATGGCAGACACCATTGCTGTGTGTACAGTGAAAAACTGATGATGGACAGAGGAACTGTCCATAACATGTAGAATTTCATTCCAAAAATAAATTTGAGAAATCAGTGCATCTAACTGGTTTCATTATAAGAATTTATCACGATGCAGGTCACCTGAAGGTCAAAGGTGATTCAATTTAGGGGTCCATAAAATAAGACATTTTTTTACTGCTTCAAGAACTCTTAGCTCCTTAAGAATGATTGCACTCCATGGAGTTAGATTACCAGCACTGGAAAAAATGAAGAAATGTTCCTCATTTCATATTTCAGAAACGCTTCCCATAAATTCACGTCCTTTCCAAAGCAGTAAACATCAATATCGCCGTGACAGTTATCTTGCTTTCTTGCAAAACTTTACCTCTACTCTTGTTTAACGAGACTAGAGTGTGAGCAGAAATGAATTGCCATTACAGTCTTCCGTTTTTCAAATGCAAGATGAAACATCTGAACATTCTCAGACATTGAAGTCAACTACCAAAATTTCCGAATCAAAACAAACCATGGAGCCTAAACCTTCCTGCCAACAAATCAAATCCCCAGCCAGTCCTGAAATTTAAGGAATTTTTCGGAGCCCGGGTGTTTTTCGCCGTGTCTTACCCTTCCATTATTTAACATCTGTGTTAATATCATCCTGCCATCTTCGCCTTGGTTTGCCAAGCCGACTCTTTCTTACAGGCTTTCTAACCACAACCGCGTATGGAATTATTTTTAGTACGTGTCACATGCTCGGCCCATCTCACGCTCATTAATTTGAGAAACTTCATAATTAAAATCTCTCCCGCGCCACTCTTTTCCCTGAATTCGTGGGAGCTCGTTCATTTTCAAATAAATTGTGCAGAATGTAATGACTTACAGATTGTCAAGAACAGTTAATACACACAGCGTAAAATAAAGAAAAACAGAAAAAATTACACAGACTGGAGAATTACTGATGTTCGATGAACCGACGCCTGCTATTTACTCAGTTACAAAGACGATCCCAGTGTTCCCTCAAGAACTCTTAGCCCGCGTCCAGGGCTCCACAATGTACACTCCTGTGAGACAACACATGGACCGATCCGCCTGACGATGTACTCAGCTATGGAACTTGGCTATAAATTGTGAAGTGGACACTTATTTACGATGCGAACTCTACTGTGGAGGCAGTTTCATCAGCTGCGGTTTGCAGGACATGGTCTAGCAGTGCGGAGGCGACGCCAGGACCGTGCGACATACAGCACTGCGCACTATATCATCAGCATTACAAATGTTCGCAGGCCGTCAAAAATTAGGTGAGACTAGCAGGCTTAAAGCTTCGAAGATATAATGTTGTATCTTAAAGGAGTTACTGACATTCAAGCAAAAAAAGAGTTATGAGAAAAAGAAGGGCAAAAAATATGAACAGCGCGAACGAAAATTCTTAGATTTTGATGTTTTGCTGACCGTGCATCTCAGTATAAACTTACCAATTGACCAACTTAATGCAAAAGTTCTTCTTTTATAAGAAGTTTATTACATTCCTCTAAATGTTTCGAGCACAACAGTGCTCTAAACATGTAGAGGAATATAATAAACTTCTTATAAAACAAGAAATTGTGCATTAAGTTGGTCAATTGCTAATAAAATTCTTAGATTCATTTTAGGAGTAAATTCAATACAAAACAGGCATAATAAGTATAGTTTGTTAAGACATCCTTCACCTTTCAGGAATTCTTACATTTACCACATCGTTTAGAGTCTGTTTTGCTCTCCTCCTTAGTTGTCAAATGGGCAAAACTTGAAGCACAGATATCAGAAAAGTTCTTTATAAAGTTAACGGTATAATTGAGACAACTGGTCTACGACGTTTTGCGATAAGTTAGTGATCTTATCTTCAAAAGTCAAGATGTCCAAGAAAAATGAAAACTCGAACAGTGGTACGGTAATTTCTCTGCAGTCTAATTCCGAAACCATTGGGGATTCTATCTAATTCGCACGGTTCAACTCAAAAAAAAATAAATATACCTTTTCGAGCAGTGACAGCAAATCACATAAAGATGAAGGCACAGCCCACTGTTAGGACAATCTTGTAGGCCATTGCCATGGAAAATGAAATTGGCCAACGTAATTTTGATATTGGTAAAATGAATCAACCTTTCCTACAAATTTTAGAGACCTGGTCTAACAAACGAAATAAGAAGACACGATATAAATTTCCGGACTTAGGTAAGCATCACAAATGGAAAATTTATGGGAGACTACATCAGTAAGGTGATCTTAAAAATGCGGAACTATCAGGAGGTAAAAAGCCAGTTTTGCACTCAGTTTGTTTTACTGCCGAGTGAAACGATTCATGGTAGCCACTGGACGTAACGATATGTGGACAACAGAACTGGTGTCGAAGCTGTAATGAAAAAAAAGACACCTCTCACGAGAATTGGGTCCGTAGACTACTGACTGTACTTACAGGCACTACAAGCTGGAGAGTAAAAAAGAAAAATGAAAAACACAATCGTCGTTGACGAAATTAAAAGGCAATAGTAGGGACGCAGCTCCACTCATTCTCATTCTTGGCCCTAGACGAAAGTAAGCGGTCATCTGCGCTGCCCGACCGCTTTATTTCCGCCACTTCTGTGCCGTTCGGGAATAAGACTAGATGGATCTCGGGGTCAGTCTGCATGTTTTGAAAAACAGAAAAATCTCTTTCCCCTTCCGGCAATCGAACCGGGATTACTTGCCCACAACAAACGCTAGGTACTTTACCGAGCAAGCTATCCCAGGCCAAAAATAACTTCGAAGAATTATGAATCCATAACACATTCTGATGAGGTCAATATGCTTATACCGTCATGCATACCGGAAAGTTTCTCAAACTACTTTGCTGTAGGCGATCAAGTTGCTCGCCTCTACACAAAGGAATTTATATAAACGCATAAAGCCCTAAGTTAGGTATTGCTCTAGACATAAACTACAACTGATTAATGCCACTGGCCAATATGACCAATATCTATAAATCAATGGACAGTCATGTCTGGGTCAAATACGATCTAATATCAGCGACACGATGTTCAGATAAATTTTCATGAATAATGGCACTATAGTGTAGGGTGCGGTACAGCTAATGAAGCAACTAACGCTGGAGCACTTACTGACTTTCTGTTGCTACTGCAACCAGCAGATTTAGCAACGTGTATATCCGGCTAGAACAGAGTTCCTGACTTTTGGGGCTAAAGAGACCCCTGCTACAAGTTTTTTTGGGGTAACAAAGGATTGTCTAGGCTACACTTCACTGTCCTAGCCTAACAGAACAGAAATTACTGGCGGTCGTACAGCTTTGTGGTTCTCACACTCTTTTTGAGCATTACGTCTACCTTAAAATTGTAACAGTGTGCAGTTTTTAGACCTGCGCTTTTCTGGGCTGTTACTTAGGGTGTAGTGCAATACCTTACCGACGTTTCGGACCAAACGTCGGTAAGAAATTGCCACTACACGATGCGTTAATAGCCACAAAAGCGCAGTTCTCATCTACTTCACGACAGAAGCCTGCAATCTCGCACTATGCCTTACGTATTCTAGTCCGCATTCGTCGACTTCTAATAAGCAAGCTCAATTTTCTTCCACAACGCCTTGCCACCTTTACGATAAATTTGGTACACGTCAGTTCAATTCGCTGAACATTTTTCTCTTTTTACACTTTAAATTTAAGCGTCACATCAATCATCTGTCTTGCATTAAAATGCTGATCAAGAATAATTTTTGAAGTTACAATTTTCCCAGTGACTATACTTGAATAACTTTTGGTCTCCACCTTTCCCAACTGCTATTAGCTTAACGATGGTCTGGGAGTCATTAACGCAGAATTTTCAATATCTGTACACCACTCTACTCTCCAGTGTCAGTATATTATGATATATGTCATATATTTCAACATTTAATTTCCATAAAATTAACTTAGTGTTCTACCATTATTACTCTGATCACGAATCTACTACAGTACTAACCAAATACTAGGTGGTGATGAGACAAAAATGAAGAGATGGTCTGTGGTATGCTCCACGCATAGGGTAAATGAAAGTGTACGTAAAATTTGAACGGCAAAAGCTAAAGGTAAGAGGACACTTTGGAGAAACATTTGCAGAAAGGACAACAAAAAAAAATAGAAATTAATGTGGTGGCTGGGAAAGGTTCCGGTGATTGGCTACTGTGAATGAAGTAGTGAGACGTGAAAGTTCCACAGAATTCCAGGAATTTACTGACAAGTAACAGTACCATAAAATTTTTAATTTCGGTAAGAGTGTAAAAGTGTATTGCAGTGCATATGTAAATATTTTCCGAAACTGTGTTTTCACCAGTATATACCACATTAGTTTTAATGACAGTTTACCTTCCACATTAATCTGTTGTTGCACAGCTAATGATACGATACTGAGTTACACACATACAGTTTGTTTCGTGTTTAGGTGAAAAACAAACACGAGGAAAAACTATTCCAAAAGAATTTATTTAGATGCACGAGACCTATGTTTTATATTTCTCGCCAATCCCTTCTACGTCTTGTGTGCTCTCACCGACACGATTATGACTTAAATTAGGTTAAGTTTTAGTGTGACCCACAAACAAAATCATGAAGAATTTCATTACGTAATCGTGGAGAACAGGAATACATTTATTATACTGGTCTTCTTTTAGACATGAGTCCTTCGTTGGCAAATTCGTTTCGTCTAGGATCGATTTTTTTATGTTTTGCTGACCGTGCATCTCAGTATAATCTTAGTACTTAACCAAGTTAATGCACAAATTCTTGTTTTATAACAAGTTTATTATATACCTCTACATGTTTCGAGCACTATGTGTTCATCATCAGGAGGTCAAAATTGTATTACACAGCGTCTGGTGTCATCACACCTGTAGACGGCCGTCACGTGCACAAGTCAACCCGTGCACCGGACAGCCACCTACAGGTGTGATGACACCAGATGCTGTATAACACAATTTTGACCTCTTGATGATGAACATATAGTGCTCGAAACATGTAGAGGCATAAAATAAACTTATTATAAAACAAGAATTTGTGCATTAAGTTGTTAATTACTAAGATTCTAGGATCGATGTTACACAACTGGGTTTGTAATCGCTTCTGTCTTAAGTACCACGTTGCAAGCTACCACTCCATGCACGTACCGTAAAACAGAAGCTACCACTCTCAATGCTCGACATCCGATCAGTAATCAGTATTGTCGGCATAAGATTTTGTCGAAAGACCGAAACATCTGTTGTAACAGTGACGTTATAGCCTTGTATTCGAGAGCCACCATTTCCATCCCCAAACATTTACCGGCTCTACTGCCTGAGGGTCTTAGTCACTTCTCTCCGCATCTCTAAGCGAATACCAGCACAGTAGCACGGTCTTGGAATACCCACTCTTATCCCAGTTGCAAGTAGGACTGCAGCCTATGTCTCGGAATCCTGGTGAAAATCACAGAAACCGTCAGACCAACTAACGGCCGGGCACAGTTCGAGTCTTTTGCCCACGGTATTACAAACACAGAGGTTACATCTATTGGAATACGATGGGGGAAGAGCGCGTGATTAAGAGTCGTGAAGAAGTAACAATTCGGAATTGGAGTACTGCGGTATGCTTAAAAATAAAAGCCTGTGTAAATGTTCCAGAAATAAATGAAAAACCGGAAAACGCGTCAGACTGGCAGCCATGCTGCTAGGGTCAGATATGAATGGGGTAACAACCTGGTTCTAGTGCAACCGATACACTGATGTGAACGGTGGAAATTAAATAAGGTTATAACATTCGTAAGAATTCACCTCCAATCCTCACATAACAACGGATGTCGACACAACGTATGGCCACACAAACCATTCATAACGGAAAAATGCAGGGTAAAAATTAATTACGGGCGTCACGGACACCTGGCAGCCATCTTACAATGGTGGGTAAGAGAAACGTTTGTTAATTAGGGTGTGCGAGGCCTGCTTGTGGTTAGGCGTCCAAAACTATTTATATTATAAGTACGATTAATCAGTGGCTGCGTAAGGGAGCAAGGTCGGAATCGCACAAAAATGTACCTTGCACGTGACACCGCCCCACCCCGCCTCCTCACCGCCACAGTCTGCACAAATTGACTTTGCAAGCGCTCGTACAGTGTAGCCTGTCGTAGTACCTTCACACAGGACGGTCAGGGATGATTGTGGGGCAAACAACGGAATGAACCGAAAGTCTCCATCTGTGGTGCTCAGCAATGCTATTCATATTCGTGAAAACCCGAGTTCGGTCAGACCAGCCCTTTGTCATGATCGACCTCCTTCGCGGATTTTAGCACTTTTATCTTCGTCAATACTGGGACAGTAAATGAAAATAGGCCACGACAGAGCCATCCCACATTTCTTAATATTTTACGAACATTTATTTAAAAATTCTCAGAATATATTATAAAGCGTCGAAAGAAAGTATTGGTGACTAATGAGTTGGAAAAAGGTTTTGATAAGAGATGATGTTACCTCATTTAAGATACTGCCCCAGTGTGTGTCTGCTGGGACTGAGGAAGTCAAAGAAGAATATGAGTCAGTACATTCGATGTCTCTGATGAGATTCGAATGACGCGCCTACATAATCCAAGTCAAAATAAATTTCTCTTTATGTTTTTCAATCTTGTTCTTCGCTTCTACATGTGCAAAACAACGTAGCGAATATCTCTTGCATAAACAATGAACAAGAAGAAGAGAAAACAGACCCAATAAATACTTTTAGCTCCTTCACCTTAATCCAACTTCACCTCAATTATTTAAATCGACAATCTAAAAACAAAAACCTCAATCCATCATTAAAGCTAGAAACAATCTGCACCTTGACCTGAAATACACCGAAAGCAAGAAACCAGAAAATTAAACCCTCTAAAAAATGTACATAATCTGAAAGGTAGCAAGTCATGAAGGCTCAGATTTATACTCGTTCTAGCTCTAATTGGTAGCTGGACTCTTGATTTCAGGAAATCCAAGTGTTTTCTTAGAGGACCCGAAATACTTATAGAAATGAACAACCACAAAAGAAAAGAAAATTCCTGATAATTTAATCACTAACTTGATTACTATTTATCTTTTAATATTGGGTCCTCCAGACTAATTATACAGCGGGGTTTTGTGTAATATATGATTATGGCACCGGAACTTTAACACTTCACTGATCGGATTCACCCAAATTATTAACTTTACTTTACCCAGGCTAATCAGTTACATTTCTGTTGCGTCCCTACGCGATAACTGGCAAATTCGTTCTCATTCTTATTCCACTACTTGATTTTTTTTCCACTTCCATGATTTCCAATTGGCTGTCTCTTCATTTCACTATTTCCTAATAGGTCCAAAAGTTAAAACTTTTTAATTCTGTTACGTGATTGGCTATATATGACCTAACGTTGCCCGCCGTGTTGTGACCTGCATGAACCCCAAAATAGTGTTCTAGTCGTTTTACGTAATGTGTACGCCTGACTACTATCCATCCTTCCCCGCAAGGTTTAAGAGGTCTAAAACTGTCAAAGTTTAGAAATTTTCACTCTTTCAAAATGAAGTAAACCCATTTATTTTGACACTGACACACTGCGACAACTGCTAGACCCTTCTGTTCACCCGCAACACGCAAATTCTCACCCTTTCAAAACATTCCTTTACTTTTTTTATCTCTACTATGCCTTACCACTTGCCATTCAATTTCACTTGCCCACTACATTCTCTTTTTAACACATGTGCAACGGTTATAGAGGAGAGAATAAAGTTTGGACTTCTATCCTTACTTCGACATTAGGCATAACTAAGACTGCACAGCTGTAAGCGTTATTCGTCGGCCATATTTTACCACCAAGGAAATCCCTTGGTACTCATTTCTGTTAGAGGCTGGGTTGGAGCCGAGGGCTACTGAATGCGGACAAAAAGAAGGGGTCACTTCAAAATTTCCAAGGACCCTACATGGAATCGAATCCAGAACCTCCCGATTTGTTGCGTAGTGTCTCAACCAATTGTGCCACTGCTGGCCCCCTAAAAAACCGTGTGCGGGCGAAAATTGTTCTGTTCGCCATCTTGTACAGAGCGGTTCTGTTGCCTATCCAAGTTCCGCTCAGTTAGCACTGAAAGATCTTACTCCGCTAAAAATTTCTCGGAATGTGCGGCTGGCCTCTCATGTCATCTACCGTCGAAGATAAAGAAACAGCAGAGCTATACACCTCCTTCCTCGTATGTCATTCCCAGAGTTTCGCTTAATTAGTTAAGCACAGAACACCTTAACCTGTACTTTCTCCTTAGGAGGAGCACGGCGACGTACCTTCTTCAGCACAGACTTAGGCGTAGCGTGCAGGCGGTGACGTAGTCTGCTAGGCACGTCGGTCAGTGCAATAAGCAGTCAGTCTCTTTGGGCATGGCTGCCTGCACGTCCGTTACTGATGCATCTGTTTAAGTACACATTGACTGCAAAGTAATAAGGAAAGCACCACCACTCGCAGATGAAATGTACGGGTATCTGACTGCCTTCTAGTAAATTACATAGAAATGGATTATCATTACTTGCTACTTCCACTATCGGTATAAGAAAGACTAGTATGATATGCATAGACACAAAGAAAAAAATAACGAAGAATGAGAAGACACACACAAAGATAAGAAAAATTAAGAAAGAAAACAGCAAGTACTAAAAAGAAAAAAGAAAATCAAACATAAGAAGGAAGGCAAAATGTAAGACGAGAAGGTAATATGCCATTCAGACGGAGCGAAGTGTCCGTTACAAAGGACAGCGACGTAAAACTGATGGCAGAGTCAAGTACAGTAATCGGAGAAACAATCGTCCAGACTCAAAATAAGAAACTTTCTAACTAGATTAGAGTAGTGCAACGCTTTGTTCTTTCGTGTTCTAACGCTCAGAAAACCGTTAAATTGACAGATCCTATCAGCATTTCGCTGCATTCCTCTTCCGACTGAAGGAAAGCTACCTTCCTATTGGCTTATTACGTGTAATTCGTTTAGGGTGGGTGCAGGGAGAAGGTGGGAGTGTCGACATAAATGTAGGGCAAGAGAGAAGAGCGAAAAACACTGACTGTTACAAGAAATAATTAGTTTCAAATATGGACGGTAAACTCCGATGGCGCCACATTACGAGACTATGCGAAGCTTTTAATTATTCAGTGTGAGAAAGATAGCAAGTGACGAATTTAGTCTATACCACACAAACACAAGGCAGCAGAAGATTGAGTATGCAACACAGAGGCGAGGCGTGTGCTGCCAAAGGATACTAGCATGTAACGTTTGATAACAGGTGAAGAAAGTGTATCACATAAGCATTTGTTCAAATCGTCAAGATATTACGTAGTAAGTAATTAGGTAAACAGATTCCTAGGATGAATTAGAACACCGCCATCATGCAGTAGGTAAGGTAAAGAAAAGTGCCCCCTTGTACAGGCATTGAGGCTCTGTACAGGTCTTACGGCCCATAGGGGGAGAAGAGATATAGCTCTACTCCTTCTTGACCACGGCACTAGAAGGGGGTGAGGGATCAGCGTCACACTCCGGCCGCTTTACCCCCGGGAAAGACCCGGTACCCATTTTACAGGAGGCTGGCTGGGGCCCAGGGCCGGTCTGGACATGTGACGAAAATCTCGCCCCCACCAGGATTTGACCCCCGGACCGTCCAGCCCGTAGCCAGTCGCTATACCGACTGAGCTACCCGGCCCATAACCACCATGCAGTAGAGGATACTAAAATTCTAACATGGCTAGAGCTTAAACGTACAGTCCTCTCAGGATGTAAATGCAAAGGCAAGGTTGAGCCTGTGCCTAATCATGACGTCGTGGAGAACCGGAGCCACAGAATTCAAGGTTTTAAATTCGTAACTTCGGTAGTGGATGGTGGTAAGTTGTAAGCATCACGCTCCGGCAGTTTTATTTGGATAAACAGCATCCGGTACAGACTGACCAGGAATCCTCTTACAACCCAGTGCCAGTTAGGGTATGGTGGAGAAGAGGAAAGTAGTGCCAGCCGAGAATACAATTCAATGGTTCACCAATTAATTGGTGACTTTACTGAACTACACGGATTAGCAATAGGCTTAATTTCTTTCTGCTACTGATAAATCGTTGTAAGTTGATATGTGACATGCGCATGTAATATGTCGGTATGTGAGTGACTTAGTACCCACGTGCAACAAACTTGCATGTTCTGAGTCGGCCAGACTAGACAAGAGAAGTTTGATTCTACCGGCTCAGTGCGCGACCTCAAAAACGAAAAGTACTGCAATACCACGGATATTAAACGAGTAAAGGTCCTCTGCCATGACCCTAAAGTGGGGTTTATATTGTACAGTAACACCTCACTAGTCACTGGTATTACGATCATAAAAGACACTGTTGATAGCAAAATGCGAAATTGCCTTAAGGGAAATCTGGTGTAGAATAACTGAGACCGATGTAAATATACTATATTTAAATATGTCTAAAACCCCCAAAACCACTTTTTGCTACAGAACTACATATTTCTATAGTAAAACCGACCAGAAGCGTCAATGTCTCAAATTTGTTTTATTGGAGCAACACTACATATTTCGGACGGTTTTTCCGTCCATTAACAAGAGTTAAGGACTGTACATACCGCAACAAGCATATGTCAAGCAGATACTGCCTACTGCTTGCTAGATGGAACTCAGTTTCATCTCGTTCCCGCTAGCAAGCAGTCGGCAGTATCCGTTTGAAATATGCCTGTTGCAGTACGTACATTTCTTAACTCCTGATGATGGACGGAAAGACCGTCCGAAATATGTAGAGTGTTACTCCAATAAAATAAATTTCAGACATTGATGAATCCGGTTAGTTTTACTATAGAAATATATTACGATGCACGACCCTAAGAACTACATACATTTAGTAACTAGCTGACTAAATCCAGAGGCCAATACGTCCTCAGTCATTCACGAAATTTTTCTCGTCCAATCGAACCGGATTGCTTGTTACCGTGTTCACAGGTCACAACCAGCCCCTGTCCACGTACAGATCCATATGGTCCATATATTTACATCCTATTTCTTCAATATCCGTCTTTATGTGATCCTCCAGTCTATAGCTGCTCTTACATGCGGTCTGCCTCCTTCAGGTTTGCACACAAAGCCAATGCACGCATTTTCCTTTCTCCCATACACAACAAATCCGCTACCCATCTTGTCCCCATTGACTTAACAAATCTGTTAGTATCTAGCAAGGGGTCCAAATCATGACATATTAACAAAACAAACGAATATATAGAAATCCTTCCGGACGTAAACACAGCCTATTAATCATCAAATGTGTATCCCTTAATGTCATAGCCATTGGCGTTGTGTATGCAAATTAAATAGCAGTAGAGCACAAAACAAATTCCGCACTTTGCAAAAAAAGAGGCACACAGGTGCTTGAAAGCAGCGGTAGGCGAGAATTTGACGTATTTGTTCGGGATTCCTGGACTCTGACAAAGAAATAAGATTGCAAAATGGCACTACAAAAGCAGCTTTTTTTGTGGTAGCGAAAACTGCACCATAAACAAGAGAGATTCCTCCCCCCCCCATAAAAATGGCGCAAAAATGTCATTTTTAAGGTGGCTATTGGGACTTGAAATACTCTACCGCCAAAGGAACGGTAATATCCGAAACAAAATGCAAATAAACACAATAGTAAAAAGCTGGGAAGGAAATAATAAAAACTGGCTAGATCACCTGAAACGAAAGGACAAGAATCTGCTACCAAAATTGCATCTCAAATAGAATCCCAACGAAAGAAGGGACATCGGACGATCTAGAAGACGATGGAGAGTCCAAGAAAAACTCGGACACTGAAGAGACAGTTTTCTAGAACTTAAAGCTCAGACACGTCCATGATGATAATGACTGGGCGTTGGGCGTTCTGTGTGCACATCGTCAGACGAAAAAGTTTACGTTCGGAAGTCGCAAACATTTGTTCAAAGGCTTGAATCAGAATCAGACCAGACGCATATATTGTCTTAATCTCGGCAAGACACGTCGATGCAATTTAAATTCAGTCCACTTTTTATACACCTAATCATCTGTCAATACAAGTCCCGATCAGACTGGTGTCGCGGTAACCGTCTGGGTTTTATTTGGAGCGGTAGCCGGTTAGAGTTTCGACCAGGACATCAGGCATCCTCAGGCTTCTTACAGGTTAACTTAGATCCTCCGGACAAACTCGGAGACAGTACTTCGAGGAGGTGACGTCCGTTGTCCTTCTGTGTTCTTACCAATTAAGCATTCACCAGTCAGTCATGCCACTCCCCGACATCATGGGGCCAGAGACACCGACAGCGACAGAAAATAAACCGCACAAAGAAAGCGAAGTAAATTATCGAAGGGAATGGGATGACGATTACATATGATAAGATGTGAGATATAAGAAAAAGCATTTGTGCACTTTTCAAAGCGCTACGTCTGCAGTCACCGTGACTAAAGGAAGCCGCGGTATTATAGGAATGTGGAGTGTAAAGAAGATGAGCTACGTTTCCTCTTTCTTACATCTTCGGCTCAAGTTTCTGGCGTTCTAGCTTTCTCTCTCAATGTATTCCTTCTCTCATTTCTTAGTTCTTTCTTGTTTCTCTCTTCCTTAATTTGTTTCAATTTCCTACCGGTGTCTTTTCTCCTTTCCTGAACGTTCATTACCGACTGAAACGTTCTCATTTTCCTGAAGCGCTTCTTGCGCTCTGACCCGACTTCCCTCCACATCGCAACATGCACAATGCAATATGTATGAACGTGGGCACACATCCCTGCTCCAAACGTCAAATGATACTGTGATTCCACTGATTTCTTTTACAGCCAAAAACTTTTAATGTAATTAACAATTACGTAGGCGTATCCCAAGTACAGGGTAGAAAATACTGAATAAATTAAGATCTTCCCGTTTTAGTAACATTATTACATACTCCTAAACTGTTCCCGATTACATTCTATTGATCACGGTCCTACTATTAACGGGGATACGAAGTAGAACGTCGTATGGACAATGACTGTAAATATTAAGGCTGTTATCGGCAGAACGAAATTGGTTCCATACACAACAAGCCGGGTGCTGAAAATCCATTGATCAAGTAGAGTATAACCATATTACAACTGGTTGCCAGTTAAAATAAACCTTCGCAGTCGTAATCAATTTACAGCTTGTGGCTGTGTCTCTCACATCATGCATCATGGTCCAATAAGCATCGTGACATAAATTACAAGAAGGCCCTGTATGTATTACAACAGTCACACTCAAAATCAGTTTTATCAATTTCTTCGTTGCTACATGTTTCGGCTTTATTAGACATTACAAGGCCTTGTATAAACTTATATATAAGAAAATTATATTCTATACAAGAAAAATTATATTCTTGTGCAGTATATAACGTTTCCTGTATCAGTCTCCTTCTTGTGCAGTATACCATTTTTCCTCTATAAAAGTGTATAAAAGGCCTATGACGGCTCACAGTTAGAGCCGAAACATGTAGCCGTGAATAAGCTCATAAAACTGCTGTTGTGTGTGACTGTTCATTGCATATACATGTGAAATGTTAATACCAACGGGGAAGTCTCACCTGAAAGCTAGGGACATAAATTACCGAGACCTAAACATATCGTGTCCTATTATATTAAATTATTCTCTGTCAATATTGTACAACAACAACTTGGTAAATGTTCCTTTTTGGTTAATTTAATGACACTTACTACCTGAAATACATAACGTCGATGATACACGACTAGAGAATTCCAATGGACTAGCTGGTAGGTAAACACCGAAGCACCCGGAGTAAAACCTGGCCAACCGCAGCTTCGTCCACCACAAATGCCATAAGAACTACCACGGCATCAAACCCAGACCCCGCGTAGAGAATGCGGTAACCAACGGTCTAAGCAATGGCCTAGTAATTTTAAAAGTCCTTTGTTTACAATTCACCATGCTCAGTTTTCTTCATGGTCTTAACTTTTCCCTCGCATATAACTTGGCGTCGAAGTCCTGTTCTGTTGAATGATAACTCAGGATTTGTTTCCCGCACGTATGGCTTCCCACATCTTAAGTCTTGCAATACAACACGAATGTGACTTGGTCCTTTACTCGAGTGTGTGCCACACATTATATCCAACAAACTTATAAAAGAGAAAACTTTGGTCACTCAAAAAAAGTAATAAAACCAAATAGCCAACATTGACCTTTGTATGTGTGCAGAGACATCAAAGTTTAAAGGGACGTTCCTTACAATGCTGCGCTAGTGTCGACATTAGGATATTAATTGAGAGTAGCACATCTTTAAATTACTAATTAGTCTTTCCCACTTTTTGAATACTGTAATGGCTAACGACTAATTAACAAGCTTGCTGAAGGTGTTAATAAAGGAAACGGGAAAACTCAGAGCTCCGTAATACATAGAAACATTCTATCAAATATTAAGGTAATTATGTAAAGGGACAGATAAGGGGAAAGTAATGTAGCACGCACGGGAGGGATGCGTAATCTGTGTATAAATTTATATTCCGAATAACTGGAGAGAAGAAAGAAATGAGCAGACTTAGGCCTGAATATGATGGGAATATTGCAGTGGAACTTTCATAGACGTGTGTATGTGTGTGCGTGTGGTGTGTTAGCAGGCGCGTGGGTGCTTGAGTGCATGAGAGGATTCATTCGGCCCAAAATATGGCAAAAATTTGGGTTTACGTGAAAGCAATAATGAGGCTTTAATTTTCTTAAAAGATGAACATTTCTGCTGTGCCTCAGCCCTGTCAGATTCTCAGAGGGGTCAGGTAAATGCATTTAATTCAAGTTCGGGAGGCTGAAATGCTTCAAACCGGTCAATGAGGCCAACAGACCCCAAGGGTCAAATTATTTAAAATTATGACAAGCATATAAATCTTATTGTAGCACCGTGCATTTTTGTAGAATCACTTCAATTTATCAACCAACGAATGCACATATAATTTCACATAAAACACTTTAAAACACTCCGACATGTTTTGATCTTGTCAGATCATCATCAGGGAGCTTAGTTCCTTGCTAAAGTTATATTATAGTATACACAATTCAATTGGTGTTTGCAAACGAGGTGTTGTGGCAGCTTGTCATGTTGTGTAGTCTTATGCACACCTAGCCACTGCTCCACATTCCTACACAACATGACAAGCTGCCACAACACCTCGTTTGCAAATACCATTCGAATTGTGAATACTATAACTTTAGCAAGGAACTAAGCTCCCTGATGATGATCTGACAAGATCGAAACATGTCGCAGTGTTTTAAAGTGTTTTAAAAGTGTTTTATGAGAAATTATATGCGCATTCGTTGGTTGATAAATTGAAGTGATATGGCAAACATCTTACCATATCACATAATTTTTACTGCCCCAATTGTTCTCCTCGGTCGTTAAGACAATATAAGGACAACCACTTAATTTCAATATGTTGATATATTTTTAGAAAACTTCACAATAATTATTATCTTCTTCCATTGAAAGTAATACCCCAGAAAATGGGATGTAACTACCACAAGACGCCCACTGAACGTGAACATACGAGACTAAGTAAGCATAACTGACTGTACTGGCGACCGGGAGGTACAAACTGTCGAACACTCGTCGCATTGCTCTTCAGAGCAGTGCCGTGCTTGCTTGGCGTGGAGATAATAGCCCACACACACTCCTATAGCGAGACCTCTGATTTTCCTGGCATTTGACCTTGACCTTAAGAGAGTGAAGCACTTTTTTCGGTACTTATTTATGATTTATGTAGAGGTGCTGGAAGTGCAAACCGAACCATGTCGACGGATTTAGCATGATCACTGTATACTGAATGTTATACTAAATATGGCCCTCTGAGGTCGCAACATATTGCCAGATTAAATTTATAACACTTAATAGTTGCGTTGACAGTAATTTATTTCCCTTATCAATAAATGCCCCCATTTTTGCAACCAAAGGTTTCATTACCGTGTTCACAGCAGACCGCTATTTGTCCCTATACCGAGCCACACCAATCTATCCACAGTCCACCATCTATATTAATTGATGCTTCCGTCTACGTCTCGGTCTTCAGAGCGGTTTCTTCCCTTCAGGTCTCCAATTTGAGCTTTTCCCTTCTCTCCCACGCGTGCCAGATGCCTCGTCGACCCTTCCATCTTGATTTAATCACCCGAATAATTTGTGTGAAGCACAGAGTAGTTTAATAAGACACAGCCACTTCGTGAAGGTTGCCTTTCAGTAACAACTAATAATTCGACACTAATGCAAGTTCATAATTATGGTTAACATTCTTCTAAGTTCTGGGTTCTGGGAGAAATGCAACTCATGGTTTACACATAAACTGTTTCTGTTCCTTGGTTTATTCATCTACGCTTTCTAAACTTAATCCTTTGCACTGCGAAAAATAGCGCAATATTTTAACGTACGAAGTTGATACGACCATATTCCTGGAGGGACATCAGAAAACAACGGAAGTCACTAAACTCACGGTTCCAAATTTTAGATTTCGTGGATTTTCACTATCACGTCCCCCATACACTTTCATAATGTCTTGTTAGGCCACACGTAAATCTACAAAGAATATTTGGAGTTCAGCTTAACTGAACTCATTCAGGAAGCAGTGCTTAAACCATTGCATTTACCTTCCTGTAACCAGCATACCCTGGACAATGTAAGTACCTTAAGTTTCCCTGTATGAGTAATGTAGGTCACATTCAGAAGCTTTTGTTTTTAGAGTCTGAAACCGAGTTTAGACTTCGCTGTTCTGTTTCGTATGTATGGCAGGGTTTGTTGTAACAGAAACAAACCATTAGGAATCTGTCCATTACAGACAGGTCAGAGGAATGAGTTCTCCAGGTGATGGACTTCCATTGCTAACAACAAAGTCACTTCGGACAGGAGCGAAACTAAAAATTCTCTAAAATTGAATCACGGAAGTTTCTTTGTAAAAGGAAACCTGTAATTGAAATAGGGTTAAAACCATGAGAGAAACTGTCACTTCTCACAGTATCACGTTGAAAGGCAGAAGTGAAATGGAGTGGAGTACGTTATTTCGTGACGTAATGGAACTGATGATGAAAGTGTCACAAGGAAACATTATGTAAATTGCTTTCTCGCCTTCTCTACTAAATGCCATTAAAATCTGAATATAATAATCAAGAACACTCTTTCTCTTTCGTGACACCCTATAAAATGCATATACAATTTTTCGTGATAAAAGAGCTAACAAAACATTAATGGTATGCCCGTGTAGCAAACGCATTATTTTGCAACTGAAGATAAATTGGTGTTTTAATGTGGTAGTGTGTTTATAGGAGGTTAGCCTGTAATAGTTTATTTGCGAAAATGTAATCATGTACAGATGTGATCAGTAGAGTACTGATGAGTACCCTGTTAAAATAAATACTGCACTATCCCTGTTTTATAACCCGAAGATACTTGCTTCAAATCTTAATCTAAATGCCTTGACTAGACCACTGAATAGTTTCCCGACTTCCTTTATAAAAAGAATGATATAACTAAGCAATTAAACAATTTCATAAATTGTATTCCTCCTGTAGTATCTGACAGTCGTTCAGCTAGTCGAAAATCAGTCTTGTGTCGAAAGTGATTGCTCAATACCCTGCTAGCAAGCGTTTTCGTCCTTGGAGACAGTTGATTCTCACACAACGTATTTAATAAATCCTCTATTTAACACTGTCTTTCTATACACATCTAGGGCCTTCCAAATTGTCTGTTCCCTCTAAACGTTCTGACTAAATCTGTTTCTCTCTAAGGTGCAATATATATATATACGCATCCCCTTTCATCGTCTTTGAGAAGGAACGGGTTAGTAATATAAAATTCGATGCATTCAGTTGCTCTCAAAATATTTCTTCTTGTTGAAGTTGGAAATAAGAAGCAAGAAGTTACTAAGAAAGAAAACATACAAAAAGGCGTATGATATACGGATGATACGGATGGTTTTTATCTGTCTCAATAGAGAAACCAGCAGCGTCCTGTTGTGGATAAGGTAACGACTCTTCCGTTCCCACGAAAACCTAGTATTTCCACCTTCAGATATACCTGTCAGCTTCTTAAGTATTACGCTCCGTAAAGTTAAATTGTGGGTTGAAGCCCTTCCACCCCTGACAGAGACATAACGCCCTAGGCGAGGTTGTTTAGTATGTAAGGAGGGAAGCAATTTATCCTGTCTCGAGTCGGTAGCAAAGATGTAGATGCCATCGAATTTAGATTAGTATTTCCGAAAGTTGATTAGTTTAATTTAATAAAGCCGTCCCCAATCTCGGTAACAATTGTATCCCAACTCGTCGGCAGCATTTGATACCATCTGTGGGAGCGGTGGTGCGGGCAATTAATCACATCGCAATCTCCACGGCATCGAAATTAATAGACCTTATTCCGAAGACGAAACCGTACTTCCGTCTATGATCGATTATATGTGTAAATAAACGTGAGGTCTTGCACACGGACTGCTCGTCAACACAACTGGGGGGTTGAGGTCCGACTGTTCAAACTGGAGCATAATTTGTAAGAAAATGCGGATGTGCAGAGCGACTGAATTTGAATCGCGCGCTCTTACTTTCCTAGAAGAAGTACAGGGATCGTCATGTTCCATAATGTAAAGGTGTTTTAATGAAGAATTTCCTCATCTAGTTCTAGTGGTACAGCAGATATCATCATGAAAATGAAAAAGTGAATTTTCGCACGCCTCCAATGTTGTTAATTTGTATCACGAAAATAATACCTTAAAATTCTAAAGCCTAGCGATTTCTTTACGTACCACCAGGTTTAATACTCAAAATTTCTATATGGTGCTCGCTTCGCTTTGAGTCTTTTGTACGGATCTAAGAACAGGCAGTGAATTTTGCTTTATACGTTATTAACTGATTAGTTTTTATAACCCTGGTGGAAAGTGTTTACTGCACGGTACGAACTGAATTCTTATACAACGCAGATTGCGTTTCGTCTTTGGCTTTGCCCTTTCTTAGAGATCAAAATGGGCCAAATTATTTGAGCGCAATTGCAATTCCCCCAAACCGAAGCTATCCTCTACATTTCTGAAATTAGATCGCGGGCTGCACTGCAAAAAAAAAAGTGTTGCATTTTGCTCATTGCTGCCGTTTACCATTTCAGGGCGCAGAAGCAACTGGCGTAATTGTCGCTTCCGTTTCACATATTCGAGCGTGCGATATGATATTACTGCATGAATAAAAGTAGGGCCGATGGCGGGGGACACCGACAAAACCCCCGCTGCGGGTTTTGTTAAATATAGTCAAGTGGTTCAAACATTTTTAAGGGTCCGGGGGTGAACACAAACATATACGCGTATTGCACGATTAATTCAAAAGTCTAGTGCTTTTCTGCTTTATGGAGTAAATTCAACGAAAATTAGAATTACAGGATCTCAGCTGTTCAAGAACATTCGGCTTACATACAGACTAAATGTTCATTCAATACCCCATACATAAAAGCCCTGCACTGGTCTCCTTAGTGAGCCACATGAATCTAGCACACAAATCCACAGCTTATTTGTAAGACCCATAAGAATAACCTCAAGTCTATCCGTATATATCTGCTGTGGTACTCCTACGCAAAGCAACTAGAAAGAAAGGGGCTGGGGCGTAATCTAGCAACCTACCATGTAATACTCAGTTTAGGGCTACTTAGGCTTTACCTCCATCTTCGTACAGCATGCTTTACAGGTGTGGTGTTAAGACACAGGTGCCATTAGGTCTAGTCACAAGGTTGACTGCAGCACTCACTGTGTGTGCTGTGTCCGTCTGCAACGCATGCAGGGATAGACGTAGGTAGGTAGAAATGCAGTCCAGCAGGTATGAATAATGTATCTATAATTCCGTCTTTCGTGGTTTGTTTTAAATTATATTACGTCACGTCACACAGAGACCTCCGCTTAAATTCAAAGTCTGCTTATACTTAGCTCCACTTCAAGCAATTTATATAGCACATTCTTGGTAAAACACACACACACACACACTCGCTTCCAGGAGTCCTTTTTCGATACAGACAGTATATATGTATTTTTGACGCCAAGCGTTATTATGCAACTACGGGGTAAGAATACGTTAGAGACTACCAAATTATAAGAACGGAAACCCCATCGTTTCAGCGGCTACTCTTATCTCCTTCTACGAAGAAGACGAAGTACATATCGGAGGATAACATATCGCATAACGGTTAGAAAAAATTCCTAGGCCAGCTGATTTCAAACGCTAATTTTCCGTGACCGATTCAAATATACCTACATTACAAACATCCGTGGTCTTTTTTTCACAGTTTTCATATACATACCGTGCATCTTGATATTACCAAAGTTTTTTCACCAAATAATGCACAAGTGAATTGTCTTTAAAAATTTTTAAATTTACATTACAATTGACATTAAAACAGCTCCTACATGTTTCGGTGCAACCACTGTCATCAGAAAGCGCATTATTATTACCTAACAATATATGCAGCCACACCACCGAATTAACTACACCGATGTATTTTAATTGATTATTTTAACAACTGTAACTTCAGCAAGCCCGAATAATGCGCTCTCTGATGATGATGATTGCACCGAAACATGTAGGAGATGTTTTAATGTTAATTTTAATGCAAATTTTAAAACTGTTTTATAGACAATTCACTTGTGCATCAGTTGGTGGGGGAAAAATCTTTGATAATCCGTGGTCGTATTCGTATACGGTAAAATTACCCAATTCCATATCATGTAAACCCGAATGTTTCTTGGCTTCATCAAAACGCATTAATCATTGTATTTGCATTTTCATTAATGTACATTGCAATTTCACGTGGTTGCATTAATGAACGTCGTTGTGAAGAATATTCATGCACATTACAATTCACCACAGTCCAATTCAGGCACATCACGATTTATTATAGCCCAATTCATGCATAACTTACCGCAGTTGCACTCACGAAAGTTACCATTTGCTGCTGTTACATGGGGGCCTCTCATATTACTAACGCTCTGCTCCACGGCCTCTTTCATTTCTTCTTGACTCATGACTATTTATTACCTCACTTCACTAAGTTATTCCGTTGCTATTGCTTTTAGACATATCTGGGCACCACCTTAACCACTTCTCACGAACCATGTACTTAACATAAACAACAAATTTGTCACACACAACATCCGCAAACACTTAATGACCACAAGCTGCAAACGTTAACCACAAGTCACAAGCCAGTAGCCTCATCGGCATGTAACGCCACACCCTGTAACCATGGCTTCCACCTACCATCGTTAACATGGTTTGTTTTCACATTCCGGTAACCGCGGCAAAGAGATGACACGCAACAAAGCCTGGCTCACGTATGGTATTTTACCCCATGTATGTCGGGAGAGTGAAGTACACTGTGAAGTGGAAACTGAAGGGTAGACACTTTTTAGTTTTCGAAGGTTTAAATGTAAGGTCTACTTAAATGAGCAGTGACCCCATTAATTCGGGAGACAATGAAGCCTTACGGACACACTTATGCGCATTACAATCTAGCATGGTCACATACATGCACGTTACAAACCACTGTTATCACACTGTTATTGGTACATCAATAACAATATCAATTCAGGCGTAAAACCAATTACACTGAATTACTAAAGTGAATGAGAATACGACTAAAGTATCAAATCCGAAAGCCTTAAAAACCGGACGATCGCTGCAACTTAATCTAGAAGCAGGTTAAGATAGACTATGGAAGGAAGGAAAGAACAAGAACTTTGGGATACCAAGTAAGTCAAGATACTTTACGTCGAAACAATCGGAAAGAACCACTGATTTAGCGTAGATATTTGCTTAATGCCGTGTTTCGCGATACATCCATGGTGGTGGTAAATCGACCTACTGCATAATATGGGATTTCTGTTCACCGACTTTCATGGGTGCCAACTGAAGTTGGCGCTGTATGGCTTTGGGCTGTATATAATATTTTGTAATTAATTTTATTAAGGTTATCTGCACAACTGTTTAGAACTTAGAATGATTTTAAGACAGAAAATGTTATAAAACGTAAAAGGCTTTTAATTTTAGTCATTAACGGTAGCAGTATTCACTAATGCGTTATCACACAAAGCATTTGGAAAAAAAATTTACATTTGTATTTGAAGTATACGGCACGCGTACGTCATGAAAGTGTTCGTTGTATAGTAAAGGGTGAGGTAAATTCAGTCAAAAACACAACTATAAATATATGGCTAAATGATGGTGTTTATTAGCAATGGAAAACTATATGTTTCGGCCTATAGCGGCTATCATCAGTTTTTGACAACTTTATTGCCATAAGAGTTATATATAATATGCCTAAACCGCGTGGTGATGTTGAGATATCATCATCATTTTACGTGCTTTTGTTAAGCTAAATTTGGTGTGATCATTTAGCCATATATTTATAGTTGTGTTTTTGATTGAATTTACCTCACCATATAGTTTAAACACACAACGGGGATGGCACACCTCAGAATTCGTTGTATAGGTTTATCAGATACACTGGGCTCTCTACAATTCTTATCATTTGATGTAAATTATACTTTGCTCTCGTAATTGTGCCAATAGGCCACTGCCATTAGTGGAATACGTACTGGAATGTACATTGTAACGTGTTGCGGTAGAGCTGTGTATATCCAAGGCTAAAAGTAGCAGAAGAATCGCACGTAATGTTTTGCAGCACAATAACTTCCATCCCAAATAACTTGAACACAGTCAAAATAAAAGGCCGTCACAGGAGGTAAGCACGCGTAGCTGCCCGTACCACCGAAGGATGTGCTCTCAAACAAAAATCCGATACAAACAGTTATTTTACTTGCTCACGATATCGATTTCTTAGTCACTACAAATATGAGATTTAGAGAATACAACCTTGCAGGTTCGTACTTCGACGTCGTCAGAACCCGCAATTTGACCCCTATTTTACCTGAAAACAGATATGTCCATGATTAAAAAAACATATTTTTTATACAGGCTTCATATTGCTCCGTTTCCACAAACGCTTCCAAAGGGAAGAGTGAACTTCCTATGCATAATAACGGCCGTTAATGGATACGTCCGGCACTTTTGTATATGAGCGGTATTATTATTATTATTATTATTATTATTATTAACCTTAAACATAAATAAGGTACGTTTCTACGTTCCTAGAGGATGAATCCGATCTTCCTTACGTATTAATGTATTTCACCAATGGCCTACATACGGACAGACGAACGCCGTAAGTCTTGTAAGGTCCACATTCCATCTACTGATTTTAGCTGTAGACTGAGTCTATACTTGCACGTAGTCATGCTACTTATATTTTCAGTATACGTTACGAGTAATCATCTGTTATCATACGTAGTCTTCTGTGGCAGATAATTGTCAGAAAATAACCTTTCCTCCTTTTCATCTGAATGGATTTAAGTATGCACACATGCCTGTGTGTAAGTCGGTAAAGAATGTACACTATGTTTGTCGCGCATTCATCACATAGTGTACTTTTATCCACATAATAATGCCTGAAATATTGGTATCTCGGAGCTGGTAGTCCCATTTCCACTGATTGGATGACAACACGACTAATAATAACCACCCTGCTATACGGATCACGGAGGACGCAGTGTAGCATGCTATAATATGCTTCAGCGCCATGCAGGGTTAGCAACTTCTCCGACACGCATGCCATGCATGTAGTCTAAATGTCACCAAGCAGGTGACTGAAACCGCTGGAAGGAATTAAGTTAAAATGATTTCAGTTCGTGATATTCGCAAGTACATTGTCGAAATAAAAATCTCTCAAAGTAGGAAAGGACAAAACAAATGAAGAAAAAAGTTACCGATTTCTTTGCATAAAAGTGAAGAACTGATATAACCACCAGTCTTTGTTTGTGCCCAGTAGAGGATAATCTGTATGTTACGGACACACCAGTTCAAATGGTTTTTCAGGATCTCTTGGATAACTGTCGAACTCCATGTAAGGCCATAAAAACATGTGTTAAATGGCGGGTATTCTGGAGGGTAAGTAATGTCGTGATTTTTATTGGAGCTCAGACGGAAACAGCTTAGAAGATTTATAAACGTCTATGTAAGGAACAGTAAAACTACTTTTTTATAATTTGTTTGGGTTAATGGTGCCATTATAGCTATGCTCTTCATGCCTTAAATAATAATCATAAAAAGGACTAGTGTAGATGAACCCCAAACAATAAACACTAACATTTTGTTATACAAACAATTTTAAATGAGAAAAATTGCTAAATTCGACATAATGGAAACATCTACAGTTTAGCGACAAAATCCGGCAACAAAACTAAAAACAACTGCGAGACAAACCAGTGCGCATGAAATACTACATCTGTTTAAGAGGTTTGAACGTTTGTATTGCCGTCAGTAACATTTCTTCGCAAGTTGGAAAAATCTGAAAAAAAATAACAGTTTGGATCAAACAACGAAGAAAAGAAGATATTCAGTACTGCCTTAGGGAACGTCCACTCTTCAGTCGTACATACAACTCTGTGAGTGTCTCTTGCACAACGCAAAAGCAAGTGTGAACAGTTAAGACAATCTTACAGTAGCTGTTACAAAAGCGGAAATAACTGGAGAATCTCTTGCACAGATGGGCTCCGCGGAGGACCACATAAAACTTGGTAACGAAACCGCCAATTATATAAACGTTTTCAGCCTGTCTCCCTCCCCCCCCCCCAGAAAAAAATTCATGCTTAACTTCAGAGATTTTTAGCGTTAACATAATAGTATTGCTCACCTTGCAACACAACCACAAGCGCTCAATATTAGCTTTCCTGTTTAGAGCAGAAATTTTTGTTTAGTGGGCCCAATGACATGACCATTTTGCGTTACTATCCTCCTGGTATTACGTGTCGGCGAGTGTGCATAAATCACTGACACTGGAAGCAATGACCACTGACAGAGCTACACTACCTGTCGGCCACCTATCTGGAGCAGCACTCGTAACATGCCGCGAAACAATAATATGCATCAACTATTCACATGTTACTGCTGAGCCCAGGGCTAGTCATTCGGCAAATGACGAATTTTCCGAGTAGAGGAGGAGATAATTGTTGTCCGTTGAGGTCCAGCACAATTTGTGTGAGGATAGCAACGCCCATAGTAACAGCTGTACTTGTGTAGAAATAGCTGCTCGATGTCATGTGTTGTTCACTTGCGCACAGAAAGATACTCGTGCACGTGCCTAGCCAATTTTCCCATTTTACAGGGAATACAATTACTACAAATTTTCAAAAAAAAAACTGGCGGGTTTTCATGAAAACTGGTTTAATTCACAATTTTACTTTCAATGAGCTCTTAGGAAGCTCATGATTAGTCTGATAGTCAAGAATATCCCGAATTTTACGCACACAGAAAATTCCTTGCCGTGTTCGCACAAGCCCGCAACTTGCCTCTGTCCTGAGGCAGATGAATCCAGTCAACGCCCTCCGATTTTGTTCATTTTTATTAACCTTCTTTTTGCGGCTAGATCTTAAAAGTGTTCCCTTTCCTTCAGGTTTCTTATTCCCGTATTCATTTCCCTTCCATTTCGTACCTTGTTGATTTGATTGTCTTCACAATAAATTTTGTGAACAGACATGCACTTCGTCGAAAGAGTTCTTTTGCACACATGGCCAGACGAAGCAAGGGCAGCTGCAAGCATGTTCACTTGCACTAGGCTCCATACATGCCACACTTTCAGAGTGAACGTTGCTGGAATTCAATACCGACAGCAACATCGTGTGAATCCATTTCAGCTAATAGCCAAAGCAAAGCGTTTGTATATATCCACTTGGAGAATTCGGCCCAGAGTCGCCTGAAGTTTCCGCTAATTTCACTTAAACGTCGCTAAGCATGTCACCAGGATTGGAGTTTCCAATCGACCACAGACGCAGGAGCGTTAAAGGAGGGCTGGGGGGGGGGGGGGAAAATTACTGGGGGGTTGGAATTAAAAAATAAAAAAAATTAAACGGGGCCCCCACCAGCAAATCCA
>Ga0123352_10001522_pt1 | contig 30974 bp, 34 predicted proteins | sample TergutLab28metaG_FD_89700 | JGI IMG/M metagenome (GOLD analysis project Ga0123352, IMG submission 89700) | Labiotermes labralis P1 segment gut microbial communities from Petit-Saut dam, French Guiana - Lab288 P1 | ecosystem: Host-associated > Arthropoda: Insects > Digestive system > Gut ...
ATAAAAGCCGCAACCACCAAAACCATTAAAGGCATTAACACGCCATTTAATACTTCAATCAGCAATTTGATTGAAACAGCCCCCGGTGCATACCTGAAACAAAAATTAGTGGCACTTACCAAATTGTATTTTTTATTTTTCATATACTGTCCTCTTTTCGCTATAAATAAATATAAAATGCCCGGGTGTCCAACACAACACCCGGGCATAACATTTATAAAATAAGCTTACGAAAAGCGGCTTAATTTCATGTCATAATAGGCTCGTATTGGCTCAAATGGGCATAGTCACCCCTACCCCAAGCCAATACAGACGGAGCAAATGCAAGAAACACAGCACGAAATTTACGCATATTACATTTAGATACTAAAGTCACTTGCTTCGCCTCCTTAAATTTTATTAAACATATCGTAGCATGATGGAGTAATAAGTTCAAGAATAAATTTGCGTCAGCGTTTGCAGGTATATGCCAACGCCTTTTGCCCACAAGCTTTCACACACTTCCCACAGCGGAAACATTCTGGCGAATTGGGCTGCTTCATAGGCTCAATTTTTAAATTGCATACATTGGAACATTTATTGCAAGATGTACATAAATTTTTATCGCAGCGCATGTGAACTATCGCCACTTTATTAAGCAGCGAGTAAATGGCGCCAAGTGGGCACAGCACGCGGCAAAAAATCCTAAGCACGAAAACAGAGCCTATGACAACGCCAATGGCTATCGATATTTTTAGTACAAACCGCCAGCCCAAAAGCTGGCGCAAAAAGCCGTTTACCGCAATAAGCGGGGCCGCGCCAAATAATGTGCCCGATGGGCATATATATGAGCAAAACCATGGCTGCCCAAGTCCAGACAGTTGATGGCGCACAGTTATTGGCAAAATTACTACGAACAGCGCAAGCATCAAATATTTTACATATTTAATAAACCGCAGGCGCAGTATTAGTTTTGGGCTTTTTATGCGATACAACAGGTCTTGCAATAGACCCATGGGGCATACAAAACCGCAAATAAATTTGCCAAAAATAACACCTATCGAAAGCAAAAAACCGGCAACGTACAGGCTAATGTTATGCCTTACACCGGCAAAAAATAATTGCGCCGCGCCCATTGGGCAAGAAACCGCCGCCGCCGGGCAGGAATAGCAGTTTAAACCCGGAGTGCATACCTGTTTTAAACTGCCCTGATATATTTCGCCGGTGACAAAGTTCTTTAAAAATGGGTTTTGAAGTATGAAAAAGCCAAGCTGTATCAGTAAGCGGTGTTTCATGCCAGCACCCTATCCTATACCAATGCATTCCAGGCAAATGACGATGGCCTTTCGCAAAATTTCTGCTGCTTCGCCCCTTAAAATGCCAAGTACCATCATGCAAACCCCGATAGCCAACAGCGTTAGTTGCAAAAGGTGTTTTTTCATATGCTACCTGCCCAGTGCATCTTCTATTGCAGTGCGTAGCCGGGCGATGCCGCCGCCTACAATTTGTTCGCCAATTACGTTGCCGTTTGCGTCAATAATAACACTGGTTGGAAGAAAGCCGGATTGCACTAATTCCATTAGCGGCTCTAAGTCGCTGTCATGGGCGTCTACGGTGTAAAAGGGGGCGTCCTCGGTAATGCGCAGTGCTGTGTCCCTGGCGGTATCAAAATCCCCAAGCAAGGTGATAAAGCCAATATCATCGCCAAATTCGTCCGCCAAATCCATCAAACCTGGCATACTGTTTACACAGGCTGGGCACCATGTAGTCCAAAAGTAGACAAAAAACAAATCTTTTTCGCCCAGGGATGCATCGCTGACGATGTTGCCGTGCAAATCTTCTGTGGAAAATGTAAATGGAAATAGTCCCTGTACGGGTTGTGGTGTTATTTCAGGTTCTGCCGGGCTGGTGCAAGCCGATAGGATAATTGTTAATAATATTAACATCATAATGGATTTTTTTGCGAAATTTTTCATGGTTTGCAGCTCCTTAGTTAATGCAATACAACATATTTATATCGCACATCTACACTGCCATGTATGACGATTGGCTCTTGGCAGGTGGTGTAAATGGTGATATCCATGTGTCTGCCGATTGTGTACACGATATAAACTGCGGCTATGTTGTTGGCAAATTCATTCCCGCCAAGCTGCAATGTTTGAATGTTTGGCAGAAGTTCAAACGTGAAGCCACGCATTGCATTATTGTGGTCGTATCCATGAGCGACTATTCTATCCAAAAAATTTTGCTCGTTTGTAGTAAGCTCAATTTTACTTGACATTTGTATGCCTGTAATAAGCGCGTCCATTGCCCCCCTGGCGCGTTCAAATGCAGATTGTCGCTGCAGTATATTTGTTGTAGAGCCGGATGTATGATGCCACAAAAAGAAGACGCCAGCAGATAGCAGCAGCCACAGACCAAGGGCAACTACAAGCTCCAGCAATGTTAGGCCTCTTTTTGATTTTTCGTTCATACGAGACCTCCTCGGAAACTCGTTCATGCGTGCGAAAATGCTCCCTGATTCCGAAACATTTTCGCACGCTTCTGACAGTTTCCGAGGGGGGTCTACTATTTTAATTCTGCAAGTTTGCGAGATACGGCCCCCGCACCGGCAGAAAGTTCATAGAACAATGCCTCGATTTTCTCTGCCAGTTTTACTTCGTATAGGTCTACTCCAAACGTTTTTGCGTCGGAAAGCATTGGCGAAAGGTCAACTTTGTCGCCAAATTGTAAGCCATCCAATGTTTTATACACTTCCGGCAGGCGAGGGTCTGGGCTTAGTTCCATTACCGCGCCATTGTCGTCTTTGCCCATGCGATAGCGCAGCCACAGCGCTATAAACAGCGGAATTGCTTCCAGATTTGCGATATCAAGGCCGCGCGCTTTGCGCTCTTTTAGCGTTTCGCCAAAGCGGACGGGTACTTTTTGTGATGCGTCGCAATTGATGCGGGCTGGCGTGTCGGGGATGAATGGGTTTGGGAAACGTTCTGTTAAAACTTCTTGAAGGAATTTTTCCGGGTTGATAATGCCCGGGTTAGCCACAGTAGGTAACGCCTCGTTTGCGGCTTGGTTTATCAGTTTGACCAGTTGTGCGTCCTTCATACAAGCGGCAATTGTAGGGTAGTTTAGTAATGTCCCTACTACGCCAAGTACGGTGTGGAGCGGGTTTAGGCAGGCACACTTTCATTTGGTCGGTTTTGCGCACGGTTTCCCTATCTGTCATGTATACGCCGGCCTTTTCCAGCGGCGGGCGGCCATTGGGGAAATTATCTTCTATTACAAGATACCCGGCGGATTCTGCATTTACAAAGGACGCGACAAAGGTGTCTTTTTTTGTTTGAGTAATTGCGGTATCTTCGAAGCCGTCTGCTTCCAAGAGTTTTGCAACTTCCGGCGACGGGCGGGGGGTTATCTTGTCAATCATTGTCCATGGGTAGGCCAGAGATTTTACATAGTCTGTGAAAGCCGCCGGGACATGACCGCTTTTTTGCCATACTTCGGCAACGGCGTGTATGCCTTTGGCAAGGACTGTTCCGTTTTCCGCAAAGTTATCCAAGCTGACAAGAGCCAGTGGCTTTGCACCGGCATTGAAACGCGCAAAAAGCCCAGCAGTTACTTGCTCGATTGTAGTTGCGGCACAGGCCGGGTTTGCGCATACTTTTGCTGGGTCAACAGCGTAGCCTTTTTCTGTTATGGTGAAGCTTATCATTTGCATGGTTGGTTTTGCAATAATTTCGCATAGGCGTGACAGGTCATTGCAAAACGCGTCGGCAATGCTGGCAATTACCCGCTTGTTAACGGAGCCATCCGCAAACAAAGTTACCGCCATTGTCAGGTTGTCGTATGGGGTGAATGACTGGGGTATTATTTCTTCGTCAAAGGCTTCGTAAGCGATAATGCCTGTGTCGGTATGGCCATGGCACAGCAGTTTTTGCTGCGCGCCGGCCACAAAAATACGGAAAATATTGCCCGCGCCCATGTGAAGCCAGGTTGGCGATTCCTTTGTATGGGCCACCATTTTGGGGATGTCGAATATGGGTAGGGTGTAATGCGCTGGGAAAGATTTTACGTTTTCGACTTTTAATTTCATTGGGGAATCTCCTTCTATAACAGGTACCTTAGATTACCATAGATACGGGTCCATTGCTACAAAGCAAATAACGCAGCTGATGATACCCACGCCCCAAAGTACAAGACAAATAATAGACATTATAAGCCCTGCCGTGGCCTGGCCGCTTCTGTTGCCTTGTGACCTTGCGACCAAAGCAAAAATAAGCCCAAGAATGCCGCCAAGTGGGCCTATAATGGTTAGTGCCAATATTCCCATTACCATAGAGGCCGTTGCCAGCCCTTGTGCGGGCTGGGTGCCCGTTGGGTGCACTGGGGGTGGCGGTAAATGCGGCTGGAATTCGTCATATGGCTGATATGTGTCCTGTGGTTGCGATTGATATTGTTCTTGTGATTGTTGCTGTGTTTCGCCGTCTGCTCTTGTGCCGCAGTTTGGGCAGAAGGCAGCATCTTTTTGCATTATTCCAAAACAGCTTTTACAAATCATAGCAGTTTCTCCTTTTCAATGGGGCTCTGCCGCTTATTTATTTTTTTCCGCGTTCAAGTGCTTCCCATATGCCTTGCAAATACGTAGCACCAAGCGCACGGTCATACAGGCCATAACCCGGGCGGCCTTTTTTGGTTGTTTCATCCCAAATCATGCGGCCATGGTCGGGGCGTATGCAGCCTTTAAAGTCTATGTCGTGTAAGGCCTTCATTATGGCGTACATATCCAGTGAGCCCATGCTTGTCAAGTGTGCGGACTCATAAAAGTCTGTCTCGTTTTCAAATTTCAAATTGCGGACATGTGCAAAGTGGATGCGCCCTTCGCCGCCAAATTCGCGTATCATAGCAGGGATATCGTTGCCCTTGCGTGCGCCAAGTGAGCCTGTGCAAAGTGAAAGACCATTGTGCTTGCTTGGGTACAGGTCAAGATATTTGCGGATATTATCGCGGCTTATGATTAGTTTTGGCAGGCCAAAAATCGGCTGCGGCGGGTCGTCCGGGTGTACGCCCATAAAAATGTTAAGGCGTTCTGCATGGGGGATAATCGCATCCAAGAAATATTTCATATTGGCGTAGAAAGTATCCGTTGTCATACCTTCGTAGGCTTTTAGTGCGGCGTTGATTGTTTTCATGCGCTCTGGTTCCCAGCCCGGCATTTCGTATGCATCGGACTCTTTTGCGTACTTGGCCGCCAATTCTTCCGGTGTGATTCCTGCCATGGATGCCGCATGATAGCTCATGGTGTTGCTGCCGTCTGGCAAATCATAATACAAATGGCTGCGCGCCCAGTCCAAAACAGGCATCATGTTATAGCAAATGACGTTGATGTCGTATTTTGCGAGGCGTTCCATTGTAATGATGTAATTTTCGATTTTTTCGTCCCGGCCGGGTGCGCCAAGCTTGATATCTTCGTGAATATTTACGCTTTCGATAACTTCTACTTCCAGTCCTGCCGCGTTAATTATTTCTTTCATTGCTTTGATGCGCTCTTCTGGCCATGCCTCGCCAGCCGGCATGTCTAAAAGGCTGGTTACAACGCCGTACATGCCTGGTATTTGCTTGATATGTTGTAGGCTAATTGGGTCTTGGTTTTCTCCAAACCAACGAAATGTCATTTTCATGAATACCTCTTTCTAATGGGGCTCTGCCCTCTCGCAAGCTGCGCTTGCTGGCCGGGTGGCCCGTGCTCACGCACGCCTGCTTCGCAGGAGCAGTACCCCAAGCCCCGCCGCTACGCCTGCGGGGAGCGCGACGACGCGCTTATTTATTTTTTTAGTGGGATGCAATCCCTTTTATAAATGTAGTTCAATAGTTCCCCCGGTGTTTTAAGAACCGCGTCAAACAGCTTGTGATCTTCTTCTGCCAAATAGCCAAAACCAGCCCCAAGCGATAGTATATTACTTCCGCGGGCGGCTTCGGAATCTTTAAACATATCACCCACCATAGCCCATTCAGTTGGGCACAAGTCACCGACAATACGCTGCACCATATTAATTTTAGCAGGTTCGCCACTGTGTATCCCGGTGAAGAAATCCCGGACTTCTGCTGCCCACAGTGTCCCGTGGACATGAGTGTTGCTGCCGGTGCTGGCGATGTACATATTTATGCCTGCTTGCTTTAAAGCTGTAAGCAATTCTACAACCCCAGGGAAGAGAATAGATTGTTTCAAATTTTGTATGGCGGCAAGCTCTAGCGCGTCAACTTCCGGCTCTAGCTTAATTAGGGTTTCTTCCGGCACAGTTGGGTACATGTGACGGTAAAATTCAAGCCCTGCAATGCCCATGGCGTCGCGAATAATCTCGTCTGTTATAGGGCGGTAGGCCAAAGTGCTTTTCCACTTGTCTGATTGCAGCACCGGTTGCTTTTGCTGTATCGCTTAACGTACCGTCCATATCAAAAATGATATGTTTCAGTTTTGTCATTTGGTCAGTCCCTTCGCGTCTCGCATTATGCGACCATTATACCGCGAATATGCCTTAAAAAGCAAAATAATTTCTGTATTTACAAAGTGTGTTTGCTATGTGTTGACAGCGGCGTGACTTTTTGCAACAATGTTTGTACGAACCTACTACGGTATTGTGTCTAGGATAAGGATAAAAGGCTGATTGCATAAGTGATATACACGGTGAGCCATGAACTTTTAAGTGGCTTTGAGGTAAAATAGGTAATGGATTTGGTCGCCGATTATCATTTACCATGCAATACAGGGGATATTGTAAAACTTGTGGAAGCGTTTTCTGGTAGGATTTTTGCCAAAAGAAACGGTATTTGTGGATGGGTACAGACTAACTGCCTCATTGCAACAAGCGCGCGTCGCGCTTTCCGGAGCGTAGCGAGGAAGCGGAAGTGGGATTCATTCCCGCTGTAGCGGCGGGGCTTGGGGCAGCGCCCCATTAGAAAGGAGCAGCCAAATGGGATATATCGAAGACCTGCGCGCAATTATAGGACATAAACGGATAATTTTAAACGGCAGCAATGTAATTATAGAAAATCCAAACGGTCAAATACTTATGCAGCAACGGGCATACCCCCTTGGTAAATGGGGTTTACCTGGTGGCCTTATGGAGCTTGGGGAATCTACTGAAGAAACCGGGCGGCGGGAAATTTTGGAGGAAACGGGTCTTACGGTGGGAAAGCTAACGCTTTTTGGCGTGTATTCCGGCAAAAATTATTTATGTACCGCCCAAAACGGTGACGAGTACTATGCAGTTATAACAGTGTACATCGCTAAAGAATATTGCGGCCAAATTTTCATAAATGACGAATCCCTGACAATGGAATGGGTCGATATCGATAACCTGCCGCAAAACATAGCTGGGACTCATTCGAAAATAATAAGGGATTACGTTGATAGCAGGAGGTGACTCTGATGAAAATTGTTGCAAGATTGATTGTTGCGGCTCTGCTTATTCTCATAGTTGGATGCGGCTCTGCAACGGGCGACTCATTGTGGAGTATTGACGAGCTTGGCAACAAAATAGTTGCGGCGGGGACGTTTTGGGAAGAGTGGTGGGGGCTTACCGTGGACGGGCGGTTTTATGAATCGCACCAAGACCCGGATTTTTGGTTGCAAAAAACTGGCCGCGTCTTTATTGATACGACTGCGGCAGTGCTACCGTCCTCCGGGTTTGAGAGCATATGCGATATCCGTGATTATTTATTGCAATTCTACACCCAGGAATGGGTGGATTCGGTGACACCGTACACGGGCGGCCATGCTTTTTTTATGGATAATGGTGTATTGTATAAGAATGTTGGGCGAAGTGCCACGCGCCGCCCAAACTGGGAAACAGCATCGCATGAATTGGTGGTGCAGTCTGGTGATATTGCTATAGTTGCCACAACTCTTTATCATGGCTTTTGGCACGAAGATATTCCCCCTCATTGGGAAAATGTGCTTCCTTATGAAGCAACTCATTATTTCATATTTATTGACGGACGCATTGCCATAGGCCCAAACAAAATATGGAGTATGTATGGCGGGCTTAGGGCAACCAATGTTTCCGAGGCATTTACCGAAGACCCGCCACGCATATGGGACATTGACGAACTTGGCGACAAAATAGTCGCGTCGGGGACGTTCTGGAAAGAATGGTGGGATGTGACAGGACGGTTTTCTCCTCCTCATGTGGAATGGGTGGAGCAAGACATATCTAGTGCCTGGGGTATGCGGGTGCTGCCGTCCTCCGGTTTCGGGACTATTTACGACATCCGCGATTATTTGCTGCAATTTTACACCCACGCATGGGTGGATGAAACACTAGCCGGTGAGTTCAGCCCTTTCATAGAATATGACGGCCAGCTGTTTATGCACAGTGGGCGGATATGCAACAACCTACCAAAATGGGAAACCGCAACACACAGAACCGTTGCACAGTTTGGTAACATTACAATTATTGAAACAACAGTTGACAGCATTTGCCCGAGCGATATGTATGAGCCTGTTGCAGTAACGCGCCGTTTCTTGTTCATCGACGGACAGATCCACTCCCCCAATATGTGGGATGCGCTTTGGGGACAATAGACATAGAAGGAGCATGACCATGAAAATAATAGACCTGCGTTCGGACACAGTCACGCAGCCAACAGACGAAATGCGGCAAGCAATGGCCGCCGCCATAGTAGGCGACGATGTGTACGAAGACGACATAACGGTGATTGAACTTGAAAAAATGTCGGCAGAAATAGCCGGCTCCCAAGCCGCGCTTTTTACCCCATCCGGCACAATGGCCAACCAGCTTGCCATAATGGCGCATACAAAACGCGGGGACGAAGTTATTCTTTCGCGTAATTCGCATATTGTTGCCCACGAGGTTGGCGGCGCGGCGGTTTTGTCCGGCGTCAGTTACCGCATTGTGGATAATGCGGACGATACTATAAGCGGGCAGGATATCCGCGACAACTACCGCGATTCCGACATTCACTACCCAGACACTGGGCTGGTATGTGTGGAAAACGCGCTGTCAAACGGCATGGTTGTTTCGCTTGATAAAATGAAAGATGCCTACACCGCCGCACGGGAATATGGTTTGCCCGTTCACTTGGACGGGGCAAGGCTTTTTAACGCCGCGGTGTATCTTGGCGTAGACGCGAAGGAAATTACAAAATATTGCGATTCGGTAATGTTTTGCCTGTCGAAGGGGCTTTGTTCGCCGGTTGGGTCCATGCTGTGCGGCAGTACGGAGTTTATCCGCCGGGCGCGCAAATACAGAAAGTTACTAGGCGGCGGAATGCGCCAAGTCGGAATTTTGGCTGCCAGCGGCCTTATTAGCCTTTCGAAAATGACCAAACGGCTGCACATAGACCACGAGAATGCCCAGTATATTGCCAAAGCCTTGACAGAAATCCCAGGCATAAGCGTGGATGTATCCAGCGTTCATATAAATATAGTTTTCTTCAAAATAGTAGTGCCGGGGTTTGACCACGACGCGTTTGCACAGCACCTTTTGGCAAACGGCATAAAAATAAACGCCGCGGATGGCGGCGTTTACCGGTTTGTAACCCACAATGGCGTTACAAAAGATGATATTGATTTCGTGCTGGGTATTATGAAAAAATACCTTTAGCCTTCAAGAGCCATAGGTTCTGATATGCACTTGGGGACTTCTATCCCGGTTGCATAGCAAAACGCGATAATTTGCCCAGCGTGCATACTTTCATGTCCAATCATGCATGATATAATTTGATGAACGTTTTGCTGTTCGCCATAATAATCTATGGACTCGGTGCCATCCATGCCCTCCAATGCCCTTTCGAGTTTAGAATCAAGTTCCGCCATTCGCTCGACAAGGGCTTCTTTTGGTAAATTTTCATATAGGTATTCCTCCCCAAAGTCCACAGTTTTTGTGGTTAGGGAATCAACAATGTCCCTTTGAAACAGTGTAAGTTCATAGGCTTGCAACCGTATGGTGTTAAGCACCTTTCTGGGCAATTTTTTGTCAAGATCTGCGTCGCTTAGTTCGTCCAGGAAGCCCAAAATAATGCTTCGAGTCTGCTTCCAATCTGCCATTTGGGCTTTTAGTGATTCAATCATGATGTGATACCTCCGTAAAATTTTGTGTGTTTCTCTATTGTCAAGTGTAGCACGATATAGTGACAACTGTATGTCAGGTTATAAATATTTTTCGAATTATAAATGTCTTTCGAATTTCCCCCCTTGACACGAACACCGTGTCGTACTTTATGATTCTTTAAAGCGCGCGTCGCGCTCCCCGAAGGCGAAGACGGAGGAAGCGGAAGCGGGATTTATTCCCGCTGTAGCGGCGGGGTTTGGGGCAGAGCCCCATTAAGAGGAGGCGTAACATCGTGAGCCAAATACAGACCGTTAGCATAGTATCAAAAAGCCTTGGCGTATCAAGCCGTATGCTTCGTTATTATGAGAAAGCGGGCTTAATTGAGAGTGGGCGAACGGAAGGTTATGCCTATAGGGTATATGACGAATATGCTTTGCGCAGGCTTCGCCAAATAATTATTTTGCGCAAACTTCGGGTTCCTGTTAAGCAAATTCGCGAGATTTTTAGCAACAATGATGCTGTTGGCGTTATTGAAATATTCGAGCGTAATATAAGCGAGTTGGACGAGCAGATTACAGCACTATCAACTGTAAAGTCGATACTAAGCCGCCTTGTTCACGAGTTGTATGAAAAAGCAAATATGCGGCTTGATTATTTAGGTGATAACTCTGTATTTGCCATTGTGGACAGCATTTCCTTCCCTAAAAACATTATAGGAGAGGACAAGTCTATGGGCGATTTAAACATGGCAAATGAAAAACTCGGTAAACCAAAGGACAGCGATGTGCGGATAGTTTATGTGCCGCCAATGACCGTTGCCGCTGCTTATATTTCAAGTGAATCTGAATACGATGCCGGTATTGAAGCTACTGACATGATAGAGCAATTTGTGCAAGAAACGGGCTTGCTAAAAATGAAACCTGACGCCAGGGCAATGGGCTTTCGCTTTTCTCGCGAAATTCAGTCTAAAGAATATGAAGCATGGGTATCCATTCCTAAAAATATGAAAGTGAATGCCCCGCTAACAAAAAAGACCTTTGGTGGGGGGATGTTCGCCGCCCATGTGCTACGGGATTGGAGCTTTCAAGACTGGAATTTGCTTGCCGATTGGGTAAGGGAAAATGAGAGATACGAAGAAGCCGAAGGAGTGCCGCATTTTGAGGAAATTCTAAACTTCTACCCATTTATGCAAAACAACGCGAGAATGGAAGATACGCAGCTTGATTTATTGTTCCCTATTAAGGAACGAAGTATAAAACACTAAGGAGAATATTTATGCTTGTACCAACAATTTGTTTTGAAGGTAATTGTGATGAAGCCATTGCTTTCTATAAAGAAGCTGTTGGGGCGGAAGTAAAAACGATAAACTATTTGCGTGATGCCCCGCAAGACTTTGTTATGGATGGGTTTACATCCCCAAATCATGTCCTAAATTCGGATGTGATAATATACGGCACGCAGGTGGCTATGCTTGACGGAGCAAAAAAACGAATAACAGGCGAATACTTTACATTTACACTTTTGCTTGATTCTGCTGAAGAAGCGACTGCTGTTTTTAACAAGCTTGCAGATGGCGGGCAAGTTATTGAAGCTCTTGCACCACAATTTTGGTCTGCCATGTGCGGTGATATTGAAGACCGTTTTGGGGTAAACTGGCATATAGCTGCACTTTAAAACATGGCGTGATGCTGTCGTGTTTGGTGTGATATGCTAAACAAAAAAGCAGAAGGGATTTGTTTTGATGACTAGCGTGATTTTGCGGGAAATTGAAGAAATAGATTTACCTATCATAAAATCATTAATCGTAGAAGCATGGGGTGATGGCTGGAATCTAAAGCACCTCAATCAAGATTCGGACTTTTTTCAATCATTGCTGGAAGTATACTTAAGTATGTTTTTAAATTCCAGCACATTCGGTAAAGTAGCAGTGATAGAAAACAAAGTGGTTGGTGCTATCTTGTGTTCGGCAAATGGCGATGCAGAAAAGTTTAGGCATTTGCAAAAGGATAGGCTGCCACACACGCTAACATTATTAAGTGCAGCAGATAGCGAGCGTATGGATATTGTCGAGCATCTGTCAATCTCATTTGAAGCTATAGGTCAACTTCTTGAAAACACGGCTCATGCCTATGATGGCAGCCTGGAATTTATCGCGGTTTCTAAACAGGCGCAAGGCTTAAACATTGGAAAAACACTATGGAACGAAGCCGTTAGCTATTTCAATTCCAGAAATGTAAAGACCATTTATCTTATAGCAGACTCGCAATGTAATACTGGTTTTTATGACCACAATGGGTTTTCTAAGGTTGGAAGCAAGGAAGCAATATACAACTATTCAACTGGGCAAAAGAAATTTGATGTGTTTTTGTACCAATACCAGTTTTAGCTATGACCAAAAGGAGAGCAAAAATGAGCCAAGAAATAATAAAAAAAGCAAACGAACTTATCAACTCTATGACAGAGTACAAACTGGGCGGCATGGAAGGTTACGCCGCATTGTCCCTAATTGATGAAAATGGCTACCCCTCGGCCACTACGTTTTGCATAACACGCGCCGACGGCATAAAATGGCTGACATTTAATACAGCTACTGACAGGCCATACGCCCAGCGAATAAGCAAAAACAACAAAGCCTGTGTATGCATTAATTCTGCGAAGTACACAATTAATCTTGTTGGTACAGTTGAAGCGTGTACTGATATGGAAACCAAAAAAGAAAATTGGCTGCCGTTCTTTAATGATGGTGTGCATTGGAGTGGTGTGGATGACCCGACGTTATTGATTTTACGCTTTACAACAGAACGATACACCATAACTTTTGCAGATGATGGTAGTTATGCGGCAGGTAACTTATAAGGTTCTACGTTCCGCAGAATGTTTTGTAGCCACAGGAATTTTCAAGCGGGTTGGCGTATTCTTCTTGTTCTGCGGAATACGCATGGGGGTCTTTTAACACACGCAGCAAATTATGCATAATGCTTAAATCACTGTTTTCAGCGGCTTGCAGGGCTTCCTCAACCCGGTGGTTTCGTGGGATAACTGCCGGGTTGTGTGTTCGCATAGCATCAGCCGCCTTTTTATCCTGCCGCGTTAGCCAGCGGTTTCTCCAGTCGTGCAAAGCCGGATTAACTTCGCCAAGAGTCAATTCGCGAAATGTGTTTGTATAATCCAGTTCAAATTCCTGCATTAGCAAAAGCAAATCCGTTATCAACTGTTCGTCGTCTGGTTCTTCGCCCGTAATCCCCAGTTTTGCCAGCATCCCTGCAAGCCAGTGGCTATGAAACTGGGGCATGAAATTATTGACCGCGTCCGTGGCAATACTCACTGCGGTTTTTTCATCGTCGTGCAAAAGCGGCAGCAGTGTCTCTGCAAAACGCGCCAAATTCCAAACAGCCATTTGCGGCTGTTTTTTGTATGCGTATCGGCCTTCCCGGTCTATGGAACTAAAAACCGTGTTTGGGTTATACGTGTCCATAAATGCGCATGGGCCGTAGTCTATTGTCTCGCCGCTTATGGTCATGTTGTCGGTATTCATTACGCCGTGTACAAAACCTACAAGCTGCCATTTTGCAATTAAGGACGCCTGTCGCTCGATAGCTTCTTGTAGGAATCCCAAGTATGTTTCAGCTTTTGGAAAATGCCGTGCAATTGTGTAATCTGCTAAAATCCGCACATCTTCTGCGCTGCCAAACCGCGCCGTGTACTCAAACGTACCCACACGAATGTGACTTGCCGCAACACGTGTTAAAATTGCGCCGGGTAATTCCCTTTCACGCAGCACTGACTCACCCGTTGCGACAACGGCCAGACTGCGGGTCGTGGGAATCCCCAGCCAATACATAGCCTCGCTGATAATATATTCGCGTAGCATAGGCCCCAATGCGGCACGGCCATCCCCTCCGCGGGAATATGGGGTTCGCCCACTGCCTTTTAGCTGAATATCAAAACGCTGGCCACTGGGCGTTGTCTGCTCCCCAAGTAAAATTGCCCGCCCGTCCCCCAGCATATTGGGTTGCCCAAATTGGTGCCCCATGTATGCCTGCGCCAAAGGCTGCGTATCAAGCGGGATGCTATTCCCTGCAAGTATTTGCAAGTCTTGCGGTACGCCAAGCAATTGCGCCAGCGCGTCATTGAATATAACCATTTTGGGCGCGGCAACGGGAATAGGGGCCTGCATGGTATAAAAATGCCCCGGCAGTCGTGCATAGCTGTTATCAAAATTCCATTGTTGTAATTGCATCATAAAAAAAATCACTCCTATGCATAGTCATTCCCAATCAATAGGATAATAAACCAGAGGTGAGTTTGGCATGTTAGAAATTTTATTCCGTGTTATATTAGGGTTTGCAATATTGCTTGTTTTGGTGCGCATTATCGGCAATAAACAACTGGGCCAGCTAAATGTATTTACTTATATTTCTGGCATAGTAATAGGAAGCATGGTGGGCGATATTATCCTGCACAGCGATATCCATTTTTGGAACTCTATGATAGGCGTGGCGTTGTGGGTCGCCTTTGCCATTTGTGTAGAATTGGCATCGCTAAAAAGCATAAAAATACGCGAAGCCTTGGACGGCCAACCAATTATCTTGATAAAAAAGGGCAAAATAATTTACCAGGCACTAAAAAAAGAACGCCTTAACACAGACGATTTAACAATGCTGCTGCGTACCAACAATGTATTTGCTGTCGCCGATGTGGACTATGCAATATTGGAGCCCAACGGCGACTTGAGTGTGCTTAAGAAGCCATCAAAATATTTACCAACAACGGTTATATCCGAAGGTAAAATGCTTGCCAAAAACTTGCGGGAACTAAATCTAACCGAAAAGTGGCTGGATGATGCTTTGCATGAGCAGGGCATCAATAACCCGGCAGATGTTATGTATGCCGAAGTGCAGGGCGACGGCCGGTTGCATGTACAAGCCAAATAAAAGTTGGCTATAGACGAAAATTATCTTGCGGCCACTTTTTTAAGCAGGTATATTCTTTTGTAAGAACAATAAGCGTCCCTACTTTGAAGGAGAGCATATTATCATGAAAAAAATCGAAGCACTAATCCCGGCCAATTTTAACGGCGTTGTATCTGTAAGCAAAAATGGCGAATCGCTTTTTAAGAAAGCATATGGTTATGCAGACCTGCCAAACAAAAGGCCAAATCGTACAGACACAATTTTTGAAGTGGCCAGCGGCAGCAAAGCCTTTGTCGCCACCGGCATAATGAAGCTTATCGAAGAAGGCAAGCTGTCTTTAGACAGTGCCATTGGCGGTTTGCTGGACTTTGACCTAAAGCAAATTTCGCCGGATATAACTGTACGGCAGCTGCTTAACCATACATCCGGCATCCCGGACTATTTTGATGAATCCGAAATGGACGATATGACAGAATTATGGGCGAAGTTCCCCAATTATCTTATCCGCAAGCCGTCGGACATGGTGCAAACTTTTATTGATAAGCCAATGATGTACCCCCCCGGCGAGAAATTCCAGTACAATAATACTGGCTACACTGTGCTGGCTATGATAATCGAAAAAGTAACGGGCATGGAATTTGACAAATATCTTGCGCAGCTAATATTTGAACCATGCGGCATGACAAGCACCGGCTATTACGAGCTTGACCGCCTGCCTGCTAATTGCGCAACCGCTTATATTTTTGACGAAGAACGCGGCCAGCACTATTCCAATATCTACAGTACCAACGTAAAAGGCGATGGCGCGGGCGGGGTTTACACCACCGTGGACGATGTCGAGCGTTTTTGGACACACTTTTTAGCCGGAGAAATTGTATGTAAAGATACCGTGCGCGAAATGACATCTGTACAGGCATTGGACGAAGATGATGACGGATACGGCTACGGGTTTTGGCTGGACGGCGACGATAATGATATTCCGTTCTTCCAGGGAATGGACCCGGGAATAAGCTTTATGACCCGCCGTCAAAAGGATGGCCTTTTGACAGTGGTCGTAAGCAACTTTTGCGACGATGTTTGGGATATAAACAATGAAATAGAAGACGCGCTTTAAATTGGCTTGTTGCGATACACCAAGTCGTTTCTTTTGGTAAAGCCTTGTTTTTCCCAAAAAGTGTTTCCTTTTTCATTATTGTCAAACACAACAAGGGCAACCTTATGTATGCCGGCATTTTTTAGCGCAAGCACAGCAGCATCCAAAAGCATAGTTCCTATGCCCTGCCGTTGTTCGCTTTGCGCTACGGCCATATGATGAATATACCCGCGGCGGCCATCATGCCCGCTTAGAATAACGCCTACGATGGCGTTATTTTTTTCCGCAACAAAGCATGTGCCGGGGTTGCGCGCAAGGTATTTGGCTATACCTTCCTGCGAGTCGTCTATATTATTTAGCCCCATGCCCGGGGTGGCAAGCCATAGCGCGTAAACTTGCGCGTAGTCGTTTATTGTCATGGTTCGAGTTGTCATATTGTGCCTCCGTATTATAGATTTAGTACCGCTTCAAGTGCAATCGCCAATGCTTTGTCGAACGAATCTGCACCCCAGTTTCTATCGTCGTGTAGCTCTACATTGGCTAGACTGTCTTGCGTAAACAATATTTGTCCAAATACAGCACCGCGAAACTTTGCACAGGCCGCAAGTGCGGAACATTCCATTTCAACAACCGAGCACCCTTCAGCTTTTCGGTAATTAACCATGTCTTTGGTTTCTCTAAAAATGGCATCAGTAGTCCATGTTTTTACGTATTCACTTGCTATCCCAAGAGTGTCGAGGGCTTTCTTAATAGCTGCAATAGCTATTTTGTCAAGTTCAATCTCCCTTGTCGCGGGTAAGTAATGGTATGAAGTTCCTTCGCCGCGAATTGCGGCTGTGGGTATCAGCATTTCATTTTCAGGGATGTCTATAAGCGTCCCGCACCCGCCTATTGCTATAATTTTGCTGACACCGTGGCCTATAAGCCAGTCTAACACCGCAGTTGATGCAGATGCACCCATAGGGGCAGAGTAGATTACAACATCTGTCCCTTTCTTGGACATTTTATAGACAGGGGTCATTTTCATTAACGAACGATGCTGCGCGACAACTTCGAGGTTATGTTCTATTGCAAACTTTTCTACTGAGTCGCCTAAAAAACCATATACACATTTGGCCGGTAGCTGAAATTTGTTTTTCGTGTTTGGCATAAGAATCGCTGTCTTTTCTGTATCGTATTCCAAAATGGGATACATGTTTTTCGTTAAAGGCATGAAAAACTCCCCTTCATATTTAAATGCCGCTTGCTATTTCTCGAAAACAATCTTATCATAAATTTGTGTGTAATTTCAAAAAAATAAAATGAACCATTTCAAAACTCGCGACTACTTACATACGTACGTACAAATAACATCTGACCAGGAGGCTAGAATGATAAGTGCAGCTGGGCAAACCACAGCAATTACCGAACCTGTTTCATCCTGCGAATTTGCGAAGTTGGTAGATTTACATGGCGATTCCATTTATAAATTTTGCCGTAGTTTAGCATATTCCAAAGAAGAAGCGGAAGATTTATTTCAGGAAACATTTCTTACAGCGTTGGAAAAGTCGCCAAAAGGCGGATTAATTAAAAACCCGCAGGGCTATCTATTTTCTGTAACAATGTATCTTTGGAAGAGTTGGAAGCGCAAACATGCCCGCCGCAATCGGTTAGCGCCCATCAAGCCCTTTGACGAGAATCTTCTGCTTGATTACGATATGGAATATGCGTTCATCGCAAAAGAGGAGAACCGCATTGTGCGCGCCGTTGTGGACGGCCTGCCGGACAAATTCAAAATTCCCGTTCTTATGCACTATTCTGTGGGGATGGGGCTTACGGACATTGCTGCTACACTAAACTTGCCAAGCGGCACTGTAAAAAGCAGATTGTTTAAAGCACGCAAACTTATTGAAAAGGGGTTGAGTTTAAATGGATACGAAAAATAGTTTTAATAGCATCGATGACCTTCTTACAGAAAGTTTGCAGATATCGGGCCGGCCAAATGCAAGAATGGTGGCGCAGCTCAAAGACAAACTTAGAAAAGAGGAAGTAATCATGAAAAAATCACCACGTCGTTTTCTTAGCACTGTTGCCATAGCGGCGGCATTGCTTGTGATACTCACAACTTCGGCTATAGCCGCAGGTTGGTACTTTGGCGCGTTCGAAAGACTTGAAGAAATCATTGGGTCGGAACAGGCAAATATCCTGCACCCGGTGGAAGTTGGTACTGTAATTGAAGAAAACGGCTTTAGGGCAGAAATTGTAGCCGTAGGCGTTTTCTACAATATTGTAGACGTATATTTGACCCTGCAAGACCTTGAAGGTGACCGCCTGGATGGTGATATGTTTGGCGGCGGGCTTGGCAGCTGGCATTTGTCGTATTTTATAACCGCGACAGAAGATGTTCCAGAAACAAGGCAGGATGCCTTAAGAATAATGTCATCCCCCCCACCAGAAATAATCAATCGTTGCGAAAACGGTATTATAACCATGCATTTGCGCAGCACGTTCAACTACGAGATTATTGATAGTCAGCTTACATTTAATCTTCATGACATTACAGTTACAACTTTTTTTGACGAAAACTACAACACTGGCTTAGACTTGCAGGCGTTGGTACAAGCAAACCCTCAAACCATGCATTTTACGAGCGAACAAGTTACAGGGGCAAGGCTAATGGGCACCCGTTGGGGCGCGTCCGACAGCTATTTCATGCACCATGCCGGGGATGTTGCCAATATGTTCCCAGATGGGATTAATGTCCTTGAGCCGCATCAGCATAATATACCCGTTGTAGATGTAGACGGGGTAGAGATGTATGTTTCCAGCATAGGAATTATCGACGGCAGGCTTCATATTCAACTATACAACCCTGACCCTGTGCGTGGCCCTGCGCTGTTTACACTTCGCGATTCCAACATGAATCATGTGCCTATGTACAAGATTCTTGGGTTTAGCATGGACGAAACCTGCGACAATAGCCGTTGGGCTGTAGTTTATAGCGAAGGCATTTTTGAAATAGATTTAGACCGCCTTGATGAATATCATTTAGTTGCATTTGTTAGCACTTGGGAATCATTCGAGTTTAGTTGGGAAGTAGCCCTGGTAGTGGAGAATTACGGCCATATAGCTGCCGAATTTGAAATGGACTACGACCCAGGCCGTGTTATACTTTATGAAGTAAGAGTTAACCCTGTAAGCGTAAGAATTTATGGCGGCTTGTTGGAACTTCGCGGCCAAGGCGGAGGAACCTATGACGAGCACGGAAGGTTTATCCCAGACAATCCTAATTATTATACATCTTCCGGGGTTGGTATCTGGCCAGGTTTGTATGGCGCGTGGCCTCCATTTGATGGAGTTGGCAGGGCTGTTCCAATACCCGTTGTAAGGCTGCACACATTGGACGGTGTTATAGAAACCACACCAACTGATTATATGCGCCCCGGTAGCAGCGAATTTTATCTGACATTTATTGTAAATGGCGTTCTTGATTTAGATACCATTGTAGCGGTAGAGATAAATGGGGAAATGGTGTATTTCTAAATAATAAAAACCTGCGCGATCATGCGTAGGTTTTTTTTGTCTGCTAGGAAATTGCTTGTGCAATTTCCGTCGCTCAATGGGGCTCTGCCCCAAGCCCCGCCGCTACAGCGGGAATGAATCCCGCTTCCGCTTCCTCCGGAAAGCGGCGTAGCCGCTTTTTTATTATATAATTCATAAAAATAAAAAAGCTTAAAAACACGAATAATTTTAAATTAAACGAAAGATAATGCCAATATGACAATAGCTATTCGAAAATATCCGCCAAAATGCTAAAATATCGCCAAAAATCAAAGTTGCATAATAAACCCAGCAATATTAAACTATGTTAGCACTCAATTAAGGCGAGTGCTAATAATCAAAAACCAAGGAGGCTCATCCATGAAGTTAAATCCTTTGTGCGACCGCGTAGTTCTTAGACAACTAGAAGCAGAAGAAACCACCAAATCCGGCATTGTGCTACCGGGCACAGCCAAAGAAAAACCACAACAGGCAGAAGTAGTAGCTGTAGGCCCTGGCGGCGTAGTAGACGGCAAAGAAATTAAAATGGAAGTTAAACCCGGCGACAAAGTAATTTATTCTAAGTATGCAGGTACAGAAGTTAAACTAGAAGATGAAGAGTTTATTATTGTAAAACAAAATGACATTTTGGCAATAGTTCAATAGGAGGATAATTGACGATGGCAAAGCAAATTAAATACGCTATTGAAGCGCGTACAGTACTTGAGGCCGGCGTAAATAAACTGGCTGATACAGTAAATATCACATTGGGTCCCAAAGGCCGCAACGTTGTGCTTGACAAAAAATATGGCACACCACAAATTATTAATGACGGCGTTACAATCGCCAAAGAAATTGAATTAGAATGCCCATTTGAAAACATGGGTGCGCAATTAGTTAAAGAAGTAGCAACAAAAACCAATGACGTGGCTGGCGACGGAACAACTACTGCAATCGTACTGGCACAAGCAATGGTACGCGAAGGCCTTAAAAACATTGCTGCGGGTGCAAACCCAATCATCTTGCGCGGTGGTATGCAAAAAGCAACCGACGCCGCAGTTGAAGCAATTCAAGGCATGAGCCAAAAAGTAGACGGTAAAAACCACATTGCAAAAGTTGCCGCAATTTCTGCAGCAAGCAACGAAGTTGGCGACATGATTGCAGATGCTATGGACAAGGTGTCAAGCGACGGCGTAATAACCGTAGAAGAATCAAAAACCATGTATACCGAGCTTGAACTTGTAGAAGGTATGCAATTTGACCGCGGTTATCTATCCGCATATATGTGCACAGATATGGAAAAAATGGTTGCCCACCTGGACGACCCGCTAATCCTTATCACAGATAAAAAAATCTCTACCGTGCAAGAAATCCTGCCAGTGCTTGAGCAAATTGTTCAAACCGGACGCAAACTTCTTATCATTGCAGAAGATGTTGAAGGCGAAGCCCTTACAACTTTAGTGCTTAACAAATTGCGCGGTACATTCCATGTAGCGGCAGTAAAAGCCCCAGGCTTTGGCGACAGACGCAAAGCAATGCTTGAAGATATTGCAACGCTAACCGGCGGTACAGTTATTTCTTCTGAACTTGGCCTAGAACTTAAAGAAGCAACAATCGAAAACCTAGGTCGTGCAAAGTCTGTTAGAATCGACAAAGAAAACACAATCATCATCGACGGAGCAGGCGAAAAATCTGCAATTGACGCCCGCGTTGTGCAAATAAAATCCCAAATTGAAGAAACAACTTCTGAGTTTGATAAAGAAAAATTGCAAGAACGTTTGGCAAAATTGGCCGGCGGCGTAGCAGTTATCAAAGTTGGCGCACCAACCGAAACCGAGCTTAAAGAGAAAAAACTCCGTATGGAAGACGCGCTTGCCGCAACCCGCGCAGCCGTTGAAGAAGGTATCATCTGCGGCGGCGGTAGCGCATATATTCACGCACTTTCAAGCGTTAAAGCCGTCATGGATAAACTTGCAGGCGATGAAAAAACCGGCGCGCAAATCGTGCTAAAAGCACTTGAAGCACCTGTTCGCCAAATTGTGTTTAACGCAGGCCTTGAAGGCGCAGTAGTTGTTGACGCGTTAAAGACCAAAGAAAAAGGCGTTGGCTTTGATGTGCTAACCGAAACTTTCGTAAACATGGTTGAAGCGGGCATTATTGACCCAACCAAAGTAACACGCTCTGCGCTTCAAAACTCAACCAGCGTAGCATCTACACTGCTTACAACCGAAGCTGTAGTTGCCGATATTAAAGAACCAGAACCACCAATGCCTCCTGGCGGCGGCGGAATGGGTATGATGTAGTCTTTTAGCTAAAAGTCGCGCATTTGCGCGGCTTTTGTTAATTTTTCATTGTACAAAAATTCGTTAACGTGTATGATATATATACCAAAATATAGGAGGGATTTAAATGGCTATATCACCACCACCAATCGATTGCCCATGTACCCGCGTAGAATGCGAACGCCATGGCAATTGTCCCGCATGTAAGGAAAGCCACCGCAACCGGGGTTACTTACCAGCCTGTGACCGTCCCAAAGATGCGGATGGCAACATGGTCATGCCTGTGCTGGGCAACTATTTAATTACACAAGTCGCTATCATTGTGCGTGATATTGAAGCGACAAAGAAAAAATTTGCGGCGTTTTTTGGGGTAGAACCGCCGGCAACCATTCTGGCCGGTGAGTATAACGTTATACAAACAGTCTATATGGGAAACCCTGCGCCAAAGGCCGGGTGCAAGCTTGCTTTCTTTAACGCAGGCCCCAATGTATCGTTGGAGCTTATCGAACCCAATGGCGAACAAAGCACATGGCAGGACTTTTTGGACAAGCAAGGCGAAGGCATTCACCATATCGCGTTTGGCGTAAGGGGAATGGACGAAAAAGTAGCCGCTTGCAAGCAGCTTGGCATGATTTGCACCCAACGCGGCAAATACGGCGATGGCAGCGGCGAATACGCGTACATGGATGCAACCGCAGATTTGAAATGTTTTATCGAGTTACTGGAAAGTTACCCGCAGGAATGAATCAAAAAATAATGAAAAGCAGACATTTTTCGTGTGTCTGCTTTTTTTGTGGTGTGCCTTATAAAAGTAATTGCTTTGCTTTTGATAGCAAGTTTCCGTTTATGGCTTCATTTTTCGCATCTTTAGCCCAATTCGGATTATGCTCGTGTTCTGTAAAAGCGACTATAAGCAGAAACAAATCCCCTGCCACATCGTCAATACGTTGCTCTACTTTTTCCGCTTCTTCTCGTGTACATCCGTACTTTGCAAAGTATTGCTGATTATATTCATTTGCAAATGCTGCCTTTGCCTCATCCGACATAGACCAGCATACATTGCGAAAATCCGAATAGCGATACCCTTTTCCGAGTAAATTGTAATCAAACATCATTGCCGCTTTTTTATCTTTGCGGACAACAAAGTTTGTCCAATAAAAATCGTTGTAGGTTAGTGTAAACGAGGGCTTGTAAATCAATTCCCGTAGTTTAGTGCAATGGGCTAGTAAAAACTGAAACAGTTCCTTTGCTTCAGGGAATTTTTGAATGAGCATTTTGAAATTTTCCTTTGTGAAGCTGTCGTATTCAAAATACAAGGTATCAAGTCCTGGAACAGCAGTACCGTTTTCGTGAAACGTAAAATACCAATGTGCAAGGCTTTTTGCTACGTCAGCGTCTTCTAAATCGTCTGCTATACCAAGCCGCCAATCTTCCGAAACGGATATATCCTCCATAACAAAAGCAGCTTTCCCAAGCGCATAAGTTTTAATGGTTGGAATACCGTGTTGCGCTAATATTCGATAATTTAGTATCTCCCGCCTGTCATCTTCTTTTTCTAAATATTTAACGACTGCGGGAATGCCGTCATAAAGGCATTTGTAGACATAGACACCGCTTTTAGCTCGTATAAGCCGAAATTGCTGAATAGATTTTGGCGAAATATCCTGCAAATCTTGCTTGATAAGTTTGGTGATGTTAGGGTACGGATTAGTTGGGTTAAGCTGCTTGACAACATAATAACCATCAACGACTTCCTTGCACCATTCAATCCATATTTTTGCGGGGCATAACCCATATCCGAGGTTGCGCCACAACGGTATTGCTTCTGCTTTGTCTTGACTGCTCCACGCACGAATTTGAAGTAAACCAGCTTTCTTCGCCCACTTTTCTGTACGCATGACAAGTTCTGTAGCTATGCCCATTCGCCGGTATTCTTCGTCTATCTCTATTATATCGATGTACGCGTCTTTTTCTTCGCAGATGGGGGCATCAAGACTACATGTATAGGTTGAAATAAAACCTACTGGAAGATCATCGCATATGGCGGCAAGCGAATAACTGCCGCTTTCGGTATGGATATGATTCTTAGCCACTTCCCCATACTTAACAGCAACCTTTTCGAGAAGGTTGAAATCAATCTCTTGATAAATTATTTGCATAAATCCTCCTGTTTTTAGGAGGGTTAAATTATTGTCGCCCTCCTGTTTGTTGTTGCGGCAATTATAGAAATACGTTTCATGTTCAACACCCTTTCTTTTTTATATATCATAACGCAGAACTTGCTGCGATACAAACAAAAATTACGACGCAAACTGGCTATTATAAAGCTCGGCATACATGCCGCTTTTTTGCAACAGTTCGCTATGGCTACCTGCCTCTACAATTGTACCGTGCTTCATGACCAAAATAACATCCGCATTTTTTATTGTAGACAGCCTGTGCGCGATTATAAAGCTGGTGCGCCCCCGCATAAGGGTGTCCATGGCTCTTTGGATATGAAGCTCGGTTCTGGTATCTACACTGGATGTTGCTTCGTCCAATAGCAGGAAGTACGGGTCGGCCAAAATGGCGCGGGCAATGCACATCAGCTGTTTTTCGCCCAGGGATAGCGATGCATTTTCGTCATTCATAACTGTGTTGTAACCCTGCGGCAATGTGCGGATGAAATAGTCTGCACGTGCCATTTTTGCTGCTTTAACAATTTCGTCCCGTGTTGCTTCGGGCCGCCCATAAGCGATATTGTCGGCTATGGTGCCGTCAAATATCCAGGAGTCCTGCAATACCATGCCAAACAGCGAACGCAGATACGTTCTTTCAAATTCGCGAATATCTATGCCGTCTACGGTAATTGCGCCGCCATTTACTTCGTAAAAACGCATTATCAAGTTTACCAGCGTGGTTTTGCCCGCGCCGGTTGGGCCTACAATGGCCACTTTTTGTCCGGCTTTTACATCAAAGTTTACGCCGTCCATCAGTAGTTTTTCGCTATAACCAAATTGTACATTTTCAAATGCGATATCCCCGCGGGGTTCTTCTAAAAGGGCAGGGGATGTGCTGTCCAGCACCTCTTCCTCTTCGTCCAAAAGCTCGAATACGCGCTCTGCAGATGCTATTGCAGATTGCAACGAGTTTATGATATATCCTGCTTCTGCAAGGGGTTCTGCAGACATTTGCACATATTGGAACAATGCCTGTACCTGACCAAGCGAAATGCGCCCGCGTATTACAAGGCTTGCGCCAACGCCGGCAATAAGCACATACCCAACTTGGTTAAACAGGCGGATAATAGGCATTATGGCAAACATGATGAACTGCGCTTTTTTATCGTCTTTGTATAGTTGATCAATGGCTTGGTCGGTATTTTTTATGGCGTCGCCTTCCATGTTAAAGGTCTTGACTTCTACTTGGCCGGAAAAATACTCTTCTATGCGTGTATTAAACACGCCCACGGATTTTTGGCGGTTTGTGAAATATACATTGCTGATAACGCTTACTACTGCGGTAATTATCAGCCCTATAATTATCGCGCCAATTGCTATAAGCGTCAAAATCCAGTTGATGCGAAACATTAAAATTATCGCGCCAATTATTGTAATGCCGGAAGTGAACAGACGCATTATTGCATCCCGCATTATTTCTTGCAGGCGTTCCAAATCGTTGGTTACGCGGGTCAGAATTTCACCTTTTTTGCGGGTGTCGTAGAATTTTAGCGGTACATATTCCAGTTTGCGGGCTACTTTTTCGCGAAGCATAAGCACCATATTTTGCGAAACGGAAGCCATGATGCGTTCTTGAAAGTAGGTGAGAATAGCCTGCGCTACATAAATGCTGCCAAGCAGTAGAATGATTTCTGCCAAACGCGTGAAGTTGATATCAATTTCGCCGCCAAAAAATGACGGCCAAACCCCTTCAAATACCAGGTCTATTGCATCTGCAAAAACATGTGGCGCGCGAAGTGTGAGTAGAACCGCAGCCGTGGCGAACGCAAACGCCGCTATAAGCTGCCATTTTTGGAATGCAAGGGTTGCAACCAGCCGCTTAAAAGTCTTCCATCCGTTTTTAGCCTTTTCGGTAGACATCTGCATACCTTCTGCTAGGACGTCATATGTTTGGTTTTCGTTTTCGTGGTTCATTGGGCCAGTTCCTCCTCGCTAAGCTGTGACTTCGCAATGTCTAAATAAGTTTCGCAATTTTGCAGCAATTCCCGATGTGTGCCGCGCCCAACAATATGGCCTTCGTCCACAACAAGAATTTGATCCGCATCTTTAATAGTACCAATGCGCTGGGCAACGGTTATTACAATCGAGTCCTTAGTAATTTTCTTCAATGCCGCCCTAAGTGATGCATCCGTTTTAAAATCCAGTGCAGAAAAACTATCGTCGAACACATAAATATTGGGGCGTTTTATCAGCGCACGGGCAATGGAAAGCCGTTGACGCTGCCCGCCAGAGAAGTTTTTGCCGCCCTGTGATACTGGTGCGTCAAATTTGTCTGGCAGTTCGTTGATAAAATCCATAGACTGGGCTATATCTGCCGCAAAAATCATGTCTTGCTCTGTAGCTTCCTGGTTGCCATGGCGTAAGTTGCTGGCAATTGTGCCGCCAAACAGGAATGCCTTTTGCGGTACAAATCCAACTATTTTGCGGAGCTCGTCCTGAGATATATCTTTTACATTTTTGCCGTTTATCAAAATTTCGCCGCTGGATGCATCCAGAAGGCGGGGCAGCATGCGCGCAATTGTGCTTTTGCCCGAGCCTGTGCCGCCTATAATTGCGGTAGTTGTACCCTGCTCGCACACAAAATTAAGGTCGTGCAGTACAGGGTTTTCCGCATCCTGATAACGGAACCCTACATTGGAAAATTCCAGCCGTAGTTTGCCGTCATTAGCCAAATGATTTGTACCGTCCTCTATTTCCGGCTTGTAATCTAAGACCTCACGTACGCGTTTGGCGCATACTTTTGCCCTTGGTATCATCACCAGCGTGAAAACCGCGAATAGTAGATAGAACAAAATGTTCATCGCATATTCAATTACTGCTGTAATATCGCCAATTTGTATATGTCCTGTATTGAGCCTGTGCCCGCCAAACCACACAACGGCAACCAACACAAAATTAATGATGAGGAAAACCAACGGCATAATGGCCGCAAAAATGCGATTTATACGAATATTTAGCCGTGCAAATTTGTGAAACGACTCGTTTAGATTGTCGCGCTCAAGCTTGGTGCGGTTGTATGCCCGTATTACGCGAATACCCATGATAAATTGGCGCACTTTCTCGTTAATTTTGTCCAGGCCGGTTTGTACTTGTGTAAAAATTGGCATGACAACCCATGCCGCTATGCCGCACACTGCCATAAGAATAAGTGCTGCAACGGATACAATTAGTGCCATATATGGGTCACTTCTAAACGACAGGATGATACCGGCCACTACAACAAACGGGACTGGCAACAGCGACGTAAACACCATAGTCAGCGCACTTTGAAGCTGCTCGATGTCGTTGGTGGCGCGGGTTATAAGCGAAGCCGGATTAAAATGCCTGTAATCTTGATACGATAGGCTTTGGATATGCCTAAACAGTTTCTTGCGCGTAATTTGCGCAAAATTGGTTGCTACCCAGGCTGCAAAATAGGTGCTTAGAATTGCGAAAATACCAGTAAGCACGGCAACACCCAGCATCAAAGCCCCGGTCGAAAATACATAATCCTGATCTTGCATCATGACACCATTGTTAATGATGCGCGCCGTAAGCCGTGGCAGGTACAATGTACCGGCCGTTTGCAGCCCCAGGAACACCATTAGTAAAATAACATGTAGTTTGCTTAGTTTTGCTTGACGAAATAATTGAATCATAAAGTCTCCTTCTAAATGGGGCTCTGCCCTCTCGCAAGCTGCGCTTGCTGGCCGGGTGGCCCGTGCTTACGCACGCCTGCTTCACAGGAGTAGTACCCCAAGCCCCGCCGCTACGGCGGAAATTAATCCAGCCTCCGCTTCCTCGGCTACGCCTGCGGAAAGCGCGATGGCGCGCTTTCTATTTTGAATCAAATAAATTGCGAACGACTGTTCGCGGAATAGATAATAAAGTATAGCATAATGCTAGAGTCAAGTGAATTTTTTTATTTTTATGTTTGTCATGGTGTGAATTTGCAAGAAAACGACGTAGTGTATCTGACAAGCGGCTCGGTAGGGTTCATCATGCTAAAGTATTTGCCGCGTGACATTAAATATACACTCGTCGTAAATTCTGTTACTCTTGCGGAAAAACTAAATTATTGGGAGAATGTCACCATCCAATGAAAGTAAATTGCCTTCGGGGTCGCGGAAGTAGACGCATCTCATTCCCCAAGCCTCGATAGTTTGGGGTTCACTTAAAAACTCTAACCCTGCTTCTTTTAGGCGTTTGTAGTCTTCATCAACATTGTCGGAGGGTATGCCCAGCGAAATTGTATCGGGCTGTGCTGTCGCACTTGGCTGAATATAGCCTTTATATGCAGTTTGAGCATCCCCCGAGAAGATGGCGAAGCAATAATCTTCCCCTTCATTCATAGCAAAGCCGGTCCATGGGCCGTTTCTATCGCCCCAAATTGGTACTAAGCCGATTTTTTGGGTGTAGAAATCAAAACATGCCCCGTAATCTTTTCTTACTAATACTGTTGAAAATGCTTTGTTAAATTTTAATGCCATTTTTCAGTCTCCTTGTTTGTTTTGTATTTTATCAAATTGTGCGCATCAATTCGATAGTTATGTATTCATCATATCACGGTAAACGCGACAGCTGCATGTCATGTTTGAATATGAATTGATTTTTCTTTATATTTTCGCAAAAAAAACGGCTATCAGATTTTAACTGTAGCCGATTATAGGGCCAGCGGTACTTTGAATCCGGTGCAAAAAGGCTTCATCTGAAATGATTTCCCTATTTAGTTCAAGGCAAAGGGTTAAATGGTTGGTGGGTCGTCAAGAGGCTTGAGAAGACGCAATTGCGACTATCGTTACGCCTATGCTATAATGTAGCAGCAAGCTATCTGTTGTATGAAATTTGCACTTGTAGAAGTGGGGACAATGGCATTAATGTTGTCGGATGTGAAAATCTCGAAACTGTTGTTGCATAAGATGAATTTTCAATCCAAAGGCTATGTCCTCAATGCCATACGGTAAAAAACGAAATGAAAGGGTAGATTATATGTATGCAGTGAAAGCATTATACGATGGCGTAAACTTTAAGCCAAAACAACCCATCGCAATAAAAGAACAATATGAAGTAATTATTACTTTCGTTGAGCCGGTAAAAAAAAGCGGTGTTTCAAAACTACCATTCAAGCGCGGTTGCATGAAAGATAAAATGTGGATGGCGGATGATTTTAATGCGCCGATGAATGATTTTGAGGAGTACATGTAATGAAATATTTATTGGATACACACACGTTCTTATGGTACTTTTGGGATTCAGAAGACTTAAGCGAGTGCGCATCAGATATTATTGAAAATGATGATGTGCAAAAATACGTTAGCATCGCATCATTGTGGGAATTCTCCATAAAGTACAGCATGGGGGAACTCACTTTTGACGGTGGATTAACGCATTTGTGGGAGATGCTGTCACAAAATGGTTTTGTTATTTTGCCGATAACCCAGCCACAACTTGAAACACTTATTTCTGAACTCCCATTGCATCATCGAGACCCATTTGACCGTTTAATAATCGCAACAGCAAAAGCAGAGGAAATGACCGTCGTGACTGTAGATGAAAACATTCAAAAATATGACATACAGTGGGTTTGGTGACAACTTTCAAAACACAGAATAGTTTAATTTGCATGAAGTTTGCCTCCTTAAGCGTTAGGCTCACCGCGCTGTTTAACTGGAGTTAGGTTGATATTCATTTTGAATATCAACCTACCCATGAATTAGAAGTGTTGGTGTACTTGTTCCCTATCTTAGTTCGGTTATGTTGGTCGTGGCGAGGCTGGGTACACAGTTTATGGTCATAGCTAGGATTTGAGCGGTTTGATCGTCCATGTTTTGCTTATGCCCGAAATTTGGGGATAACAGCGCAACAAGTCCATATTTTTCTCTGGCGTATTCAGCACGTGCATCACGCTCAGCTATACGTTTTGCAACAACGTCGTAGTCGTCATCAAATAGATATGATAAATACTCGTCGGAGAAGTATTCCAGACGCGTTGAAATTTCCAACCTGCCAAATTCCAGTTTATAAATAATTTCTACTATATGGGTGTGTCCGTGAAAGCGTTGCATCAATCGATTATATCTTCCCGACACAAAAAGCCCAGACGCGTTAATTTGAAATAACTCACCATCCTGTATAAAAAACAGCGTTCCTGAAGATACATAACCGTACTCTCCAAAATCGTAGTCAATTAGTCCTAGGGTGGGGGTTCTTGAAGTTAAAACGCCCATTGTCCCATCGTCATCTAAAGTCACTAAATATGCGCGTACAACACCATCATAATCTTCCATGTACTCCGTTAATGCCGTAGCGAATGGGTGGTAATTAGTTGTAATTGGTATACTCTCATGGGGAAGCAGTTCACTTCCATTGCTACACGATACAAAGGATAACAAAATAGAAATCATGAATAATAACAAAATAATTTTTCGCATATTTTCTCCCCTCGTTCCAATATAAACTCGTTGCGCCGCCGCTCTTGTCTAATCCACCCCAGTGTATGTCAATGTACCGTCAGGTTAGCACAAAATAATTTTGCGTGCAAGTGGCTTAGTGAAGTAGCGAAAAAACCATACGGGACGAATACTGATAAAAACAGTGTTTGTCCTATTTTATTTCCTTAAACATTAATTCTTTATTACAAGCCCCCACGCATATATTGCGTAGAACTCATATGTTACCGAGGGGTGCAATATGGAAACAGATGGAATCAAAGAAAAAATAGTATTGCCAAAATCAACACAGCGAGAAATACTTAAATTCTTTTTGAAAACTTCTATACCGAGGAAAATAAAACAAGACAAAATAAAATCTCTGTCCGAAAAGGAAGGACAAGAGAAAAATATGAAAACAGCAATTTATGTGCGAGCTTCTACTAAGAAACAAGCTTGCCACTCAATTAGTATGCAAATTGAGGAGTTAAAAAA
>Ga0123352_10001525_pt1 | contig 30951 bp, 25 predicted proteins | sample TergutLab28metaG_FD_89700 | JGI IMG/M metagenome (GOLD analysis project Ga0123352, IMG submission 89700) | Labiotermes labralis P1 segment gut microbial communities from Petit-Saut dam, French Guiana - Lab288 P1 | ecosystem: Host-associated > Arthropoda: Insects > Digestive system > Gut ...
CTGTCCTGCTTAAGTCGATAACAAGCGGGCTGATAACATCTCGCGCTCTGAGCTCTTCACCATCGGCTTCTCGCATAGCTCTACAAACCCCACATCTGCAACCAGGCGGGCAGGGACGAGGTTCAGGGGTTGGTTCAGTTGGCGTGCAATTCTCGCATTCGCAGTCGTCCGCGCATTCCTTTTCTTCGCACTCACAAGCGGCAAGCAGTGTGTTTTTACAAACATAATTTCCCTCTCCGTGGCCGATTAACATACCGGTTCTGGAGTCAAATATATATTCAAAATCAGTTCCGACTCGGATGCTTTCAAGGTCAAATTCAGGGCATATTGTCCCATATTTTCGTCCACTATAAGAGTTAAATAGAATCCGATTGTGAGGATCAATAAACCATCCTCTTGTTTTTCGTAAAGCTGAGGGGATGAAATCGCTTTGCCAGAATTCTTTTAAAGAATCTGGGTCCATGCCTACTGGATTCGCGCCTAGGCCTGCTTCTATATGCCACATCATCGCGGCGTCACGGAGAGCTGGCGGCCACCTACGGAGATCGAGTACAGCAGCCCCGCACAGGCGGTCTGCAAATGCAACGTCCGTTGCACCTATGCCAAAATTTTCCCTGTTCCATGTGTCACCGTAGACACCTTGGCCAACTGCTAATATTTTTCTATTTACCTCCACTAAAGAAACGTCTCCGGGAGGGACATTTGCCATCAAGTGTCTTTCTATTTCTTTTAACGTGTAGAGGTTATTTGCGTTGTAATATGCTCTGTCTCCTTGTATGACAGTGTGTACAGCAATGGCAAAGTCAACTAAAAATGGCACTATAGCCCCCGCATAATACCCAATAACATCTTGTCCACTTAAGAATGGCGGGAGATGAGATGTGTTTTCTGATAATCTACTTCGAAAATCTTCATCGTCAAACCGTGCTGTTGCTGCGATAATATTCCGTACAAAAGCGAGTTGTGCTTCAAATCCGGCGTCGCCGCCAAGTGCGGCTATATAATAGTCCATTAACTCGACTGAGTTCATGTCGTCATAGAGCTTATTGGCAAGATTTCTGACAATTGTAGTGGGGGAATCCTCAGCAAATAACCAATTCGTCGCTTCAAAGAGCAAATAATCCATGACCGCTTTCAGCGCATTTTGCTCCATCCCGGCCTTCATCTTCAGAACTTCGATATCCCTATTCTCCACCTCTGTATTTTGAGTTACAGTAGATTGAGCAAGCACGGTTAAAGCCGTTCTTCGCGCACCTTCGAATTTAGCTGTCACTAGGGTCGTCAACGCACTTCCCATAAATCCCAGGGTGTTTTGAGTAAGATGTTCATTAACAACATGGGAAAGGAAAGTTGCGTTATGTGCAAAGAAGGGGCCGTCGTTTGGAACCATTTCGATTGCTAGTCGCGTATTATACGGATGATCTCCCTCGAGTCCCATAAGTTTTATAAGTTCACGAAAAATTTCGTTTGATATCTGTCTATTTGTCATAGTGTTTTCATCCCTTTCTGTATAACGGCTTTACACTTATAACCTGAGCGCATATGGTAAATGACAAAAACATCAATCCATTACTCTAAAATAGCCCGTTTTTTCTTCATTTCTGAAGATAGCCCTGAATATGCGTCCGTCATCCGACCTGGCAAGCGAAACCTCACCTCGCACAAAAGCATGGGGTAACGGGTACTCGTTTCCTTCTGTATCCAGCATGAACCACCTGTTATCACGGATGGCTGGCGCAAGGCCACCGTGAAACGGCCAAATAACATCGTACTGTTCTGTAGGGACTATATCGCCGGATTCATTGATAACAACCCATTTGTAAATTGTATCTGCGATTCTTCCTCCACTGTGCAAAGCGATTAATTGCTCCATAGAAATAGGCAAGGAAGCTTCTTCTTCTCTGGGCAAAAACACGACAGCACGTCCATCGTTAAAAGTAAAATAGCCGTTATGTACCTGTAGTCCCCTTCTCATTCCATATCCTACTCCGACAAATCTAAAATCAATAACGACATTTCCATTCTCGTCCAAATAACCTATTTTTCCATCTTTTTGAGCGGCAATCAGACGAGATGGGGAATGAGGGCGAAAGAACCGCTCATAAATCGCTTCGGTAACCCATTCTCCATTTATGTTCACCAACCCGTAAAACTCACCATACGAGGCGACAAAGAGGCCGTTTCCCAATATACGTAGCCCTTCGAAACGAAAATCTATAACCACCTCTCCATTTCTGTCGATAATCCCCCATTTGCCATCTTTTCTGGCTGGTACTAAACCATCTTGCATTGGGAAGAAGTTTTCATAAATGGGAAGAATAATCCACCTCCCTTCAAAATCAATGAACCCCCGCAGGCCATTTTCTTCTCTTCGACTTGCTATTCCATCGTGAAAAAAAGGCGCATCTCCGCTTCTATATGGTTTAGGCACTAAAAGAATATCGCCTGAGTAATCATCAAGAAATCCGAACATATCCCAGCCGGTTTCGCTATCGTTCTCAATAGCCCTGAATATTGTATTATGGGTTGCACTCTGCGCTATGCTCCTTGCCATAAAACCGTCTTTGATTACATTTCCATCGGTGTCGAAAAGCGTCCAGGGGCCGCTTTGCTCCCTTTGAACCCAGGCTCTGTTGTTATGAAAATCATTACCACGGTAAAATTCGGGCGGCAATATCCACCTGAAATTTAATTCAGTTTCTGCCGCCACAGGGGCAGGCAGTTTGACGAGGCAAAGTATAAGACAAAGCAACAGCGCCAACGAAAATTTTGTTTTTACATGCTTTGTGTACATTGAGATACTCCTTTCTGTAAGTCATCACTATTCCGCAACAAATCCGATATCGCATTTGCAATAAAACGCTTTAGCGTACACCTCCTTTTTTTATCGCGCCCTCAACTCTTCAATGACATACGTCCTGAACGGGTCAAGGAGAGACTCAATTACGCGCTTTTGCTATCTCAGCTTCCTGCCTCTCGTAAATAAACACGATATCCCTGTTTATCGCCCATATCTCGAATTCAAGCCCAACGCCTTCCGGTACAAATCTGCATCAAAGGAGCCTGTCCACCCCCGTCTGGCGAGTGTGACATTGATACGTTGTCGTTTTTCATTGTTTTTACACCATACTTTGAATAAGTTACGAAAAGCAGGCCGTGAGATTTTACGGTCTGTTATGAGGAATTCGGATGCATATCTGGAGCATCAACGAAAGTGACTTGATAGCGACTTCTGCCGTCTATAACAACATAGCCTCCTGTTGTGGAGGGTATCATTGCGGCTGGTATTGTAACTTTGCCGGCTACTTCATGTTTTTCTGCGTAGCCGTTGTTGCTGATAAGTTTGGAAGCATGATATATGGCAATATTCATGAGAACAAATCATCCCGCCTTAAATTGATTTTCTGGAGCAATAATATTGCTAATCCTAACGACAGCCTTTTCAGTAAAACACGAGTTGAAAATCAGACGATTTTGTTTATGTTATCATTTTGGCTTAATATTGTAAAGTGTGAGTTGGAGTACAATCTGTGCTAGAGCCTGTTGTCGCCGGACAGTGATAATGTCATAGGGTAGCGGGACAGAGAAAATATCCGAATGAGTCAAGAGCGATTGACATTGAGTTACAGGAGGATTTTATCACAGACTTATGACACAAAAAAAATAAACCACTGGACAGATTTCTTTAGTGATGATAGGATACTTTCCCGTAGACTTTCCCTTCGGGGCGTAGCGCAGTCTGGTTAGCGCACCTGCTTTGGGAGCAGGGGGTCGAAGGTTCGAATCCTTTCGCCCCGACCATTGGGTGCCAAATGCGCAACCCTTTGAAAAAGAGTGGTCTATATATTATGCGGGAATAGCTCAGCTGGCTAGAGCGATGGCCTTCCAAGCCGTAGGTCGCGGGTTCGAATCCCGTTTCCCGCTCCAAAGTGCGCTTGTAGCTCAGTTGGACAGAGCAACGGCCTTCTAAGCCGTGGGTCGCGGGTTCGAATCCTGCCGAGCGCGCCAATGAAAATTCGAATATGGTGAGCGTAGCTCAATAGGTTAGAGTACTGGACTGTGGCTCCAGTGGTTGGGGGTTCAAGTCCCCTCGCTCACCCCAAAAATTTATGCGCTCGTAGCTCAGCTGGATAGAGCGACGGACTTCGGATCCGTAGGCCGCGGGTTCGAATCCTGCCGGGCGCGCCAAGCAGTATAAAGGACTGTTAGCTCAGCCGGTAGAGCAGCTGACTCTTAATCAGCGGGTCGTGGGTTCGAATCCCTCACAGTCCACCAAATATTTGACCAAAACAGATAGGCATGCCCAAAAACAAATACCAGCTCAAAAATTTCATAAACCAAAATCTCAAAACCAAACAAACTCCGCCCGCTGCCAATTTTATATGGCTGCGGACGGAATTCATTTGTGCTTAATTAAAAACTTACTTGCCTGTGAATTTTGGTTCGCGTTTTTCTAAAAACGCGCTCAGGCCCTCTAAATGGTCGTCTGTGCTGAAGACAAAACTCTGGCCCAGAAGTTCGGCTTGCAGGCCGCTCTTTAAATCGCTCTCGGCACCCCGGTTGATTACCAGTTTTGCCACTTTCGTAACAATAGGGCTTTTGGCGGCGATAGACTCAGCCATTTCCATGGTTTTTGCCAGGAGCTCACCTTTAGGCACAACGCAATTGACCAGGCCGATTTGTTCCGCTTCCTGGGCGGAAATTATTTTACCCGTAAAAATCAATTCCTTGGCTTTGCCCAAACCCACGTATCTGGCGAGGCGTTGCGTGCCTCCGGCGCCAGGTAGAATGCCAACGTTCAGTTCGGTCTGTCCAAGTTTAGCGTCATCGCTGGCTATGCGTATGTCGCAGCCCATTGCCACTTCCAGTCCCCCACCGAAGCAAAAACCATTAATCATGGCGATTGTCGGCTTGCTGACCATTTCGATATCGGTGACAACCTGCGAGTTCTTGCCATAAAAAGTCTCCACAGGGCTGCGCTCTTTTAAGACATTCACGTCAGCACCCGCGATAAAAGCTTTATCTCCCGCTCCCGTCACGACGATTACTCTTATGTCATCGTCACGATCTAACGCGGCAAAAGCCTCATGCAGGCCTTGCCATGCCTCTTTATTGAGCGCGTTACGAACCTCCGGCCGATTGACCGTGATCGTCCCGACAAAGCCTTTTTTTTCTACGAGGATTTTTTCCCCTGCTTCTCCCATTTCTCCCACATTCCCTCTGTCTACGCTACTTTTTTTCGTATTTGTAGAAACCTTCGCCCGTTTTCTTGCCCCACTTCTTTTGCTCGTACATCTCTTTTACGATATCGAAGCCGTTCGGTTTTACGCCGGTTTCTTCCCATCTGCGCTTACCGCTCAGGTAGTTGAGGTCTACGCCAGTGATGTCCAGCAGCTCGAAAACACCCATGGGGTGGTTCAGGCCGAGCTTCACGCCGATGTCCAGATCCTGTGGGGAGCATATACCCTGCTCGATGAGATAATAAGCCTCATCACGGATAGCGCGCAGGACGCGGTTCACCACAAAGCCGTCGATTTCTTTGTTGAGCAGTATTGGGGTCTTGCCTGTAGCTTTCGAGAACTCCATGCACAGAGTCACGACTTCGTCGGAGGTATGAGGGCCTTTTACCACTTCCACCAGCTTCATAACAAGCGCGGGGTTGAAATAGTGAAGATTGATTACCCGGCTGGGGTTGTCCACGTACTCCACGAAAAGAGAAGAGGGCATGTAGCTGGAGTTGGACGCCAGAACGGTATCCTTGCTCGCGTGGGCGTTAAAATCCTTGAAGAATTTTACTTTGGCGTCTTTTTCTTCCACTACGGACTCGATAACCAGCTGAGCCTGTGCGGCTTCTTCTATTGAAGTTGTAAGATGAAATTTCGCCTTTGCTGCGTCAGCTTTTTCCTTCGTAAGTTTTTCTTTAGCAACGCGGTCGGCCAGGTAGTCCGTTGCCCAGGCGTTCACTTTATCAAGAGATTCCTGAGAGCGGCTCATCATATAAGTGTCATAGCCGGAAAGAGCAATTCCAAGAGCTATCTGCCGTCCCATTTGGCCGGTTCCGGCCACGCATACTTTTTTAACGTCTCCAATTTTCATTTAGTTCACCTTTGCCTTTCTAAAAATATATACGGATGAATTACACTTTAAGCGCGCTCAGCGCTTCTTTCATTCTTTGCATTCCGTTCTGGACTTCATCGTAGGTCGCAGATAACGAAATACGTATGTGGCCATCGCCCGCCGGGCCGAACGCATCGCCTGGTACAGTGGCTATTCTGGCCTTGTCCAGCAGGTATAGCGCCATGTCCTTGGAACTCATGCCATAGCGGTTCATGTCAGGGAAGACGTAGAACGCACCCCTTGGCCTGACATATGGGATTTTCATCTCATCTAGGCAGCTCATAACCAGCTTTCGCCTGCGGTCGAATTCCTTAGCCATGTCTTTAACGCTGTCCTGAGGCCCTGTCAGGGCAGTTACGGCTCCGATCTGCACAAAAGTATTCGGGCAGCTTATCATGTGCTGCTGAAGTTTGAGCATCGCAGGGAACATCGCGCGAGGAACAATTAAAGAGCCGATTCTCCAGCCGTCCATAGCGTAGGACTTGGAAAAGCTGTTGATGATGATCGTGCGCTCCTTCATGCCGGGTGCTTTAGCGATAGGCATGTAGTCTACGTCGTCGTAGAGCACGGCGTTGTAAATGTCATCCGACACAACTATTAGGTCATGCTTGACGGCCAGTTCCGCGATTTTCAGTATCTCGGATTTGTCGATAACCTGGCCTGTGGGGTTGTTCGGAGAAGTAAGCAATATGGCCTTGCTCTTAGGCGTAATGTATTTGGCGATTTTTTCGGCCGTGGGGATAAATTTATCCGCCATCGTGGTGGGAACCGCAACGGCTTTCCCACCCGCCAAAAACGCCAATCCACCGTAATACACGTACATTGGCTCTGGAACCAGAATTTCATCGCCTGGGTCAAGGATGCCCTGAAACGCAAGGTAGATGGCCTGCGAAGCACCTATTGTGGCAAATACGTTTTCCGGTTCCAGCTCAAGGGCAAAATCCTCTTTCAGCCTGTAACATACCGCTTCCTGAAACGCGCGGGTTCCCTGGCTGGCCGTATAGTGAATATGGCCTTTGTCAAGCGCGTCTTTGGCCGCTTTTTTGATATGCTCAGGCGTATCGAAATCGGGCCTGCCGATAGAGAAATCGGTTATGTGAACTCCCTGTTTTTTGAGTTCCTCAACCTTGCCCAATACCTCCCGAATTTTTGATGGATGTATTCCGTTAGTTCTTTCGGCTACATTAGTACTCATGGCTGCCTCCCGGGGCTTATGCGATTTTGTTCACAATGTTGTCCGGTGTTTCTCCGGCCAGCATTTTAATAACTCCCTGCGAAATTTCCATGGCCATCCGCTCGAGCGATTCCTCGGTCATGGCAGCGGCGTGCGGGGTCAGGATAATATTATCAAGCTCGAACAACGGCAAATCTTTTTTGGGCGGTTCTTGCTCGAAAACGTCAAAGGCTGCTCCGGCAATCCAATTCTCCTTCAGAGCGCGGTAAAGCGCCCCTTCGTCGACTATCCCGCCTCGCGCACTGTTGATTAAGAAAGCTGACGGTTTCATGAGTTTAAGCTGCGCATCACCAATCATGTTTTTAGTAGACGGCAGCAACGGCATGTTCAGCGAAACGTAATCGGAGTTTTTGAGCAGGTCATCAAGTGTTTCAACCCACTGCGCCCCCTCTGGCAGGGCAAATTTCTTGTAGGCAGGAGGGTCGTAAACCAGAACTTTCATATCGAAAGCCTTTATACACTTCTCCGCCGTCAGTTTTCCTATTTTCCCGAAACCTGCTATGCCTAGCGTCCTTTTTGTCAGTTCAATGCCTGCCAAGCCGAGCATCTGACATACCGCCGGAAGTGATTTACCTTCAAGCGACGTCTTGCCTTCGCGCATCGCCTTATCGGCGGCGAAAAACTTCTTACTCAGTGTCATCATTTGCGCGATGACGTGCTCGGCAACAGAGTTGACGTTAGCCCATGGCGTATTCAGGACGGCTATTTTTTTGCTTGTCGCGTATTCAACGTCTATGTTATCGACGCCTATTCCATGGCGCCCGATGGCACGCAGCTTATCTCCCGCATCAATAACCTCGTTATACATCTTGGTACTGCGAATTATGACGGCTTCCATACCTTTAACCGCGGCAACAAGCGTCTCCATCTTTGTGTTGTCGGCTACGACGATCTCGGCGTTGGCCTCCAGGAATTTCATTCCGTTGGGATGAATTTTTTCCGTAAGCAGTATTTTAGGCATGAATTTATCCGCCCTCCGATTTTTTGATTTACTTTCTTATCTGTTTTTAATCTACATCAGCTCAAAGGCCATAGCCATGCCAAGTCCGCCTGCCACGCAAATGGCAGCCAGGCCGTGCTTGACGTTTCTGCGGCGCATTTCGTGCATCAGGGTAACGCAGATGCGCGTACCAGAGCAGCCAAGCGGGTGCCCAAGAGCGATTGCGCCTCCGTTGACGTTGACTTTCGCTGGATCAACCTTCAATTCGTTTACGCACGCAACGGCCTGCGCGGCAAACGCTTCGTTGATTTCAAGAAGCCCGAAATCCGAAAGTTTAAGCCCGCGAGGCTCCAGGTATTTCATAAGCTTTAACGTTGCCGGAACTGGAGAAATGCCCATTATCTTGGGGTCTACGCCGACTGCTGACGCGCCAATAATCTTTGCCATTGGCTTCAGGCCCAGCGCTGCGGCTTTATCCGCAGACATCAGCACAACAGCGGCGGCGCCGTCATTGCGGCCAGAGGCGTTTCCGGCTGTGACGAAACCATCTTTATTGATGGGCTTCAGTTTGGCGAGTTTTTCAAGGTCGGTGTCGCGTTTCGGATATTCGTCAACCTCGAACGCAACGTCGGCTTTCTTCTTCTTCACCATGACGGGAACTATTTCGTCGCGGAAACGTCCGTTGTCCATAGCATCAATGGCTCTCTTCTGGCTTTGCAGGGCAAATTCGTCCTGAGCCTCGCGGCTGACGTTGTATCTGCGGGCAACCTCGTCCGCGGTCCAGATCATGCTGGAAATCCCGTACTCGGCAGGCTGGCTTTTGGGCTGGCTTTCAACGTTCGGGTCAAGGAACTGCTGATTTCCGCTGCCTACGCCAAAACGTGCGCCACGAATGTAGAAAGGTGCGGTACTCATGCTCTCAACTCCGCCGGCGAGGATAGTTTCAGAATAGCCGCACTGAATCTGCTGCGCGCCATTGAGCATCGCCTGCATGCCGGAAGCACACTGGCGGTGTATCGTGTAGGAAGGTACTTCCTCAGGCAGGCCCATCATCAAAGAACTTACACGAGTGATGTTCGGCGCGTCCGTTGTCTGCTTAGTGTGTCCGGCGATAACTTCGTCCACAAGCTTCTTGTCCACTCCTCCCTTGTCTACAGCCCCCTGCAGGGCCACTTTGAGGAGTTCTTCCGGCAAAACGTCAACCAACGTGCCGCCTATAGAACCTATTGCCGTACGTGCCGCAGATACTACTACTACTTCTTTCATAACGTATTCCTCCTTAAATTAGAGCCATTAGCCCCTTTGTGTGCAAATTTTTTGTTTGCAATCAATCCATTTCGGCGAAGCTCTGCAATTTAGTTCGTGACTGTTCGTTGTTCTGAGTGCTTTGGTCTATTTCCAGGCACAAACAGCGCAGTTTCGCCGCTTCTACTTCTTTGGCGATCAATGGATAGTCGTATTCTTCCACGTCGCAGAACCGCATTAAACATACAGCCACGCCGGTGGCGCCGGTCTTTTTGGCCATGTCCACCAAAATTTTGCCTCGGGTGAATTTTTTTTCATGCACTGTGGAACAGGCATAACGCTCCTGCCACTGTCTTGCAAGACGAGACCATGGATTGTCGTTACTTGTGCCGGGAATGGACGTGCGATATTGCCTGGATTCCTGAGCCACATCATCTCCCACAACAGCGATCTTATTGTCGATAAATATCTGCAAAAACTCGTCAGGCTCGGCGGTGTAGCCGGAGGTAACGATTTTTTTACCTTTCCAGTCATATTTGGGAAGTTTTTCAAGCTCGGAAAGGAGCTCTTCCATTATGGCGGCGTGATCTTCCTTCAGCATAAATCTGGCGCTTTTCATAACAGCGTGACGGACTATAGGGTCGATGACATCCAGGTGCGAGTTTGCTACTTCCGTAAATTTCATCATAAGAGCGGAATGGAGGTTGTAAATTTCAATACTGGCGTTTATTTTACCATCTTCAACGCGGGTTCCGGTAAGTTCTTCAATTCGCCTGGCCAGCGCCCGGTATTCTTCCACCAGAAATTCCTCAGAACCGGAATCTGCCCTATTCTGAGGGTGAATGAATGAAGCGATGGGAATGTCCTTTACTCCTGCCCGCCAGCCCGCGCTCATGCCCCGGAACGTGTCGCACAGCATGGGCATTACCACGCACGAAAGCCCTTTATATTTGCCCGTCATGCCAAGATCAAGACACGAACGCATTACGGAACAGGTAAAAATCGGGTTATACTTACCCGCGGCGGTAGGCGATATCTGGCCGCCCCACAATCCCATGGGAACCATCCCCGCTGCGTGAATCAGTTCCTCCGGCACGTAAATTGGAAAACATCCCACAATTTTTTTGCCCTGGGCCATGTAACCATCCATGATTTTACGCGGATTGGCCGCAGCATCTCTAAACCGTTTAATCAATGCGTTAAGGTCAGCCATTATTTTCGGGCCTCCTTTCGTTCTTTCATTATTTCAACGAGTCCCTGCAAACGAGTCTCAAACTGGGCCTCCGAAAAAATGCGCGTGTCGGACTGGTCTCCGTCGAAATTAGCCACAGGTACTTTCGCGTCCTTTTCGATGAGCTCGCGGCCCACGAAAATATGGAAAGTCATCAGCTTGCAGCTCCGGTTGACGTGACACAACATACCTTCACAGTTAAAGTCCTGAATAGATTTTGTGCGCTTGGCCATAATGGTCGGCGTGCTTGAACTATTAGTCGAAGACACTTGATAGGCTTTAGCCATGCCATCCAGGTCTCCAGGCGTGTATCTCACGTCCCAGGCGGGAACGTAGCCGTTCATGACCGCATTTACGTTGTACTCTTTCAATTTTTTCAGGTTGAAACCCAAATTCGGCCAGCACGCGATGCCTTCCCAATGCACTCTGTACTTTTCCTCCGCAGGGAAAGTGGAGGTATTATTGCGGATATGCTCTTCCACTTCGGCTTTCAATTGCTTGAATATCTCCGTTGTAGATTCTTTTCCTCTGGCGAGCACAAGACAGGACATGTAGTTGAAAAGGTCAAAGCCGCTCATAGGGGCTGGTACGCGGCTGTTCAGCGCCACGATTTCGTTGAAAATGTCGCAGTTAAGCTGAGCGCGCTTTTGAACTTCCAAAAACTTATCCTGGTCAAGTTTACGACCCAGGAATTTTTCCATGTTTTTGATGTAGTTTTCGATCTGGCTGCGCAGATATTTTACTTTATGAGGCGCCGGCTCTTCTTCATAGTAGTTGAACAGGCAGTCCACAAAGAAAATAGGGATATTCAGCGATTCTGACAGGCATTCGTACCATTTCATAAGCTGCGTACAGCTGTTGTTGGCCAAAAGCAGAAAGTCGGGGCGCGGCATGGCCGGGTCGGCGTTAAAATTGGGGTTATCCAAAACATCCGCCATTCCCATATTTAAACGGGCGTAAGAGCAGATGTTCATCGGAAATCCCATAGCTCCTTCGGCGTGTTCGATGAACGGGCCTTCCAAATGCTTTGCTGAAATGGCGGCCGCGTTGTTTTCAGGGTATAAAACTGGCACACCCATGGCCTCGCAAACTTCGTGCGGGAAAATAGCGGTCGACCAGCCGACAGGCTCTCCTCTTTTTTTTGCTTCCCAGGCTTCGGCGTAACACTTGTTCGTTTGCTCGGCCACCAATTGCCGGGATAAAGGTATCGGACGCGCTGGTTTTTTGTCCGGTGCTTTTGCTTCGCTCATGTCAATCCTCCTTAAAATTTATAACTGCAAATTTATAACTGCGTAATCTAAAGCGGACGCGTGCGGGAAATTATTAATTATTTGGCTTCCAGCAATTCCCTGGAGGCGTGTATTGCCGCGCCCAACGCTCCGGCGAATTGAGACAGTTCATGCACCTGAATCGGCATTTTTATCTCTTTGGTAAGAGCCGCCACAATTCCGCTGTTCAGCGCTACTCCTCCGCTCATTGCGACCTCTCGTTCTATACCGTTGCGATAAGCTAGCGCAACAGCCCGCTTTGCGACGGACGAATGAATGCCCGCCACAAGATCGGGGAGCGAGACTCCCGAAGACAGTTTTGAGATAACTTCGCTTTCCGCGAAAACCGTACATGTGTTACTGATGCTGATTTCTTGCGTGGATTGCATCGACAAAGCGCCCAGTTCCTCGGTTTTTACGTTCAGCACCCTTGCCATCACTTCCAGAAAACGGCCCGTGCCCGCCGCGCATTTGTCGTTCATCACAAAATTTTCCACTCCACCGCGGTCGTTCAGGCGCAATACTTTTATATCCTGGCCGCCGATATCCAAAACTGTGCGGACGTCAGGCAGCAAAAAGTGAATACCAGCCGCATGACAGGTAATTTCGCTGCGCTGGCTGTCTGCGGGGTCGAAAGTAAAACGCCCGTAGCCTGTCACCATAATTCGATTTAAATCCTCGCGGCAAATACCGGCATCAGCCAAAGCCATTTCAAAAACTTTTTGCGGCCCCTTAGTTCCCGTGCCTAAAGGGAAAACCGCCTTTCCGGCAATATTTTTACCGTCTTTTAAAATAACGCATTTGCAGGCGGCGGAGCCAATGTCGATTCCCATCGTAAACATGAAAAACTCTCTTTTCCGGCAAATGGGAGCTAAGGCTTATATTACGCCTTCGGCTTCCATTTCTTTAATTTGATCTTTCGTGTATCCGAGGCGCGTATATATTTCTTCGTTGAACTTTCCGAGAGGCGCGCCTGCCCATTTAACCTCGCCGGGCGTCCCCATCATTTTAGGCGTTATGCCCTGCATGCTTATTGTTCCGAATTTTTCAGTCGCAACTTGAATGATAGCGTTGCGTGCCTTAAAATGCTCATCTTTCATGATGTCTTCAACGTTGGAGACTTTGCTGCACGGTATGTCATCGCCAAGCGCCGCAAGGCAGTCGTCAATGTTGTTTGCGCGAGCCCACTGAGCAGCTATTTCGTTAAGCTCATCTTTATTTTTGGTGCGAAGCGGGCCGGTGCTGTATTCAGGCTTATTCATCAGCTCAGGTTTTCCGACGGCTTCAGCGAATTTCTTGAATAATTTGTCGCCTGATACGGTAAGCACCAAATATTTATTATCCTTTGTAAGGAAATGGCCGGAAGGAATTGTCACGTTGGTCGCGTTACCCATGCGAGTGCGGACGGAACCATCGTAACTGTACTCGGCAATGATGGATTCTTGAATTCGCAACGCAGATTCCGTCAGGCAACAGTCGATCATTTGTCCTTTGCCTGTTCCGATGACATCCCGGCTATAGATAGCAAACATCGCGCCAATACAGCCAAACATTGCCGTATAAAAATCACACGCGGAAACGCCGGGCTTTATCGGAGGCCCGTCCGGGAATCCGTTCGTTTCGAGGAAGCCGCCACGAGCAAGCCCGATGCGGTCGAAGCCGGGTTTGTGGCTTTCAGGCCCAGTTTGACCATAACCGGAAGCACACACATACACCAGGCGTGGATTTAATTCCTGCAATATTTCCCAAGTAAAACCAAGTTTTCCAAAAACGCCGGGACGAAAATTTTCGACAAGAATATCCGCGTCTTTAATTAAATCCCTGAGTATTTTTTTTGCCTTTTCTTCTTTCAGGTTGAGCGTGATGTTTTTTTTGTTGCGTCCTTCAACGCAATACCACAAATCTTTTACCTTCCCCATCCCACGCATCAGGTCGCCTTCTTCGGGGGGTTCGATTTTAATTACCTCCGCGCCAAAATCGGCCATGAGGGTTCCGCACCAGGGGCCTGCTAGAATGTTCCCAACTTCTACTACTTTGAGTCCTTCCAAAGCCTGCATTTTTCTTTCCTCCCAATATTCCAGGTGTTTGGCCATCACTGGCTAACAATGTCGTTTAATCTAAAAGCCGGTTTCCGCAAATGATACAAGGGCTAAAACATTTGGGGTGTTTTTGTTAAAGATGGAACCGCTGCATTTAACAGCGGTTCCATAAAAGATTAGGCGATCTGTGCCTGATGATTACCAGTTTTTCTGAAGTATAAGTGCGCCAATACTATGAAGACAATTCCTGCGATACTGGGAGCTACATCGGGATGTATAGCGGAGAATGCCGCTAACGCCATTACAATGCGCTCGTACCACGCAAGTTTTCTCTCCAGCCAACCCTCAAGCGCTCCTGCCAGTGTCCAGATTCCGATCATTGCCGATCCTACGCCCAGAATTAAAAGTGGTATTGTAAAATTACCCCTCAGAAGAAACATTGGACTGTAGATAAAAATGAATGGCAACAGGTACGACGCAATTGTCATTCGAGTAGCTGCAACACTGGCCTTTCCAGGCTCACAACCAGCTATTCCTGCGCCGGTGAAAACAGCAAGGGCAACCGGAGGAGTGATATCAGCCATTATAGCGAAGTAGAACACGAAAAGGTGCGCCGCTATTGGCTCTATCCTGGGATATACATCCATAGAGGTAAGTACAGGGGCGATGATAGTGCTGACAATAATGTACTTAGCCGTCGTTGGAAGACCTAATCCTATGATAATACAAACTATCATGGACACGACCAGCGTAGGCAGCAGCTGGTCTCCGGCTACCGACATTATGCTGGCCGACAGAGTTAGTCCAAGAGCGGTAAGCGACGCCGTGCCTACTATAAAGCCAACTACAGCGCAGGCCATCGCAACTCCCAGTGCACCTCGTGCGCCCTCTACCATCGCATTAAAAATTTCCTTCGGCCCCATTCTGGTATGCGACCGGAGGAGACTGAGCAGAAACATTGACACAACGCCTGAAAAGCCAGCCATGAGAGGCGTATATCTCATCAAAAGGACAGCTATTATCACAAAGATGGGAATTATAAGGTGCCCGTCCTTCTTTATGACGTCGAGTGTTTTGGGCAGCGTATCTTTTGGAAGCCCCTTCAGATTGTCCCTTTTCGCGCAGACGTGCAGGTTGACGAATATAGCGAAGTAAAACAAGATCGCTGGTATTAGAGCAGCCGATAATATTTGCAAATATGGCATCATCAGAAGCTCGGCCATTATAAACGCTCCTGCGCCCATAATGGGCGGCGCAAGCTGAGCTCCCGTTGACGCCGCAGCCACTGTAGCGGCGGCATGATGCGCTGGATATCCTGTTCTCTTCATCAATGGGATAGTGAACGTCCCGGTGGCAGCGACGTTAGCTATCGACGAGCCGTTTATCGTGCCGAGCAAGCTCGCGGCTACCACGGCGACTTTTGCAGGGCCGCCTGGAGCTGAACCTGCCAGAGCAAGCGCCAGCTCGTTAAAAAATCTGGCGCCGCCGCTCTGAGACAAGAAAGCTCCAAAAATTATAAACACTATGATAAATGTAGACGAGACGCCAAGCGCCACTCCGAAGAGGCCTTCCGTTGTCATGTACATGTGCTGGATTATCCTGCCCATTGAAAATCCACGAATTTGGAATATTCCCGGTGCAAGCCATCCGAAATAACAATACAGCAGGAAGAGAAGCCCAAGACATGGGAGTATATTACCCATAATCCTGCGCGCTCCTTCAAGTACCAGCACAATAGCTGCTATTCCAAGCCACATTTCAAATTCAGTCGGCCATGCGCCTCTTCTGGCTATTTCCCTATGGTTTATGGCTATGTAAGCGACTACAAGCACTCCGCACAGCGCAAGCACCCAATCGTACCAGGGAGTCGACCTCTTGTTTCCCTTCTGGCTCGCCGGATAGAGTATGAAGACCGCCGAAATGGCAAACATGAGGTGAATCGTCCTCTGAAGTATCAGAGGCAGCACCAAAAATCCCCCTGCGGTATAAAGGTGAAAGGCGCTCATGGAGAAGAGCAATAGGGCTACGAAGCCCCCTTGCCAGCCGGTTAGCTGGCGGAATTTGCTTTCCACTTCATATTTTTCAACCACGGCCTTTACGGCCGCCTCGTCCATTGATAGTTCCTGGACGAGGTCGACTTTTTTCTCTTCGGCCATTACTCCAAGGCTCCTACCGACCTGAAGAATCTTTCAGCGCCGGGGTGTAACGGAATCTGGATAACATCAATTGCATCTTTTTGCATGTAGGACATAACGGCCGCCACGTTAACGAGCTCCTCTGCGTTTTCAAAAAGAACCCTTGTCATATCGTACACTAAATCATCAGGCAAGCTGTAATGCACAGACAGGATGTTCCATGTCGCCGAGGTCCTTATCCCATAAGGATGCCCCGGATATGTGCCGGCTGGAATCGTGAACGCATCATAGTACGGCAATACTTCGTTCAACGCTGCAATTATATCGTCCTCAATCGGGATGATACGAGCGGTGCCCATGGTCGTAACTTCCACGACGGCTGCTGAGCCAAGCGCGCCCATCATAAACGCCGCGTCAATAACTCGGTCGGCAAACGCGCCAGCCGTTTCAGACATGCTGAGATTCTGGGGGGTAATGTCATTATCAGGGCAAATGCCAAGCATTTCAAGGAACGCCCTAGCCGTAACTTCCGTTCCGCTGCCAACCGCTCCAATTACGACCCTTCTGCCCACGATATCTCTAATGCTGGTTATATCGCTGTCCTCGGCCACCACGAAATGGATTGGCTCTGGATACAGAGGAACAGCAGCGCGAAGGAAGGACTGTGGGCTACCTTCAAACATATGCAGCCCATGGAAAGCGGGGAAGTAAAGGCCATCAGTAAAGCCCACTTCGACCTCGCCGCGAGACAACAAGTCAATATTCGCTCTCGTTCCACCCGTTGACTGCACGGCAGCTCTCATATTGGGAATTTCTCTGTTCCATATTGTGGACATGGCTGAACCAACCGGGTAGTACGTACCGCCGACAGAACCGGTTCCGATATTGATGAAGATAGGAGCCGCAAAAGCCGCAACTGACAAACTGCAAATTACCACTACAGCCAACAGAATCGACAAAGTTTTTTTCATTACTCAATACCTCCAAGAATTTTTTAAACCAATCAACCTGCCCTGTGTTAAAGGGCCTCCGCGTTGAAGCTTTAACACCACACCTAAGTAATGACCCTGCCCTCCATCGCCCCCTCTAAAAAGGTTATGCCCTGCGAAATATTACTATGCTATCGTAAACTGAGAGCATGGATTTGCGAAAGACTTCTCCCAAATCATAACTTTAGAATAGGTTTACTAGCTCGTAAATTATCAAAAACACTATGTTTTGTTAGCTTCAAAACTAATTATTGAAACACAACATATTTTGCGTCCTACTTGTAAAGGTGGAAGCTAGCTAAAAGCGCTAAACTTTGATATATTATAAAAATGAGCAAACGAGAAGGCATGAATTTATGCAGTCCGTTTTAGTTCACAATATTTTTTAAACTTTAGGAGGTCAATTACATGCCAATCATTAACGTAAACTTGCTGGAAGGCCGTTCCGTCGAGGCCAAACGAAAATTTGCCGCCGAACTCACAAAGGTGACGTGCGAATGTTTTGATATTCCCGCCGAAAGAGTGCGCGTAATTCTCAACGATATGAAGCCTGAAAATTTTGCTGTTGCAGGAGTTCTTGCCGCAGACAAAAAATAATAGGCAATAAAGCAGTATTTTTGTGAAATAGCAAGTGTTAAACATAGCTTGTATAATTAAGGAGTGTGTACATTTTTGAATAAGAATAAAGATTTTGCTGTTGTGTTGTGTGCTTTTTTAGCGATATTCATGGCGGTATTTGCGTTTGACTCTGTCTTGTCATCAAGCGAGGCAACGACCAGAAGAGCTCCCATCAGGCAAAGGGCAGCGCCTTCAATTTTTGCCTCAGGGAACGGAACTCAGAGGAATCCTTTCGTAATCCGAACCGCGGCTCAACTCTCCGCTTTTGCCGCATCGGTCAACAATGGAGAAACGTATTCCGACCGCTATATAAGGCTCGGTGCCAACATCGACCTTAGAAATGTGAACTGGACTCCCATTGGTTTCTACTGTGCATCAGGTGGAACACGCTCGTTCAATGGTTCCTTCTATGGCGCAGGGTTCTCAATTTTCCACATGGGTGCCGGAAATGACGCTAGAAGTCCTGCTTCAGCACTGTTTGGTGCACTGAACGGCGCTACGATACAGCGTGTATGTTTACAGCTTGTGAACGTTGCTGGAGAATCTCACGTAGGAGGACTCGTTGGGTTTAAAACAGGCTCGACGCTGAGAAACAGCAGAGTTTCAGGTAATGTAAGCGGTCGGTATGCCGTTGGCGGAATTGTAGGCAGCGCTTTTAACGGTTTCTTGGAGGGTTGTGATTTTTCAGGAAGCGTAACCGGAGTAGATGGGGTTGGCGGACTGGTCGGTACCATGGATCGCGTAACCATACGCTCAGCCAGAGCTTCTGGACAAGTTGACGGAGCCGTTGACGTAGGCGGATTCGTTGGGGGCATTCTGGATGGCATGATCATAGACAGCACTGCGAATGGCGTCATCGTTAATGGTGACCATAACGTAGGTGGTTTTGTCGGTAACCTAGTCGACAGCGGAAGAATTGAAAGAGCAGCTTTCACCGGACAGGTCAGTGGTAATTCTAACGTTGGCGGCATTGTCGGGCGCATGGCGGCCGGTTTCGTTGTCTCATGTACTATGAATGGCAGCGTAAGAGGCAGAGCGCATGCGGGTGGAATTATAGGCGAGTTCATGAGCGGAGAGATTCGCCGCAGCGTGAACAGCGCTTCAGTTGATGGTATGTTCAGCATTGGCGGCATAGCCGGCATGATGTCGGGCGGGCTGATGCGTAACAACCTCAACAACGGCGCTATCAACGGCGGCGAAGCAGTAGGCGGCTTGGTCGGAAACTTCTACGCCGAGGACATGAACTTTGCACTGGAAGCAAATAACAGTACCGGACAAGCCAGAGGTCATTTCAGCACCGGACATCTGGTGGGCGCACAGCCATAATAAAAATAATTTCTTAGTGAATTAACTTAAAAATCTTAAATGATCAAGCCGCTACAGGTTGCAACACCTTAGTTTTTAGCTATTTTAGCTTCAGGCCTTTTGCTTAATTCACTATATGAAAAGCGCGGGAATTTTTGATCCCGCGCTTTTATGTTTTGTCGCCCCTTTTATTGTGCATCTTTTACCGCATCTTCGTCCTCGGGGCGAAATGTTTTAATCTTAAATATGAAAACGTAACTCTTGATAATTAAGCACAACACCAAAGCGCCTCTCGCAATCGTGTTGTCTATTAAGATGAAAGAAAGCGTTATCATGGCGGTCGCGAAAAGCTGTATCGAAATCTTTTCTTTTAACGTCAGGGCCTTCCGCCTGTCGTATTTCTCCAGGAAACGCCTGTAAAAAACGCTGGCCCTAAACCAGCGATCCAATGTTTCAGAGCCTTTTGAGTAAAACACAAGCGTCAATAACAACAGAGGCGTTGTGGGGATACCTCGCACTACGATTCCTATCAGCGCTAGCACAAAGGTAACACTTCCTGCGATTACGTAAAGAAGCCTTTTCAGCACGCGCTGCCCTTCCTCACACAGAGAACGTCTCCGCTTCCATAAAATGCAGCATGTACGTAATCGCAAGCAGATCCGCGCAGCCGCCGGGGCTGATGTTATCCTCTATAAATTGCGCGTTCAGGCCCGCCGCGTAGTCAAGCACAGCGGCGTTGTCTGGTTGTGTGTCCAAAAAAGCTTGCAGTTTTTCCTGAAGTATTTTCAGCACCTCGGAGCTTGATCGGCTTATAATATTCGTATCAATCACATGCGCGGCAAGGTGCAACAGCGCTTCAACGCCAGCGTCGTTGTAAGACTTACCTGACGAGAGGGCTTTTCGCAGCGCTGGAAGCCCCCAAAAGCGCACCGATGGGAAAGCCGCCGCCGCTTCTCCGCGAATACCCGAAATGCCATATTTTGCAAAAATAGCTTCACCATGAGTCAAGGCGTTTTGCGGCGTAATTCCCTCAAAATCTTTGTAGAGGGCAGGAGCCGCAATTTTTGCCGCCGTCTGTAAAACCGCGTCCGCCGCTGGAAAAGGAACGCCATGCCAGCCAAACGCGGCACAGATTATGCCCAGGGAAAATATCAGCCCCTTATGAGTGTTGACGCCGCCTGTCGCGGCAAACATCTCCTCTTCTGCCGCAATGCCGCGAAGGCGCAGACGCGCAAGCAACGTCTCCGGCGATGTGTTACGACTTGCCATGCCCATCAGCGCCATGTCGTTAAAATAGGCGGCCAGTGCTGATGTGCTGTCGATGTAAGTAAAAAAATCCATGTCGCTGTGTGCGCCGCTGTCGTACCTGTCCACCAATCCTGGCTTTGGCGTGGCTGAAACTTCGTACAGCAATGCCCGCAAGGTGTTTTGGGTGATAAACCGTGCTTCTTTTTGGTGAAAATAATTTTCTATTATGGAATAGGTGCGTCTTTGAATTTCGTCCAGCGGATGAGCGCGATTTCGAGCGCAGCTCCCGCCAGGTTCAGCACATACAAGGCACGAACGCTCCGGTAGACCAACTGCACCGCGCGAAATTTTCTCGCCATCATTCGCGATAATATCAATGTCGAGTAACCTGCCGATAGGATGCCATTCTTCGAGCGCGGCCATAGCGAATTTGAGCTTCATTGCATCCGCGTCCACAACCCAAAGACATTCAAGCCCCGTTTCAGCATCGGTCAGACATGGGGAACAGGCAAGGCAGGAAATTTTGCCCGAGGTAAGGCGGGTTAACTGCTTCTCTATTTCTTTTTTCCCTTCGTAAAAACAGCGGTCTCCAAGCGCAAAACGCTTTACCGGCCCAGCGATGTTCAAAGTGTAGCTGATCAAGGCACAGAGATACTTGCCTCTGAGTTCATTTTGGCGCTCCACACGGCTCTCTCTGGCTCTCAGCACAGCTTCAAGCGTCACATGTTTTCCGGCGAACGGATCCGGCATACAGCTATCCCACCTTACATTGTTCTTAGGTCAGGCCGCTTTTCAGCACACGGCCTGCGTTTTTCACGTGGCGGCTGGTTAATTTTTGCGCGAGCTCATCGTCTCCGGCCGCGACGGCCGCGACAATTTCGCGGTGCTCTCTTTGCGCCTCCGGCCTCCGTTTTGGTTGAAGGTACGTAGACACGAGCATTCGGCTCAGCGTTTCTCGTATCATTCTACCAAAATCCGAGATTTGAGGGCAGTTAGCGATTTCAGCGATAGCGTTGTTATATTTTTCCACACAGTCGGAAATGACGTCGAGGTCGGAAGATGCTTCTTCTTCATCCATAAGGTCGGTAAGCCGCTTTATGTCCTCCGATGTGGCGTGTTTTGCGGCGCGTTTTGCGATAATCATTTCCACAAGCATACGTATTTCGTAAAGATCCTCAATTTCGTCCATGCTTATTTTTGAAACAACCACGCCTTTATTAGGACTGTGGCTCACCATTTTTTCCGCTTCTAGCTTACGAAGGGCTTCCCGCACAGGGGTACGGCTCGTTCCAAGAATGCTGGCAAGCTGTTCTTCCGTTAGCCGTTCTCCCGGAAGATAGTCCCCTCGCAGAATCGCTTTCCGTATACTTTGGTAAACCACGTCACGTATTGGAATCATACGGTCTGCATTGATTCTTTCCATGTTGCTCTCCTCGCCAGCGTTGCATTTTGGATACAAATTGTCATTTATTTTATACCCGGCCTTTTGGAAATGCAATAGTAAGGGGTTGTAATAAACAAAATAGGCGCGGGCAGCAGGTTAAATGTATCAATATGCATCACTTCCATTGCTAAAAACGCATCTGTTCTATTGACAGAAACGCACGTAGAAATTCATGATAGCGCTTACTTCAACGACAATTCAACCCTCTAAAGCCAGTCTTTAACTAACTGTTGAAAAAGATACTCGTTGTCGAGTGGCAGGGCATGGCCTGCGCAGTCTAAAATCGCAAAAGTTGCCCTTGGAAACCTTTCAACAAGCTCATAAGGCATAACATAACCTGTTATCCCATCCTGGCGGCCGGTGAGAATACATGACGGTTTATCGAATGTTATTGTCCTTAAAGCCTCTTCTAGGCTGCGACTGTAGTCCATTATCGAATAATTGGAAAGAAACTCCTTGTCCGCGATATCCACCCCTGGCTGTATATGCTTTTGCCATTTTTCATATGCTTCGAGGGTGGCGACAACGGCCATGCTCATATATCCATCAAAGTTGGGGCTTTCCTCCGCCGAGGCCAATAGCTCCGACTGCCATACCATTTGCTTTTTGGGAAGGTTCTCAGGTTTATCCACGATTTCGTTGGAATCCGTCATGGGAACGAGGAGTATTACTCCATCGATTCTCTCGCTCATTTTATGGATCAGCCCCAGAGACAGATATCCGCCATACGAGCAGCCCGTCAGCAGAAATTTTTCGCGACCGATGGCGGCGTCTATAAATTCGCATAAGATATCGAGCATATCGTCAGAGTTACGTATCCACGGCGCTGCCGGGGTTTGGCCAAAACCTGGCAAATCCGGGTATATTCTGCGGTAGCCTTGCGTCGTTTGCTCAAAAATCGGCTCAAAACAGCCGCTCATCATGCGGTTATCTGGGCCCCAGCCGTGAATATTTAACACAGGCTTTCCCTCGCCGTACTCTTCATAATGTACGGTAATACCACGTATCAGGCATTCCATAATGCGCCGCCCCTTTCGCGTAATAAACACGACATGCGACTGCCGTGTTATGATAAATGATGAACCCAAAAATATATTGATTTGGAGCGTCCTACGATGAAGCTTGACCGATTGCTTGGCATCCTTAATATTTTACTGCAAAACAACCGCGTAACAGCTCCGTATTTAGCCGAAAAATTTGAAGTCAACCGCCGAACCATTGGGCGCGACATAGATTCGCTTTGCCAGGCCGGAATACCCGTTGTCACGCATCAGGGAACGGGCGGCGGCATCTCCATTGCCGAGGGTTTCAAACTGGACAAAAGCATACTGACATCAGGCGAGCTGTCTGACATAATCGCCGCGCTGAAAGGCATGGGCAGCGTTTCAGAACAATCGCGCATCGAAAAAACACTGAACAAGCTTGGAGCAAATTCCGATGCGGTTATTTCCCTGTCCGAGCCTGTAGTCATCGACCTTGCATCATATTACAAAGGGCACTTGACTGAGAAAATCGAAACCATTAAGACCGCCATGCTTGACAGGCGGCTGATTGAATTTGACTATTACTACGAAAAAGGCGAAACTCGCCGATGTATAGAGCCTTATATGGTTGTTTTCCAGTGGACATCGTGGTACGTGTTCGGGTACTGCCTCGAACGCCAGGACTGGCGCATGTTCAAGCTGAATCGTTTGTGGAGCTTAACAACGTGTAGTGAGCGGTACGCTCTGCGGGAGATACCTCCCGAAAAACGAAATTTTAACAATCACCTGAATGATGATTTTAAACTCGTTGCCATTTTCGACACGTCAGCAAAGTATCAGCTTATAGAAATCTACGGGCTGGACTGCTATTCAGAGACACCTGATGGGCTGCGTCTGGAAATCGGCTTTACCAACCGGAATTACATGATAAGCTGGCTGCTCGGCTTTGGCGGTAAAGTCAAAGTGCTGGAGCCGTCTGACATGGCTTCCGATATTCAAGCCGCCGCCAAAGATATTTTATCCCGCTATATATAGCAATTTGCACAAACGTTTAGTCTGAATCAAGGTGAAACACCAGTAGTCATCGGCAAGAAGTTTATACATAAAATAGCCAACGGCTATAAAACAAAACTATATCAGCGCGTTTAATACATAGTCCGCGACATCGAAAGCAATTTTATACCCGTTGCACGCTATGGGGTAAGCATGCGGATTTATTTCGTCAGTTATGATATTGCCTTTCGCCGCAACGCACGCGTCGTTGATAGGGCATTTCTCGCAGCCTTTAACGAACCCCAGCGTGTTAACTTTGCTTAACAATGCCTGATTCATGCCCGTAACAACGTTGCCTAAACACAGGTTTTTATTACCAACAGCCGACGCGTATGGGTAAACATCACCGTTCACAGCTACTGAATATACCAAATCGCGCCGTACTCGCGTTTTACTCAGCTCAAACTTGCTCGAATACGCTCTGACCATGTCGTCGATCTTAGTAATGCGTACTTTGTCGTTATCTTTAACCCACTTGACATACGTGTCCGCGATCTTGAAAAATTCTCGGCGCATGATATCAACATGCCCGGCTTTCCAGGGCGACGAATAATTGATGAAAAAATCCATGGACTTAAATCCCAAATCCCTTAGGTGCAATACATTGTCGTGCCAGATATCTACATTGTTTACATCTATCACGCTGGCAGACGTTATCCCGTACCTGTTAATAGCGTCTTTGTGACGGGCTACATCCAGAAGGGGCTTCATGTCCTCGTTAACTCTGTTAGTGTCGTTCAGCAAACCGTCATACGATATGCTTATCAGTATTCGGTTCTTGTCAGCATACTCAAAAAACTCTTCTGTTAGTAGTGTTCCAATGGTTACGACATCCAACATAACCGGACGAATTGATTTGCGGCGTATGTAATCTGTAATATGCTGTATCAGCTCAAACTCCAGCAAGGGCTCGCCGCCGAAAAACGTTACTCTGGCATATTTACCGCACTCTTGCAGCAAATAATCCACAGCTGCTTCAGCCACCTTTACCGGCATACGCTCACTACCGGCTGTCATAAAACAATACTTGCACCGCAGGTTGCACTGTTCCGTCAGATGTAAAACTAAATTGTTTATGTTCATGCTTACGCGCTCTCTAAAATGCTGACAAACCACGAACCTGAGCCGCCTGGCATCGGAGGAAGCTCGCGTTCTTCAACCTGATATATTTGCTCTTCAACGCGTTCTTCTCTACCAACACAGCTCGCTAAACTGAACAATCCCAACGTCAGGACAATAGCGCCGCCTGCCACAACCACGCGTTTTAATATCGACCGCTTTTTAGCCGCGACTTCTTTTGCATCGTAATTTTCCACACGTAAATCATCCATAGGCTCACTCCTTTCAAAAAACACCTGCAAAACATCACCAAACACCGATGTACTGTTTAATTCGCTATTCTTACAAAAAACAGAAAAGCAAATTGCAGGCCTCATTATATAGTCATTCAAGCCTCGTGGATATAGAGACAGGCCCATATACAGGGCAAACGCATCAAAAGGAATAAACCATTGCAATTACTAAATTGACCATTTTGTACGTGAAATTCATCAATTAAGTCATAGCAATGCTTTACTAAATTTGATGCGTTTGCCCTGGGCCCATATACCCTCATCAAATACGACATACTGTTGTCGTGTTTATTGTGGTACGCTTACGAAAAATTTCAGAAAGGCTGTGTAAAAATGAACGAAAAAATTATCGCAAGAGCAGCGGAGATTATACGCGCAAAGACCGATGGCGTTGGCGGGGGAATGGAGGGCTTCTGTACCCTCGCCCTGCTTGACGAAAACGGATACCCAACAGCATCTACGCTAACTATTTCAAAGGCTGATGGTATCAAATGGCTTACGTTTTGCGCCTCCATCAGCACAAACAAGGCGAAGCGAATTGCCAAATGCAATCGCGGCAGCGTGTGCGTAAATTCGTCCGAGTACAACATCAGCCTTATTGGCACGCTTGAAATAATAACTGACCCTGAAATCAAAAAAGAAATGTGGTACGAAGTGCTGCAACACCACTGGTCAGGGCCAGACGACCCCGACTATTGCGTTTTGCGTTTTAACACCGAGCGCTATAATCTTTTCGTCGACTGGGAGGAAGCGGCGGGAGTTTTATAGCAATTTGCATAAACATTTAGTCTAAACCGAGGTAAAACGTCAGTAATCAACTGCAAGAAGCCTATACATAAAATAGCCAACGGCTATATAAAAACGCGCCTCCAATTTTTCAGGGCGTATCAGCGCGCCCTGAAATGCTCTCTGTATATTTGATGCGCTACCGGAACAGTATAGCTAATCCGTTTTAAAGCGGATTAGCTATATCATTTCTGAATCTATTGTAAATTTAAGTGACTATATTATCAAAAAACCAGGGCGAGATCTTCTACCCGCCCTTATTTCTATTTTCCTACTGCCACGTCAGAGCGAATTGGGCGAATGTCGCGGTTCCAATCCATAAGACACTTTCATCAATATCGAACTTAGGGTGATGGTGGGGCGGACTGTCTTTCGCAGGGAGCGATGGAAGGTGGAAAAATGTGCCGGGAACCGCTCTCAGGAAATACGCCATGTCCTCGCCGCCCATTGTGGGCTCTGAAACCTCGATAACGCGCTCTGTTCCAACGATTTCCTCAGCGGCTTTACGCAGCTTGTCCGTCATTTCACGGTCGTTGATAAGCGGAGGAAGGCTGACTTTAAATTCCAGAGTCGCCTCACCGCGCATACCGCGCGCTACGTTTTCACATATTTCCTTAACTCTGGTTTGAATTTTCTTGTGCGTTTCGCTGGTCAGGGCCCGTATTGTACCTCGAAGTGTGCAGGTCTGCGCAATGATATTCTCGGCTGTGCCTCCCTGGAACGAGCCTATGGTAACAACCGCCGAGTCCAGCGGGCTGATTTCTCGGCTCACTATGGTCTGAAGGGCCATGTAAACCTCGCAGGCGATTGCGATGGGGTCAACTGTAAGGTGCGGCATTGCGCCGTGCCCGCCTTTTCCATGAAAAGTGATAGAGAAAAAGTCCGTCGCAGCCATCATTGTTCCGTAGCGATACCCCACCTCTCCAGGAACGCCGTCTTTCCACACGCCGCCCGTATGAAGGCCGATCATGGCGTCAACTTTAGGATTTTCGAGAACTCCGTCCTCGATCATTTTAGGAGCGCCTATCGTTGTTTCCTCGCCGGGTTGAAAAATCAGCTTGACTGTTCCTTTGAGCTTGCTTTTATTGGCCACCAGCAGTTCGGCCGTTGCCAGAAGTATCGCCGCGTGCGCGTCGTGCCCGCAGGCGTGCATCCATCCGTTTGTAGCCGCGAAGGGAAGACCTGTGTCCTCGGCCATGTTCAGAGCATCCACGTCAGCGCGTATCCCTAGGACTTTGCCAGGAGTCCCTCCCTCTATCAGCGCGGTTACGCCGTGCTTTGCGATGCCCTGGCGGATATTCGTCACACCCATTTTTTTGAGTTCTTCAACGATGTACGCCTCCGTTTTAGGCGTTTCCATGCCCAATTCTGGGTTCGCGTGGAAATGGCGCCGCCAGGCGACGATTTTTTCGTTTATTTTCTTTGCCTGCTCAACTATCGCGCTCATAAATAAATTCCTCCTCAATTTTAATGTTGCATTCTAAATGTGGCCTTAAGACTGCTCAAGTATAGCGTATTCGGCGGCACTATAACCGGCAGGCTCTCCGAAAAGGCTCGTCAGAAAGCGATCAAGTCCTGCGACATACATATCAAAAGAACTGCGGTAACCCTGATGCGCCCTAATATCAAGGAAGGTTTTTTCACCGGCCAGCGCCTCATATACGCGCCTGCTTTGTCTGTACATAGCGTGCCCGTCGTGCGGAGTATGAATGATAAGCGTTGGAACCGTGACTCCGGCGGCAGTTTGCACGGAGTTCCAAAAGTCGCCGCCTAGCAGGAAGGGCGCGATGAATGATGGGAATGGCGTCATATCAGCGAGTGATGAAAATTTGATTTCCAGAATTAGGCCTCTTGGAGTTGCTGAGCGCATCAGTTCCATAGCGACAGCGCCGCCAAGGGAGCGCCCGAAAACAACGATTTCATCGGCGGGAATTTCCCTGTATTCAGTAAGCCACTGCCACGCGGCGAGCGCGTCGAGCTTTGTCCCTTCAATGGATGGTGTTCCTTCGCTTCTCCCGTAGCCCCGATACCCTATGATGAAGACGGACAGTCCAAGGTTATTAAAAACCTCTATGCTGGCGAGGTTGTCGGAAATGTTCCCGGCATTCCAATGGAAAAAAAGCAGAGTTGCGCGGGCACTGCCCCTAGCTGGCACATACCATCCGTGCAGGCGTACGCCATCCGACGTGGTGACAAACACATCCTCGAAAGAGAGGCCCAGAATCGCAGGCGTGTGCCTGATCTCCGACGTTGGCAGGAAAACAAAAAAGGGCAATATAAACCGTATCCCTGCAAGCAGAAAAACACACATAAAAACCGCAAACAGCAGGCGAACGCACAGTCTTTTCATTTTTTTAGCTCCTTCTAGAGCCATTGGCCCTTTTATGTAAATTACCGAGGCTACGAATCCGATTTTTTCGCTTCGTTTATAAACATTGTAACCTTATTCCCCCGACAAAATATACATACATGGCTGGGAAATTGGCAAGATTTGTGCATGAAACAATTGATCAATTCTGACCTACATATTCAGAGGTTAATTGGCGCTACAGAAAATGCGATGGCGAAGCTTCTCAAAATTATAGCCATTGGCTATTTTATGTATAAACTTCTTGCTGATGACTACTGGTGTTTCACCTTGATTCAGACTAAACGTTTGTGCAAATTGCTATAAATATCGGTGTGGAGAATTTTCCTTTTCGTTTCGACGTGAATTGATAAAGGCAAGATGCCCCCTACCTCAACAATAGGCAGGGGGCATCTTGTGAATCACATTTTCAGCTACTTCAACTACCTAAAATAATTTACCCCGCCTTCAAAAAGCGGCAGATACTTATTGCCTGGAATATTTTTTGCCACATATTCGCCCCAGCGTTCGAAGTGCGCCATTTTGCCGAGCACGCGGCCATCCGGGCTGCATATGCTCTCTATCGCCCAGGCGGAGCCGCTTGGGTTAAACGCGATATCCATAGAGGGCAAGCCGTTGTGGTCTGCGTATTGAAAGGCAATTTGCCCGTTTGCTTTCAGCTCGTTCAATATTTCATCCGGCGCGGCGAACCGCCCCTCGCTGTACGAAATTGGCTGAACATACGTCTCGCCGGGCGCGCATTCGGACAGCCACGGCGAAATCACGGAAGCAACGCGCACGGTGACATAACGTGCCTGATGCCGCCCGATACGATTGAACGCCAGAGCGGGGCCGCCAGCCGCCATGGGAGAGACGCGCCCATACGGAAGCAAGCCCAGTTTTATCAGTGCCTGAAAGCCGTTGCCTATGCCGAGAATCAGGCCGTCTCTGTTTTGAAGCAGCCCCTGAACAGCGTCGACAAGGCACTGATTGTGGAATAGCGACACTATAAATTTGTCGGAGCCGTCCGATTCACCGCCGCCAGAAAAGCCCCCCGGAAATACCAGCATTTGAGCGGAAGAAATCGCTTTCTCCAACTCGGCCACGGAAGATTGCAGCATGTCCGGCGTCAGGTTGCGGACAAGCACTATTTCAGGCGCGCCTCCAGCGCGTTCAATGGCTGCTGCGGCGTCATACTCGCAGTTTGTTCCGGGTAAAACCGGAACGACAATTTTGGGCCTGGCGAACGAAGAAGGTTTTTTGCGCGGAGTGTGACGTCTTGCGTCTGTTATAACCGGCGCGTCGCCCTGCTGCTCAGCCCTTGTCGGGAATATGTTTTCAAGCGGGGATTCCCAGGCCGCGCGAAGCTCCGCCAGCGGCACGGTGGTTCCGCTGAAAATCAGAACAGGCTCGGCCTGCGTATGCCCCAGTAGCTTAAAGCTTTCAAATTTTTCGCTTTTTTCGTCAGCCTCAAATATTATTGAGCCCCATTCGCGGTGCTCATCGCTTATATCTCCCGAAAAGCCTATCATGTTGCCTAGCGCCATTTTCATAATGCCGCCACCTACTCCGCCCGAATCACACGCCCATGCGGCCAGAATCTTGCCTGAACGGCAAATCTCCGAATATTTTTCCCACGTAGCCCTCAGTGCCGCGTAGTCGGGCAGACCGTTGGCATCCATCGGCGTTTCCAGCAGATAAACCGGATTCCCCGCGCCTTTAAATTCAGGACTGACCAAAAACCGCGCATCGCTGACGCCCACGGCAAAAGATATCAGTGTAGGAGGCACGTCCAGGTCGCCAAAGCTGCCCGACATCGAATCTTTGCCGCCTATTGCGGCGATTTTAAGCCCCATCTGCGCGGAAAATGCCCCCAATATCGCGGAAAAGGGCAGACCCCACCGCGACGGGTCTTCGTTTACGCGCGGGAAATACTCCTGAAGCGACAGGTGCACGGTGTCAGGCGAAATTCCCGACGCAACGAGTCTGGCAACAGAATTTACGACAGCATACGCCGAGCCGCCGAACGGGTCCACTTCCGTAAAAAACAGGTCAAAGCCATAAGCCATAACCGAGGCCGTCCGTGTGCCTGACGCCGGAAGCAGCGCCGCCATAACCTGCGTTTCTGTCAGGGCATATTTGCCCCCTAATGGCATGAAAACGCTGCCCGCGCCGATAGAGCTGTCGAAACGCTCCACCATCCCTTTTTGCGAGCAGAAATTCAAATCGCCCGCGAGTTCAAGAAGCCTTGCGCCGATGGCGGCATCGGGCAGAGGCGTTTTCTGGCGCGATTCATCCGGCACGGAAACGGCAGTTTCGCGTTTTGCGCCGCTGGTGTCCAGAAAAACTCTTCCGATATCTACGATTTTTGGGCCGCGCCATTTCATAACAAGACGCTGACTTTCAGTTACGCGGGCAACGACGGTCGCTTCAAGGCTCTCCTCTTCGGCGCGGCGCAGCATCTCCGGCAGGTCGATTTCCGCCACGACAAGCGCCATACGCTCCTGCGATTCCGAGAGGGCAAGCTCCGTTCCGTTCATGCCTTCGTATTTTACGGGGATTGCGTCCAGGTCGATTTCGACGCCGCCGGCCAGTTCTCCGATGGCCACGGACGCGC
>Ga0123352_10001526_pt1 | contig 30948 bp, 26 predicted proteins | sample TergutLab28metaG_FD_89700 | JGI IMG/M metagenome (GOLD analysis project Ga0123352, IMG submission 89700) | Labiotermes labralis P1 segment gut microbial communities from Petit-Saut dam, French Guiana - Lab288 P1 | ecosystem: Host-associated > Arthropoda: Insects > Digestive system > Gut ...
CTACACATATGATGACAATTACGAATTGCACGTTTCACGATTAAAAAAGTGCAGTGAGCTGTTAAATGAGTATGGAATATTACTTGGTTTAGAGTTTGTAGGTCCACCAAAGCTTAGAAAAGGCGCAAAATATGAATTCATTTATAATTTAGATGGAATTCTCGATCTGTGCAACGCAATCGGAACAAAGAATTGCGGATTGCTTTTGGACGTATTCCACTGGGACATGGCAGGTCAAACAAGAGACGATTTTTGCAAAATCACAAATGAACAGATAGCTCTGGTACACATAATGGACGCACCCGCCGGCATTGCGATAGAAGAACAAGAGGATCTTATACGGAGATTGCCGGGTGAAACAGGTGTCCTTAAAATCGCCGAGTTCTTCGATGGTCTGAAGTCTATTGGATACGATGGTCCCGTAGCTGTAGAGCCTTTCGAAAAAAAGCTATCTACCATGCCGTTTGAACAAGCTCTGAAAACTGTAATGACTGCAATAAATAAGGTGTGGTCTGCTTAACACTGTCAAAACAAAAATATTCAAGTTTAAAGAAATGCCTGTGGATAGATATCGCATGATTCTAGATATATGGAAGCGAGAAAGGAATTATTAATGACAGGAAAAGAGCGTATTACACGTATTTTAAAGCATCAGGACGCCGATCGAATCGGTCTGTTTGAGCATTTTGGGCCTGACACATATGCCGAGTACTATGGACAAGGGCATATCAAAGAGGGTCAGGAATTTGGGGATGCATTTGGTTTAGATATTTCATTATATTGGCCTTTTAACCTTACGCTGGACTTGGATCATGAACCTGAAATTATTTCAGAGGATTTAAATACTCAAACGACAAACAACAAATCGATGCAGAATTAGAGCGGATTATTCCCATTGTAAAGCAAGGTAATAAATATATAGCCCATAGTGATCACTCAATTCCAAAAACAGTGACGTATGATACACTCAGATATTATTTTGATAGAGTGCTGGAATTGGGTGCATACTAAAAATAAATTGCAAGTAAATCACATAACAGTTCTTAAATTTAAAAAAACAAGAAGAAAGAAGCAGTTCTTTTGTGTCCAAAAGGTCTGCTTCTTACAATTATTGAAATCGAATATTTATCGTATAAACTCAAATTCTGCAGGCTTCGCCGTGACCTTGTTTTCCGCATTTGAAAATCAAATCTACCAGCTTCATACTCCTCAGTGCTTGCTCAGCAGTTACTTGTAATTCTGCTTTTCCATCCAAAACATTAACGATATTATCGAAGTATGGCGAATTACTGAATCCGTAGTCGCCGACCTTAACTTCCGGTAAGGGCTTTGTACCAACGGTGTACTCGGGGCGAGGAGCCATCATACGTGTCGGTCCGGCAGCTGTATATACAATTTCATCTTCCCATTCCATGGCTTCGCTCGAAATAAGCTCCTTAATTTCACCATTACACGACCAGTCATGGATTATAGCAGTTCCATCTTGGCAACTGACATGCCATCTGGGCTGTAACTCAAAGCAATTTGTTGCAACATCTATAAGCGCTGAAACACCACTTTCAAATTGCAAAAATGCTTTAAAATTGTCATCTGCATTATCAGAAAACACCTTAAAAACGTGTGCGTCTACGGATATGACAGGGGAGTCTATGAGGACTAAAAGTTGGTCAATCAGATGAGAACCCCAATCTAGAACCATGCCACCGCCATTTGCTGCATAACCGCGCCAGCCGTGCATGGAGCGTCTGGAGCCTTGCACGCGACTTTCAATATAATAGGGAGCACCTATGATATCCTCGTCAAACATTTTTCTAAGTGTCAGGAAATCTCTATCCCAACGGCGATTGTGGTGAATTGAAAACAGTTTTCCGCTTTCATTTCTGGCAACTATAATCTCCTCTAGTTCCGCTGCGTTCATAGTGACAGGCTTTTCGCAAACCACATTTTTTCCGGCTCTGAGGGCTGCTATGCTAATATCCTTATGTACATCATTTGGAGTTGCTATTATTACAAGGTCAATCTTAGGGTCGTCTAATAACTCTTCCATGCTGCTATACGCATGTAGTCCATCATTTATCACTTTTTCCATGGCCTCTGGACGTACATCATAAGCTCCAATTATATCAATTTCAGGTACGTTGTTTTTTATGCCGGTACAATGCCAGTCGGCCATGCCACCATATCCTATTAGTGCTAATTTTTTCACCATTTTTTAACTACTCCTTAAAATTTCCTACTTTTGTGCCAAATAATTTACGGCATTAGAAATAATTTGCTGAATTTGTGGCATGTAGTATATTGGGTATGTTTCATGTCCCGGCTGGAAATAAAACACCTTGCCATTACCACGTTCCCACAAACAACCGCTACGGAAAACTTCGCCGCCGCCGAATCCACCGATAAAAATCAGTTCGTCAGGTGTCGGAATATCAAAAAATTCGCCGTACATTTCTTCATCTTCAAGCTTAATGCAATCGTCAATTCCCTGAACTATTGGGTGACCGGGAGAAACAACCCATAAATGTTCAACATCCCGTTCTCTCCACTTGAGTGAGCAACTGGTCCCCATAAGCTTTATAAATGGCTTTGAATAGTGGCTTGAGTGAAGAGGTATAAAGCCCATGCCTTTTGAAACGCGAGCGGAGATTTTTTCTGTTAGTTCATCTGAGACAGCGCTATGATGTTGGTGTCCCCACCAAACCAGCACATCAGTGCTGTCTAAAATTTCGTTTGTGAGTCCATGTTCAGGTTGATCCAGTGTTGCCGTCCGAACAGAGAATGATTGATTTTCCCTTAGGAAACCAGCTATACATTCGTGAATTCCGTCGGGATATACTGCTTTGACCTTATCGTCTTCTCTTTCTTGTCGAAACTCATTCCACACAGTTACATTTATCATAATTTTTTTCCTTTCTAGTTGAAAAATACTTGAACGTGTTACCTGAGTTCCGCGAAATTTACACCATACACGACTTGAAAGCATTGCAAATACTGTGTTTTAGATTTCCCAAACACTCAAATGTATGATGTAAATACTCCATACGAAAATGTTGGCATACATCCCAGCAAAACCTGTGATGCCAGACACTAACGTGGTTTGTATGGTGTAAAACTGCGGGAAGTCAGGGTGTTAATGGTTAAAATAGTCTCAAAAATAGCCTTCACTATACCATAAAAAAAGCTTTTGTCAATAGCTTAAATACACAGAGCCACGCAAACGCATGAAAGTTGCTCCGTGTTCCGTAAAGTAATGTATAACTATATCACATTGAAACTTATCGAAATTATAAGCTCTTCTTTTTTCCGAGGCTAGTATCATGAGAGGTCATTAATCGCTACAGAAAGTGCGGCATAATCTCCTATATTGTCACCTAAACCGGAAGCGACAATTTTACATATAGATAACGAGGATGATAAAGCCTCGCGTTCTAAAACATCGAGCATGGTCGGGCGCAGAAAATGTTCACACCTGGCAAATACACTACCTAAAACAATTACTTCCGGGTTTAGTATGTCTACAATCAATGACAAACCACGCCCCAAATACTCGCCACAGTATGCGAAGATTTCTCGTGCAAGAGAATCTCCTGCTTCAGCGGCATCCCCGACAGTTTTCGCTGTCAAGCTGTCAATGGCAGTCAAGTCCGGGCAAAGTTTAGGGGACTCACCTTGTTGTATGCGCTCCATTACTTTTTGTTTAGCAATCTGAGCGATACCCGATCCACTGCAAAATCCTTCAAAGGAACCAGATTTTCCAAAACCGACAGGGCCATTTTTCGAAAGACGTATATGCCCAACCTCGCCTGCCATATTATTCGCTCCTCTGTAGAGTCTATTGTTTAGAATCATGCCGGCACCGAGCCCGGTTCCAAAAGTGAGGAACACCGCATTAGAATGCCCCTTGGCAGCACCATAACGCCATTCAGCGAGTGCACAAGCGTTTGCGTCATTTTCTACGCGTGTTTTAATGCCAAATCGTTCTTCAAACATATCAACAATTGGCACATCATTCCAGCCATAAAGGTTTGGTGGAGATAGAATTCTGCCTGATACGGCATCCAGAGGACCTCCACAACTGATTCCAATTCCCGCAACTTCGGACAAAGTAACATTCTTTTTTGCAATAAGATTTTCCATTATCGTGTACGTTCGCTCGACAACACTCTGAGGAGAGCCGTTTGTTTGAAAAACTTCTTTTTCAAACTCCAGACCTTCACGTGAAAGTCCGTTGACTCCTAGCGAAACAGCACACTTTGTACCACCAATATCAAGACCTAAATAATATTTCAATATGCTCTACTCTCTTTCTTTACATAAATAGTAAAATATATTTAATGCTCTTTTCTAAACGCCAACGCAGTATCGTAGATTGCTATTATTTTTTCCGGGCTTATGTTAGCCTGGATATTATGCACTTGATTGAATATATAGCCACTGTCCTTATGGAAAACCTCGATTAAGTGTCGAACCTCGTCTTTTATGCCTTTCAAACTATCATACACTACTGTGTGCTGCATGTTCGCACCTCCACCCCAAAACGTCAAGTCTTTTCCAAATTCCCTTTTTAGCTTTTGCGCCTCCATACCAACACAGGAAATTTGTACAGGATTTAGTATTTCTACACCCGCGTCTATAAGGTCAGGAATAAGGTCGAAAATAGCGCCGCAGGAATGCAAAAATACTTTTATATCCGGATAATTATCACGAACATATCTATATTGAAGTTTGTGATAGGGTTTAATCATTTCGCGGTACATATTCGGAGATATTAATGGAGCGTTTTGAGTGCCTAAATCATCCCCGAATATGATAATTTGAATATACTCTCCTATTGCATCTATTACACGTTTTAGATTCGACAAATGGTTTTCAGAAAGCTTTTTGTGCCAAGCGTGGACAAATTCCGGATCTGTAGCTAAGTCCATAAAAAATCGCTCGTGACCGAAACAATGAAAGCTTCGTTCCAATATACTTCCACTAAAAGCAAAGGAAATCGCTTTATCTGTCGTTTCGAACATCGACTTAGCTTTAGCTTTTAAGAAAGATATTTGTGCATCAGAGATTGACGGCATCACAATCTTGTCAAGTTCTTCGATTGAAGTAATATCTTTATATCGTATATGAACTTGATCAAAGTACCAGCCATCGGCAGGCATTCTTGAAAGGGTGAGGTTACCATCTTTTAATTCCCACTCGCCTTTTTCGTTCATTACAGGGTTAAAAGTCACCGGCACAAGACATGTGCTTCCGTCTTTTAGTTCCCAATTCTGCCAGTTTTCATTTACAACTCCATTTACCTCAAAGCCTTGTGTCAACTCCAAAGCATCACCGCCAAAACGGTCGATAACTTCAATATCCGGCAAAGCTAACTGTTGATTTACATCATATATTTTAGTAGGACCCAGGTCTAGCCCAAGATGCTTCTTAAGTTGGTTGTATGCTAATACATTTATACCGCTCGCACCACATGCTCCAAAGTCTATCGGCATCATGTCAACCGGTTTGTGATTAGCAGCAGCCAAAACTCGCTCTCTTGAAGTCATTTTACGATCCTCTTTCATTTTCACCTCGACACAGACCACGAATGTAAGCATGTGCGTATAAGCGGTGATTTAATGTTTGTTATCTACTTGATCGGATGTTCGGTTAAGTCGCACTGTTGAACATGCCCATTATTTATGCGCAAAGTCCGAATGCTGTTTGCGGACAAATCCAAAGATATATTTTGTTCCAATAGTGGTAGCTTAACCTCAGCTTTGCTATCCCGACCAAGTGCCTCAAATAAGCGCAAGATTTGTCCGTTTCCGTTCATAGCCGGTTTGAGTGCACTTACTATTACGTTTTCATCAGACAGCTCTATACCTTGATAGCATTGCGGGAGGGGCCCTTCGTGATAAGTTTCATTTACATGAATTTCCTCAGTATTCAGAGACATAGCTGCCCTATGAACGCTGGCTTCGCGCCAATCTCCTGCGTGAGGCAATAGAGCATAACGGAATTCTTGCACCCCTTGATCTAAATGCTCTGCAAGACCGTCACGGAAGTCGCCTGCATAATGGTCAGCGTAGAGCGAGCTATTGGCAACCGTCATGCGCATATCGTTTTCCAGCACATCAAAGCTATATTTCCCATCGTTTAAAATTGCAAGACCACACTTATTGCTCTCACTATCTCCGCTAACATCAAACCACATTTGTCCGGATTCTTCAGTACCATTTGCAGGACGCTCCAAATGTCCAAAGGGAACATCATAATTTACTTTTGGATTACTGACATTGACTGGGAATGAAAGTTTTAAAAGCTTGAACTTTTCCTGCCAGTCAAGCTTGACGTCCACCTCGACTTCGCTTGCCCCCTCGTAAAGAGTGAAATCTTGTCGGAGCGTAGACTTACCGAAAAACGATGTGACGCGAAGCTTTGCGCGCAACGGTCCCGATTCCAATACTTGAACTTCTGCATCGATAAAACGACCGACAACATCACGGAAAGAGAACAGCATGTGTCCCCAAGTGTCACTGTGATGTACATCAATAACGAGTGGAACGCAAGCTCTTTCAAAGATAAATTCTTGCTTAAGCTTTTTATTGTATAAGCTCGTAACATAGCCTGTATGAGGTTCAATTTCTAATTTGATGTTCTCATTTTCGATCGAAGACTCACTAACAAGCAAACTGCATTTTTGCTCTGGCTTTTTCTCAGCATTGAGGTATACCCAATAAACACGCCATCCCATTGCAGGCACGTCAGCCACGAACATACTGTCTGATTTATCTTCTCTATCTCCACTGAGGCGGTTGGTGCGCGAGGCGCGCACAAGCTGAACCGGAACAGGGCTATCCTTTTCGTCGGTAACAGAGGTAAGCGGACGTCCTAATTGCACAGGTATTTTTCTTCTCCACGATAGTGGGTTAAATACAACTATCGGTGTGCCCATATTGTCAAGCTCCCACACAGACCAATCAGACTCTTTACTACGGGTTTTTCTGCCCCCACCGGAGGTGTCAATCGCCCAAGAAATTTTTTGTGCTGCGGCATTTATAGTTTCAGCTGCTGCAGTAAGGGCACTACCATGCATTTCTCTTGCATCTTCATATGCTTCGCGAGCAGAGCATCCGCAAATGATATCATGGAATTGGTTAAACAACACATGTTGCCAGGCCTTGTCCATCGATTCGAAACTAAGCTCAAGATCACACAACTTTTGCGCCATGACAGCAAGAGTTTCAGCTGCGATCAAGCGGTTTTCAGCCTTACGGTTGTTCTGCTTTACTTCAGAATGGGCTGAGTAACAGAGGCTGGCATGGTGTTGGAGTTCGTTTTTCCAAACAGGTAGTTCCTTGCCCTGCATTTCCTTGAAATAGGAATCAGCGGAACTCATAAATATTCGCTCTTCTCCCTCCATTGAGCGCACTTTGTTATAAGTTTCTATAGTGCGTATTGTGGGACCGCCGCCGTGGTTTCCTACACCATAAAAATGCATAAGGGAAAGACCTGCTTCATCAGCTCTCTTGATGCTGTCACGCAACTTAATTACATCCGGATTTTCTTCAAAGGGGCAACTTGTATCCCCTCTATTAGTATTATATGAGTTTGGAATACGATAGGTAAGTACACGGCTGCCATCATCAGACTCCCACTGATAAATAAATCCGGGGACATCCGGGTTTTCAAGGTCACCCGGACGCATCATAACATAATTTTCAAGACCGCTTCCTGCAAACAGCTTTGGTAGTGATGCATTATGCCCAAAGGAGTCTATGTTATATGCTGTGGTTGCTCGCACACCAAATTTTTCTAAAAAGTAATTTTGACTATAAAGGAAATGTCTTGCAAAGGATTCGCCTGAAGGTATGTTACAGTCAGGCTCTATCCACGTGCCACCTACAACTTCCCAGCGACCTTCCTTTACACGAGCCACTATTTCTTCAAACATTTCGGGACAATTCTCTTCTACCCACTTATAATAGGAAGCACAGGAACAAGTAAATATAAAGTCAGGATACTCTTCCATCCTATCCAATGCAGAGCGAAAGGATGCTTTAATTTCGGCATATCCCTCCTGCCATCGCCAAAACCACACAGGGTCAATATGTGCATTTCCAATTAAGTGAATTTTCGTATCAGACATAATTATTAAATCCTTTCAGTTTTTAAGAATACAACAACCAATCAAGAGAGCAGCATTTCGCAAGCAAAGCAAATATGAAAATGATTAGTATCGGCAACTTTATGAGCTTACGATACTATTTTCTATATTTGTCTATTGCTTCTGCCAAAGCCAAAACATTATCGAAGGGGAAGCCTTGATCAACCTCAAAATAAAACCAACTCCCGCCTTTGTCGGGTCGAAAATCATGGTATACTTTATCCAGCTCTGCTTTTACATTTTCAGGAGAGCCGTGTTGCATCAAATCGCCTCGATCTATATGTATGCACAGGGCAAGACCTATATCGTGCAATCTCTTTTTTAAGGCAGTACGGTCATAGAGGGGGAGTTGAGGCCATATCGAATCTGCGCCTGCCTCTTTTAGGTCAGGCAGAATATCAAACACCTGCCCACAGGAATGGAAACAGCAGGTTTTACCTGCTTTTTTGATCGGAGCTATAATCGTTTTCAAACGTGGTAAAAAGAATTCGCGCCATAGTTCCGGTGACATCAACAAAGAACGCTCGTCGCCATAATCATCCCCAATGCCTATGATATCGACCCCGGCTGAAAGTGCGCGCTCCACTTCTTCTCTAAAAAGGCTGGTTAATGTGTCTGCCAATTGTTCAATCAAGGGTTCCTCTGACACGATGTCCATAAGCACATTTTCAAAGGGGCATAGTGCAATCAGACGTTCAAAGAGTCCCGGAACACTATATTTTACAGGATAGACATTAGCGGAAAGTTTTACTCTGTCTCGCAACTCTTGCATGGCAACCGGATCGGAGAGAGGCATAGCAGGGAATTTGTATGTATCCAGTTTATTCAAGTCATCAAGAGGGAATTTAATCGCATGCCCAATTCTTCCGTAAATACGATATTCCCAGGTTATACCCCACTCATCAGTCTCAATCTTATGGTAGCTGCCATCCGGCATAATGTCGCTAAGATCAGGCTTTGGTAACTCAGAGAGAGTAAAGTTAGGAACCTCTTCCGCATCTCCGGGGTATTTCTTATAGAGCTCCAACAACTTTTCGCCATGCTCGGCATAGCCGACTTCGGTGTAATAATAACTGAGTGCAGGCTTGTCGGGCTCTTTGAAATGTATAGCTGATAAGAGTCTCTCTTTTGGTGTCATAGTGTTTACCCTTTGTAGTATTCTGCTGCACCTTCGTAGATAGCGGCAATATTTGAAGGAGGCACATCAGGCTGTATGCAATGAGCGGGTGCTAAGATATAACCACCACCGGGCTCCATGATAGAAATTATGCGCTTAACCTCTGCTTTGACTTCTTCTGCACTGCCGTTGGGCAATAAATCTTGTGTATCTATTGCTCCCCAAAACGCAATTTTGTCCCCAAAATCTTTCGCAAGTCGCTCGGGTTCCATCATGTAGGTACCGGGTTGAACAGGGTTTAGAATATCTACACCGGCAGCAATCAGTCTGGGTATAAATATGTGCACTGAACCGCAGGTGTGATGCTTAAAAAAGGCATCAGTATATTTTCTTGTATAGTCAATTCGCTCCTTAAAATAAGGAAAGATAAGTTCGTTAAACATATCAAGTGATAAGAATGGACCGGTCTGCATACCGAAATCATCACCTGATGTAGTGCAGTCAATATACCGTCCTATTTCGTTATAATAGATGTCTATGACGTCCTTTTGATACTGAAGTATTCTCTGCGAAAAGGCATGAACAATTTCCGGCTCTGCAGCCAGTCTATAGAGATAATCGTCAAAACCAAACATCCAACAACCTATTTCAAACACACCGAAAAAAGGATGTTCACCAATAATTGCGTAGTCAGTATTATCGTGCAGGAAACGAGCCTCATCTGCCCATAGTTTAATCTGTTTTCTGTCGATGTCAGAGGCCTCCGGCATTGGATATGCAAGCATCTCATCGAGATCTGCATCTTTAAGAGGATTGTGGCAGATCTCGTAGTGTCCGTTAACCATCCTTCTACCTATGCCATAACTATTATAGAGCACTCCGTTTTCTTCGCGATTGTGTACAGTCTTAGGTGTCGGCATGTGACCTATTTTGCGTGTATCAATATCGAATTTCTTAAGAATCCGCTCGTCAATTTGAAAGTTACCTTGTTTATCACCGCTTATACCCATGTAGGATGTAAAAGCATCACGGGTAGCTTGCTCGTCAATACAAGTTTGCGGAGAGCCACACAAGTCAAAAACGACTCGATCAGTCTCTTCAAGCATAACCGCTTTGCGAAAGCGTTCTCTATGTGTCATGTTATCACTCCAATTTGTTTATCAGATTTTATCATTCCAACGCTCAAAAATGCGCCGAACATTTTCCGGGTTTGCCATTGGACCAAACTCGCATTGAGCAATACATCCGCCATTATCCCACAGTGTGTCATATACGAGATCAACCGCCTTATCGATATCTTCGAGCGTACCTTTGGGTAACAGATGTTGTCTGTCTATCTCGCCCCAGAACGTAATGCTCCCTTTGAATTCTTCAAGCTCTTCAAACCTCATGCAGAAAATTTGTGCATTTATGGCATCTAAGCCAAGTTCAATCAAGTGTGGAAAGAGACCTAAGATATTTCCATCCGAATGCATAAAGACTTTCTTGTTATGTGATTTTGCTATGTTAATGTAATCTCTGTACATTGGCTTAAAAATTTGTGCCCAAAGCTCAGGGCTTATTAATAACGAAGTTTGAGAACCCCAGTCATCCAAAAAGCCAATGGAGTCAACATCGGTTTTTGCCCATTTTTCAAGCACTTGGCAGTAGTGCTCATGCATACGTGACAGAAAAGCTGTCATTCTTGGAGGCATATCCATAAGATCCATATAGAGATCTGCCACGCCTCGGATAAACTGAAGTTGCTCAAATGGACGTACAGCAGATGTCGCCATGACGAATTTGTCGCTTTGTTCGCAAAATCGATTTACAACATCTGTGTCAAATGTCAAAAATTCATCAGGAATATGAACCTTATCGGCATCGCCCCAGCCATCATCTGTGACAAGCGGCTCCTTGGACTCGCCAAAGTAACCCTCATGAACATTTGTGAATTTGCAGCCCCATTCGTCTATATATTCTCCCAACTTATATGGGTCGCCCGTCGTTTTCGGGGCTTCTTTGTAAACTGCAGGAGCTTTTACCATATCCCAGTCAAAATCATCCAATATTGCCTGCAACTCATTTGGATAATGGAGCTCTGCCCACGGTAAGTGCCACATATGTCTCGGGACGCGTCCGCTCTTGTTTTTGAACTCGAGCGTTTGATATACAAGTTCTCTGCTTGTCATATGTAGTGGCCATCCTTTTCAATCTTTATGAACGAACAGTGATCAACCCTTAATTGAACCGCTTGCAACACCTTTAATAATATATCTTTGTGTAAAAACGTACAGTATCAAGACAGGAGACACCGCAAGAATAAGCATAGGGATCATCGCGAAGTAGTCAATAACAAACTGTCCCAGATTTCTGAAAATCTCGAGTGTAAGAGTATTATTGTTTCTCGTCTGAAGAAAGAACAATGATATAATGAAATCATTCCATGTGTTGAGAAATTGTAGTATTGCAACAGTTGCGATAACCGGCTTCAAGAGTGGGAAAGTAATTTGGAAAAAAGTTCTAAACAGATTGCAACCGTCAATCCACGCTGCTTCCTCCATCTCAATAGGTATCGTTTTTACAAAACCGGTAAATAGAAATATAGAAAACGAGAGATGCATTGCTATCATAATTAAGGTTACACTGAGCAAGTGATTCATTAAGTCAAAGTTAATCATAATCCTGGTGAGTGGGAACAATAATATTTGAAACGGAATCATGATTCCTGCCAGGAAGAATAAATACATGACTTTGTTAAATTTATGCGTGCGTCTGGCAAGAGGGTATGAAGCCATTGCAGAGAAAAGCACTATAAATGTTACTGCACTTACTGAGATGATAGTGTTATTCCTAAGTGCGTTGAAGTATTGCATAGTATCCAGTGCGCGAGAAAAGTTGCCCAAATATAAGCTGTTTGGCAGTCCTAATGGGTGAAGTAGTGCCTCAGGCTGTGTCTTAAAGGAAGTCACAAATAAGTAATAAATAGGAATCGCAACAAAAACTGTCACTGCAATAAGCATCAATGGAATAATAATATCTCCCGGACGCAGTCTCTTTATTCTTCTTTTGAGTCTTATACTCATATTTGGTGTTATGGTCATAGCACTTTACGCTCCCATATCTTTAATATTCCAAGCTGGATTACAGTTATAGACATTATAAGGAGAAGTAGAACAGTGGCGATAGCTGAACCGTAGCCAAACTGGGCAATTCCAAACACCCTCCTTACAAGAACCGTGGTTATGCTCTGTGTGGCAAAGCCCGGCCCTCCTCCTGTGGTGGCTATGATTATGTCGTATACCCTCAAGCCGATTATCATGAATAAAACAGTATTGATTGTTACAGCTGTGATTAACAGGGGCAGGGTTATGTAGAAAAACTTTTGGAATCCGTTAGCTCCATCTATTTCAGCGCTCTCATAGATATCGGTAGGTATCATCTGGAGGTTAGCCAGATATATTACCATGCACCAGCCTGTCCATTGCCAGACGAAAATAACTATTATGCTATTTAGTGCAAACCGCGGATCTCCCAGCCAGTTGACGGGTCCGTCAACAAGACCTATATTCATGAGCAATGTATTTGCAAGACCTGATTCGACCGATGACAAAATAAATGCCCATACATAGCCAACCATCAGAGAAGACAGCACGGCAGGAGCGAAAATAACCATTCGCATAAGATTTTTCCCTCTCATTTTTCTGTCTAGGCCTACAGCCAAAAGAATTGCTATGACATTGACAAAAAAAGTTGAGACAACAGCAAAAAACAAGGTGTTCGAAATACTTGCCATCAATTCAGTATCATCAAATAAGTTAATATAATTTTGGAAGCCAATGAAGGTAATTTCTGGACGATGCATGCTAAAGTCGGTAAAGCTATAATATACACTCATAAAGAGCGGCACCATGACCAAGCTAATATACATTATCAAAGCAGGGACTAAAAACAGTTGATATCCCATAAGCCTGCGGAATCTTGCGGACTTAAAGTACATATATTTCACCTCATATCTAGTGGAAAATGGAGCGGCTGTAATATTATCACAACCGCTCCCCGGTTAAAATACTAGTCTACTCCAACCATTCTCAGAATTTCAATGTTACGCTCATCAAGCTCATACAAAAACTCTGCTAAAGTAACTTCGCCTGCAAAAATTAACTGTGTAAGTCTAGATAGGTCTTCTATGAGTTGTCCGGCATACGGCCAGCTTACCCATGTAGCATAAAGGTTACCCTCAGATAGTGGCTGTACAGCAAGTTGTGCTCTTTCATGTATTTCAAATTCAACGCCCAGAAGCGTGCTCGGTCCGCCTAATGTCAACCACATTGCGTGTTGTGCTTCTTCGGTGCTGATAGCATCCAACATCAAGAGTGCATGTTCAGGATAATTTGTATCCGGGTTTATACCGACACCATTACCGCTTGTACCAACCAACCATCCGGTAGAACCATCCGGTGTTGGGTATGGAAAAATACCAAAGTCTAAATCAGGGCTTATTTCTTCAACAGCAGTAATATTACCGCTTGTTGCTTGCCACATTGCTGCATTTCCCAAAGCAAACTCTCTCCTGGCTTGCTCGGTATCTAGTCCGTTTAACTCGCCTGTAAAGAAGCCTAGTTCAAGTAATGGAACCCAGTATTCTGCAAGATATGAGTACCACGCATCAGATACTCTTGCCCTGCCTGCAGCAAATTCGCCATCAAATGCGAAATTTGCAGGGTTTGAATAAAATGTGGTGTTGAGAACACCAAACATTGGCCATGCAGGATCACCAAACGATTGTCCCCCAATTACGAATGGGCGGATACCGGAACCTTCCAGGATGCCAGCTATCTCTTGGAATTCAGCCCAAGTATTTGGAATTGAAATATCAAATTCTGCAAAGATTTCTCTGTTATAGAAGATGCCTGCATAGAAGGCAGTCATTGGTACAGCAAAAACTTGACCATTATAAGTAAAGCTTTCTCTGGGACCATCTGCAAAGCGATCTACAAATGGCTGGCCGGTAATATCCATGAAGAAGCCTGCTCTGGCTTGTCCTATAAACTGTCCACCTGTTTCCAGTATGTCAGGCCCTTGTTTTGCAGCCATTTGTGTGTTTAGCACCATATCAAGTTGCTCGTTTGGCACAAAATGCCACTCAAAGTCGATGTTGAATTCTGCGGCCCGCTCCATCAAGAAGTTGTAGTACTCGGGCCTCATGTCTTCTGCTACCCACGTCATATAACGCAGTTCTGCCGGTGGCATTGCGGGCTCCTCGGGGGTGACCGCATCGGGTTCATCGGGATCGTCTTGTTCTACGGGTGTTTCAGCTTCAGCAGCAGGAGCCTCCGGCTGTGCCACTTGAGCAGGCTGATCTTCAGCGCACCCAACCATCGCGATTGCTAAAATTAACATTGCCAACACTAAAACTAACTTTTTCATTTCAAAAATCCTCTCTTTCTTAAATATTAATAGAATTCGGTTAGTTTACTGTCTCTATGAAAATCCCCACCCCAAAAGCAGGCAGCCTATCATTTTGGTCTTCAAATACAGGCTCCCATTTTTCGGGTATAGTGAGCTTTTGCTCTTTTTCCGTATGATTTACAGCAAATATATAATCCTTCCCGGAAATATGGCGGTGAGTTAGTTCTACCCCATCCGGTGATTCGCCAAGTGAGCGGATATCCACATTAGAGCAAAACTCCTCGACCAATCTGTTAACAAGTTTTTCTTCAGGTTCTGTTCCGACGTAATAAGCAACACCTTTGCCATGATAATTTTTAGTTATTGCAACAGTCCCCTTATAGAACTCAGAGTCATAACAAGCCAAAAGTTCTGCTCCTTTACACTCAATCAAATCTGCCCATTTCTCTCCAACAAAAGAATCGCCTTCCCAGTCAATTTTTACAGGACCATCTCGCAGACAATCGTAGTCCGTAACTTCAATGCCCAAAATATCAGCCAATGTGCCGGGAAGGTCTTCTTCGGACATGCATATATTGTTTACATCCTTAACACCGGTTCTCATCGTCAACACTAAATGTCCGCCATTTCGAACATACTTTTTATACTTTTCAGCAAGGTCAGGAGTCATAACATACTGCAAGGGTGCAACTATAAGCTTAAAAGAGCTAAAATCATCCCGGCAGCTAATGAGGTCGACAGGTATGTTTTTCGAATTGAATCCGGCATAATATTTCAGCACTTGAATCTTATAGCTGAGCTCAGGATGATGGGGCTGGATATGCAGAGCATAGTTTTGATCATAAGAATATACTATACCTACATCTGAGCGAGGCAATGCTCCTTGTATTTCGGCCATAACCGGGCGCATTTTATGTATCATTGATTTAAGTTCATCGTACCGCCTGCCCGGCTTGCCGCTGTGAGGCAAAATGCCGTGCCAATACTGCTCCGTGCCAACTGTGCAGGTGCGCCACCGAAAAAAGACTACAGCGTCTGCGCCATGAGCCACGCTATGCACAGCCCACATTGCAAGTTGACCGGGTTTAGGCAAGCGACTAATGACATCCCAACCTGAAGCGCCTGCTTGTTGTTCCATAACCCAGAAAGTTTTATTTTTTGTTCCCCTGGTCAAGTCCAGTGCTGCAGAAAGGGCATCTTTAGAAGGGTGAAGATTTCCCTGTCTGAAATAACAAGGGTATTGGTCGTGGCTCACAAAGTCCAGTTTTTTAGCAAGGTCAAAGTAATTAACTTTATCCAAAAAGTCCATGAAATTATGTGTAATAAATTTACTCGGGCACAGAGCGCGAATGATGTCAATTTGGTATTGTTGGAAGTCAACAATCAAATCAGAACAAAATCTTCGCCAATCAAGCATTGCGGATGGATTGCGTCCGGCAACTGTAAGCTTAGGAGCAGGGATTTGCCCAAAATGGTTATAGTCCTGACTCCAAAAATAATTGCCCCATGCTGAGTTCAAAGACTCTATATCCCTATACTTATTCTCAAGCCACGTTTGGAAGCCCTTTGTACATGACTGACACATGCATAAATCCCAATGAGAGTTGCCGAGTTCATTATCGATTTGCCAGCCGATTACGTTTTCATTATTACCAAATCTTTCGGCCATTGCTGTGACAATATTATTAATATATCTACGATACCCGGCATTAGAGTGGCAGTCGTGGTGACGACCTCCAAAAGATCTCTGAATGCCATTTGAATCCACGGGTAAAATGTCAGGGCACTGTTCAACTAACCAGGCAGGCGGGGCTGCCGTCGGTGTGCCAAGAATAGTTTTTATGTTGTGCTTCGCAAGAAGAGTAATAGCTTGTTCGAGCCATTCGAAGTTATATACAGAAGGTGTTGGCTCCATTTTTGACCATGAAAATTCGGCCATACGAACTGCATCTATGCCCATTTCTTTCATCAGAGATGCGTCAATTTCCCACCTGCTGCGTGGCCAATGTTCGGGATAATAATCAACTCCGAAATACAAATCCAAGTCTTCACCGCTTCCCAATTAATATGTGGTTATATGCTTGAGTTCTACCAACTGTTTATTTTTGACGATATACATTCAAATGAAACTATGTTTACCATTTCTTGTCAAATCGTCTTTACTTTAGGGTATAGTACAACAGTCACCCTGTATAAGTCAATAGATATTACTAATTAATTCCATTTAATCTTATCTTAATCTTAAAATTTGTCAATATCACCAATTTAACTTGGTAAATGTCACTAATCAATGACGTATATTTTGCCATTGGTAAGCTCTAGTTACTTTGGCGAAGCTGCTTGTATTCTTAGCAGTAATGTGACATCCACAGCTTAATACAAAACGAACCAAGCTGCAGGCTACTGTTCGCAGACCCGTTGTTCGCTTGCATTCGGAACAGTATTTTCAGCAATTATCAGAGCACCAACATGTAGACGACATTCCTTACTGTGTGTTATACTAAGATTCCAAGAGAAGGTAATACGCAAATTTATTAGGCGGTGATATTCATGTCTTCTGTATTCGGCTCTAATTTAAATGACATCCGTATGAAGAATCGAGCTTTAATACTTAAGCTGGTCGCTACTGAAAATCGAGTTTCGCGCGTAGACTTGTCACGCAAGACAGGGCTTACCAAAACTACTGCAAGCAAAATAGTATCTGATTTGATAGATGAAGGAATTATCTGTGAAACACATGTGGACACTGTGGAGAATAGTGTGGGACGCAAGCCGATTTACTTAGGTATCAGCAAACGCTCTCCCTTGGTGTGTGGATTGCTCATAAAACGCGGGCTCTGCTCTGCAATTATTGCTGACTATAAAGGAAATATTCTGTCACACCAAGACTATGAGTATAATTACAACTTAACATCTGACCGACTGGTAGAGATTTTACTTGAACTTTACAGCAAGCTGGTTACTCCACCAAATCGCAAGGTTATAGCGATAGGCATTTCTTCAGTCGGACCGATTGATACGACTTTGAACCAACTGGCAAATCCACCAAATTTTTATGGTATATCCAACCTGCCGTTACCGGAAATTTTGAGCAGAGAAACCGGACTCCCCGCCTTTATTATAAATGATGCAAATGCAGGTGCTTTAGCTGAAAATGTTTATGGTAGAGCAAAAGGAAAAGGCAATCTCATTTATGTACATATAATGGGCGGTATAGGTGCAGGATATATACTAAAAAACCAAATTTATGATGGAACATCTGGTAAAAGTGGTGAAATAGGTCACACATCTATCAACTTCTCCGGGCCATTTTGTGCATGTGGCAATGTCGGATGTTTGGAAATGTACGCAAATATGGAAAATGTTAACTCTAAAATCAATCATATGAAGCAAATATACAATGTGCGCTCTATTCTTCCTGACACCGGCAAACCCTACACATGGAGAGAAGTTGTTGATGCTGCCGAGGCTTCTGATTTTTACGCTATATCCGCTCTTGATGAGTTTTGCAACTATCTTTCATATGCTCTAGCCAACGCCATAAATCTTATGGACATCCAGCATGTCATTGTCGGTTATGACTCATCGCCAAAAGAGACAACTGTAAAGAAAATGTTGTATAAAAAGCTTAATTCACGTACATTGACCGCAAACCATCAAGAGGTCTCGGTTGAAAAGTCCGTTTTTGGCGGCAACGCTCCGCTATTAGGAGCTGTTGCCCTTATAACCGCTCAACTGTTTAACGGCATATGGGAGTTTTAATATTTTTTGAAGAAGCAATACCAAATCATTTTATTATATGAATGGGGTATTAGCCATGCTTGAAGCGGCTTTTTTCAAAGAATAAAATATAGAGGAAATGCTTCGCAGAGCAAAGGAACTTTATTTGCCGGTGTAGTATCTGAGATAGAAAGAATCATATGTTTTCCATCTTTCATTACTTTAATTATGGTGAGCTGACTTGAAGTATACTTTTTGCTCGGCAGCATCTAAGCGTATCTCATCTACTGATTTTACTTTTCTGCGAGTGCTTTCAGATTGAGCGCCGTCAGGCGTTACATAGTTTGTGGCCAGGTTTTTCTTTGCTTGCTCAATTGCAGTTTTGTACTGTGGCAGATAATCGGCAGCAGCAACTAACATTTCGTCTGTTCATCTGTTAAACATTATCACACTGTTAACAATTTGTCTTTTTATTCGACACAATTGTGTTTTACACTGTATACAACCTCCACAGTAAAGTCTGCTTTAGCAGATGGATTTCAGTGGCTTATGGTTTAGGCTAACGGCTTGCGAGTAGCTGTCTTGCTCCCCTCTCTCAGGCATTACAGCTACCCGCAAGCTACAGCCTGTTACACATATATAATATATGTCACTATATGTCACTAAATGGGATGCATGAAACACGCATCCCATTTTACCGTTCAGTTCACAAACAACACAACTCCTAAGACTTAATCTTGAATTCAACAATCGTTAGAAATAAGCAGAGCAAAAGGAGGTGCCGTAAGTGTTGTATGCCTTTTGATGTTACCTAGACATGATATTATCGCTGAACTCTGCCTGAGGCGTCGCCCCTCATAAGTGCCTCAACCTCACTCACAGTAACTAGATTGAAGTCAAACTCTATTGAGTGTTTTAAACAAGAGGCAGCAACAGCAAAGTCCACAGCTGCTTGGTCGCCACGATCATTTAGCAGTGCATATATCAAACCGGCACCAAATGAATCTCCTGAACCTACACGATCTACGATATGAACAGGATATTCGGATGCAAAACATACATTCGCATTTGTACCGTCATATAGCATCCCTGACCAATTATTATCGTTGGCACTGATGCTACCACGTAAAGTAATAGCAACTTTTTTAAATCCAAAACGATCCGTTAGCCGTTTTGCTACCGACATGTATCCCGCTCTGCTGAGCGAACCCTTCTTGATATCTGAATCTTCGGCTTTGATTCCAAATACGTCTTCCGCATCTTCTTCGTTACCTATGCAAACATCAACAAACGGCATGAGTTCTGACATAACTAAGCCGGCTTTTTCTTTATTCCACAATTTCTTTCGGTAATTTAAATCACAGCTAACTGTGATACCCATATTTCTTGCTACCTGAACTGCATCAACACAACATTGCGTAGCAGACGTTCCGAGTGCAGGAGTAATTCCGGTAAAATGAAACCAATCAGCACCTAACAAGATTTTGTGCCAATCAAAATCTGTTGGCTTCGCTAAAGCAATCGCAGAGTTTGCACGATCATAAATAACCTTAGATGCCCTCTGAGAAGCGCCTTTCTCAACAAAGTATACACCCAACCGCTCACCGCCACGAACAATATTGCTGGTATCTACTCCATAACGATTAAGTGCATTCACTGCGGATTGGCCAATTTCGTGTTTTGGCACCATTGTCACGTATGATGATTGAAAGCCAAACTGTGCCAACGACACTGCAACGTTTGCTTCTCCTCCTGCATATGACACTTCAAATTCTTCGGACTGTACGAATCTCTTATACCCCAAGGGATTGAGTCGCAACATTATTTCCCCAAAACATACAACTTTTTTCATATTCAATTTACTCCTGTTGCTTCTAAATAGCGTTTTGCTAAATTTGTGATTTTATCAAACTCCCCTGCATCAATCCACTCTTTATTAACAAGATTTCCACCAACACCAAATCCTGCTGCTCCAGCTTTAAGGAAATCAGGAATATTCTTTTCCGTAATTCCTCCTGTCGCAATGAATTTCATGTGGGAAAGAGGTGCTTTAATCGACTTTAGATATCCTACTCCCATATCTCCGGCTGGAAAAAGTTTGACAAAATCGGCACCAGCACTATACGCTACAAAACACTCTGTTGGTGTTAATGCTCCCGGTATAGAGACTAATCCACGCTTCCTTGTTTGCTTTATAACTTCAACTTCCGTATTTGGCGAGATGATATACAACGCACCTGCTTCACCTGCTATATCCACAAGCTCCGGCGTAACAACAGTGCCCGCCCCCGCATACATGTCCTTACCAAACTGCGCCACAATAGATGAAATGGCACGTGCTGTCGCCGCATAATTATCAGGTTCTTTGAGGTTAAATGTCACTTCCATGAACCGAATACCACCATTATACAGCGCTTCAGCAAGAGGAAGTATTTTTTCCTCTTCCATCCCCCTGACTATTGCAACGATTTTTTCTTCAAGTATTTTTTGTATGACTTTTTCTCTCATAAAATGATCATTCCTTATATTAATTTCCAAAGCAAATGGATTTACTTTTTATTTACAAAGCTCCACCTTATTTCGACGATAACTGCTTGCCGACTGTCCAGTCACTTTTTTAAAGCAACGGCAGAAATACTGTGAGTCATCAAAGCCTGTGCGGTATGCTATTTCATAGATGTTGCAGTTGCTATTGTCCAAAAGCACTTTTGCTCGTTCAATGCGATAATTTCTAAGATATATTGAGAATGCGGTACCTGTTTCTTTCGAAAAAGAGGCACTCAGATACGGGACAGAAATGCACAACCGTTCTGCAAACTCACTAAGAGATATCTTTTGATTATAATTTAGTTTTATCATATTTACAACGGCCTCTATGACAGGCGAGTATTCAGGCAGTGCATCGGATGCTTGTATTTTTATATCGTCCGTGATCTTTTCAGCATGTAAGTCTATTACACGAATGAGTTCCTCTGCTGTGACGGGCTTTAAAAGATATTCTGATACACCATGCTTAATCGCTGCCTTTGCATATTCAAATTCAGAATAAGCTGTCAGTATTACAATATTTGTTTTCAAGCCACTCTCCCTGAGGTTTTGTATCATCTTTAAGCCATCCATTCTCGGCATTTTGATGTCCGTGAAAACAAGATCCGGCTCAAGTTGCTTAATCATGTGCATACCATCAACTCCATTATCACTTTCTCCAACCACTGTGAATGTAGGGCACTCTCGTTTTATGAGTCGCACAATTCCGGTACGCACTCTATTTTCATCCTCAACGACTACAATTCGCATATGTTCACCTTTCTTGCAATAATGCGTAATAGCTCGCTCATACCGATGGTACTACTATTCTTATTTCTGTCCCCTGTCCAAGTATACTGGTTATATAAAATCCGCCCATGTCACCGTAATAAAGCTGAATACGGTTAATCACATTTGAGACACCGATGCCACCTCTGTTTGCCGACGGATTAGCGTTCATTTGAGAACGAATCCCTTCAAGAGCTTCATCACACATACCTTTGCCATTGTCTTTCAAAATGATTGACAGCCTTCCATCATCCTGAATTGAACACTTTAGGATAATTTCTTTATTTTCAAGGTTTTGCATACCCTCAAACCCATGTATAATACAATTCTCAAGAGGAGGCTGCAGTAGCATTTTGTGAATTAAAAATTCTCTTGATTTTTCATCTGCTTCTATACGAAAGTCAAAAGGGATATCAAATCTTTTTTGTTGCAAATAAACATATTGCTGACACCACTGGAGCTCCAATTCAAGCGGGACTTGATAGTCAATATCGCTCAAGCTATAGCGAAGCTGATTTCCAAGTGCGTTAATCATGGAACTTATTTCTCTTTGATCGTTATCAATGGCAACCCAATTGACAGTATCCAGTGTATTATAAAGAAAATGAGGATTAATTTGTGCCTGCATGGCTACAATTTCAGCTTTTCGACGCAGGTCAGTAATGTGAATAATGTGCTCGTTACGTTCTTCCAAATGACGATGAGTGGCATTGATTTCACGAACCATGTGATTAAACCTATCAGCAATTATTGAAATTTCATCATTCCTGCTTAGCGGAATATATATCTCGCTTTCACCTTGCCCGTAACTCTGTATCGCTTTAGCGATATCGGTGATATATTTTGAATACCGACGCATAATAAAATATAGAACAATAAAAAAACTAAGATACAGTGTTATGAGTAGCGGTGTGAGCAACGTATGGAAATGCTGCACTTGATTAATGACTACTTCACGATTAACAAAAGAAAACAGGACGAATCGGCTATTTTGGATGTTACGTTTACGACTGAAATACAACCCGGAATCATCAAACATAAAATCTGCAATATTGTGACCTAGCAAATTTGCATCGAGGCTGAGTAATATATAGCCATCTCTATCAATCACTATGTTATTGACTCCCCCCCATAAGTCAGCTACCAATCCCGCAAGAAAAACACTATCCGATATTTCCATAACGAGTACGCCGCGAGTCTCCCGAGTGTTTGGGTCTGTAACAGGTAAACTTAAGTATACAGCTTCCCTCAATGGATTTGTAAGTACAAGGTCCTGTGAACGTTTCAAAACGTAGTGGTCAGTGGAAAAATCATTCTTCGCCGGTAAAATAAATTGCTCTCGGAACAAAGCGTCTTGCCACAGTGCATTTGTAAAACCTTCCGGCGTAGTAGCGGTCACATAGTTTAGAGAGTTTGATATATATGTAATGCCCATTGTGTTTGCACTCGCATAGGCATATAACTGTAGTAAATCATGGATATGATTTCGGATTGCCTCCATATCGGCAGCCTCATCATCAAGCCGTACAAACGCTTCAATCAATGCGTTGTTTGTAATAATATCACCCATAATATTTTTGCTGATACGAAATTGATTATTGATTTCCTGCACATAATTTGTTTGCAAATATTCCAAAGAAAGTTCTGTATTGCGCCGAATATCATTCAAGTACGTTAGGTAGGACAACAAGCCGACAAGTATCGCAGGCATTATACCAAGTGAAATACACAGAAATGCGATTTTCTTTTGTAAACTAAAGTGCAGTTTTTTCATTTTTTCAGCCTCTGTAATGCAACATTCCAAAGCCAAAATGACCTGTCGAAACACCTTCACTAAATGACAGTAGTATCATACTATAATCACTTTATTTTTTCCATAATAACATCGGCTCTATCCGCCTCCATACTTTGTCAAGTTCTTCAAGAGCAAAGCGTGGCAGGCCTGCACCTTTATTTCTTACTATAGTATTCCTGAATATTCCACGACGAACCATTACTTCTTTCGATAGTACCCACCCAAACATTATCTCCAGCTGAAGAAGTGGGAGGATTTTGGCGTGAAAGTCTCTGGCCTCGTCATCTTTGCCTTCAAACAGCAAATCCCATTCATATTGCACTAAATCACAAATTTGACAAGCGTGTATAGTGGCAGTAGCGCCTAGAGCGAAGTCCAGAGGCGAATATATTCCACCAAAACCACTCATGATACCTTCAATAGCATCAGTGCGAACAGTTGCAAGGTCTGCAATGCTGTCCGGCCCCGGTGCTACTTCTTGCTTAACCCAGCTAATATTTTTATATTTTGTACACAAATCCACTACCTCTGGTGATGTGAGTGGTGCCTGTGCATGGTTCTGAATCATAACAGGTATGCTAATGGCATTTGCAATCTCGCCATAGTATCGTATCATGCCATTTTTATCTAAATTTCCAACGTATGGCGGCATGATATTCACTGCATCTGCGCCCAACTTTTCAGAGTAAACAGCATACTCTATTGCTGTACGAGTATCTACTGCGGTGGCATTGGCTATCATAATTCGATTTCCATCGTTCACCTCAATCGGCACGCGTATCATCAGTTTGCGTTCCTCCACGCTGAGTGATTGAAACTCCGACACCATTAAAGGGGTGCAGATGCACCCAACTTTACACTCAACAAGAAACTCAATTTCCTTTTCCAAAATCGGAATATCAATCTTGTCATCTTCAGTAAAAGGGGTCATAGGTATTGCCGCACTTCCTTTGGCGTCCAACAAAGATCTGTTCATCGTTTTCTCCTTTTATTATTATGAGTCATCTGTAGATCTCATCAAGATTTAACTGCACCAGCAGTAAGCCCTTGCACCAGGTATCTTTGCATAAACAAATTAAGCAAAATAGGCGGTATGATGTACAATATAGCACCGGCCATAATAAAGTCCCATGAAGTGGCAAATTCACCAAAAAAGCTCGCAAGTCCATTGGCCATCAGCCAATTTCTTGAGCTACGCATCAGTACAAGTGCATACACAAATTCATTCCATCCAAGCAGGAACGAATATATGATTGTTGCAATGTATCCGGGAAAGGCCAGAGGTACAACAACTCGAAAAATAGCACCCAATTGAGTACAGCCATCAATTTGCGCCGCACCCTCTAGCTCTGTCGGAATAGAATCAAAATACCCTTTGAGCATCCAGACGCACAGCGGAAGCGAGAAAGTGGCAAAGGCAATTATCGCACCCATGTGTGTATCGACCAACCCCCATCTAGTAAACTGCAAGAAAATTGGCAACATGTATATAACACCGGGCACCATCTGGGTCGCAAGGATAAAATAACCGACAATGCGGTTTGTTCGTGTGTAAAATCTGGAAAGGCTATAAGACGTAAACGTCGCAAGAACTATTGTCGCAAAAGTTGTCATACTTGAAACAAATAAAGAGTTCCTCATCCACAAAATTATTGGTGCATCAAGAATAACTTGTCTATACGCTTGAAATGTTGTTTCGGGCAACAATTGTGGTGGCCACACAAACAAGTTGCCACGTCTCTCAAGCGATGTCTTAATAAGCCAGTAGAGCGGCGCAATTACTACAGGTAAAAGTATCAGAGAAAGTCCAAGCACGACAAGAGCTGTATGGATCCTTCTTTTTCGAGAAGAAAGCATAATCTCAATCCTCCTTCTTTCCCATTACTATTGACATGTACAGAACAGAGAATATAAGACAAATAGCTAATATGACAAGCCCTGTGGCCGAGGCAGCACCCATTCGGTGACTTACAAAGCCTTGTTCATACATATAAAAAACTATCGTTTCGGTCGCACGTGCAGGCCCCCCATTTGTTAGTATCCTAACTGTCGCAAGTTCCCTAAAAGACCATAGCGTCACCAGCAACAAAACGATGCTTGATATCGATTTGACACCAGGTAATGTCACATACCTAAATCGACTTATAGGCCCTGCACCATCAATCTTGGCAGCTTCATATAAACCTGTATCAATAGATTGCAGCCCAGACAGTAACATTATCGCTACAAGAGGTAAATTTCTCCAGATAGTTATCGCAATGATGGCAGTCAATGCTATATTAGGGTCTGTATACCAACCAATACCTTCAGATATAATTCCCAAAGACATAATAACCCAGTTTAGAATCCCAAACTGAAAATCCAGTATCCATGCCCATATCAATGTAGCAGCAACAATTGGTGTCGCCCACGGGATTATAGTTATAGTGCGAAATAGCCGTCTTCCCCTGAATTCATGATTCAATAACAGCGCTAGAGCGAATCCAAGTATAGCCGTGAATAAGAGTGTCCAGAACGCTATCACAAAGGAGTTAAATAGTGCATCATAAAAGCGAGGGTCAGCAAAAAGTCTGCGAAAATGATCAAAGCCTACATAATTGTATTCTTGAAAGCGCCGTAAATTCAGATCAGTAAAGCTATAATACACAACCTGACTCAGCGGCCACGCTAAAATTAGTAGTAGTGGAATCAGCGATGGTATTAGCAAAAAAGAGGAAAAATGCCGGCGTGAGAAGCGCATGCATTTTAAGCGTAAACTATCATCGTGCATCGCAATAACACCTTTCTAGCTGGTAATTTTGCATTTCATTTATCTAATTGTAGATAAAACGGAAAAGGGTGGCGACGTTGTAATCGCTGACGCCACCCTCTTTCAAATTGTAAGTTTTTTTACGCCTTCTAATTTCCGATTAATGCATCAATCTCTGCTTGGGCTGCAGCCATCGCTTCGGCAGGATCTCTGTCCTCAAACATTATCTGCTGGACATAGTGGGCTAAAATTCTATCCAAATCCTCAAAATAGTCAGGCAAATTCTCAGGATAACGAGTCATTATAAGACCGCCTTCAGCTGCTACAGCATATCCGTTAAACCACGGATTCGCAGCGATGAAACTGTCTGTTACTGTGTTGTCTCCACCAAGCGACATCGTCATATTTGTCCAAAGCTCTTGATTCTCTCTAGAAAGAATCAGATCAAGGAATTTACCTGCACCTACAGGATTATTGGCACCACGAGGGATAAGAATCGTTCCACCGTCACCTTGTGAAATTCCGGTTGGAAATACGGTAGGTACAACAATTATATGCTCAGCAACATTGTCATCTTCAGCTAACGCACTTGCATATACCCAAGGACCGTCGATAATCATGCCAACTCCGCCTTGCCCAAAGAGCGAACGCCAAGCATTTCTTTCCATTCCAACCGGCACTGTCGGCACATCAAACAATCTCTTCCATTGAGTCATTCCTTCGATAACACCTGGTGTGTTAACATTGATGTATCCATCTGCCTGAAAGTCAGGATCAAATCCAAAAGCCCAAACACAAAATGCTTCAAAAACACGAGTGTTTGTTTCTATTGTGTCAAATGCATATCCAAACTGATGTGGTGCATCCGAAAGCTCAATTGCTGCATTGACAAATTCTTCAAAAGTTGTTGGTATCGGTAGCCCTGCCTCTTCAAACATCAAAGTGTTTACCATAAGTTGGGAGCTAGATTGCTGATATAAAACTGCATTGAAAATTCCATCAGTATACAAAGGCGCAGATTGCATTGGCGCTCCAAAATCACCATTTTTCCATCTCTCCACAAGTTCATCGCTGACAAAGTCATTCAAAGGCATTGTATCACCGTTATTAATAACAGTGCCTACTCTTGATAATGTCCACACAATGAGATCCGGTGGTGTTCCTGCAGCAATAGCAAGGAGCATCTGAGTTATCAGCTCACCGGTTGCAAAAAAGATTTCTTCAAAAGTGTATTCCGGATTTGCCTCAGTGAATTCCTGATGTTTCATCCTAAGAAAATCACCCGTACCTGCTTCATTCCACTGCTGATTAGCAAACGTAATGATTCCGCCCTCTGAAGCAGGTGAAGCGTCATCTGCAGAGGTATCACCTGCTGGTGATGCACATGCAGCAATTGTCAATGCTATCATCACCACGGCAAGGAACATAGCCAGTAGTTTCTTCATATAAATTTCCCTCCTCAAAATAGTTGTTGCTTACTTTCTATATCTTAATGCTAATGCATTTAAGATTAATTCCATATGGAGTCCACACTGTATTCGTGATTCCATTCGTCCGTAGGCTCAAACACTCCAGGATTTCTCACACTCTCATGTTGCTTAATCATATCTTCGTTAAGTTCATTGATTCCAAGGCCAGGAGCATCAGGAACTGTGATAAACCCATTTTGAATTATTGGATTTTGCAGTGGCGAGTTCTTTACCATGTCACTCCACCACGGAATATCATTTGCATGGAATTCACAACCCCAGAAATTCTCTGTAGCAGTCCCAATATGGGCTGCTGCCATAGCATGAATCGGGCTTGCTGCCTGATGTAATACCATGCGTGCACCATAACTTTGAGCCATATCTCCCAATTTTTTCGTTTCGAGAATTCCACCTAGTGTAAGCGGATCAGGATGTACAATCCCAAGACCACCATTTTCCAACAGAGGGCGAAAGCTTTCTGCCAGATAAAAATCTTCTCCACTACATATTGGAATCGTAGTTGACTCTGCTAACCTTTTCCATTGAGCTGGGTAGCACCATGCAATCGGGTCCTCCAACCATGCAATATTGTACTTTTCAATCCGGTTTGCGATTCGTATAATCTGCTCTACTCCAATATGACCTAAATGATCCACAGCAAGAGGAACCTCATACCCTATCACAGAGCGAACCTCTTTGACATAATTCTCAAGATAATCCAATCCAAGTTCGGTCACTTGAATTCCTGTAAACGGATGAAGTCTTTTTTGCCAGTCCGAGGCTCTATAGCGTGCCGAGTTTGCGTCCATAAGAAACTCTAAATCGTTAGATGTTCGAAATTTTCGTGCGTTTTTATCAGCAGTCTCACTAAAATCATATGCAAGTGGGGCTAGTTCATTTGCCCTACGATAGATATTTGCTTCTTCTTCAAAGTATCCCAGAGGTGCACTTAAGGCTCCCGGCACATTTTTTATTAAGTCAATACCAAGATCCATCTTTAACAAAGTGTAGCCCTTTTCTAGTCGTTTTTTCAGCGCCAATCCCATTGCTTGGCCTTCAGAACGATCTTCGGTTATGTCAGCGTCCGTATCGCAGTAAATGCGTACTTTATCGCGGAATTTACCGCCTAACATTTGGTAAACCGGAATCCCATAAGCCTTTCCTGCAATATCCCAGAGTGCAATCTCAACTCCCGAAACACCACCACCTTGTCTTCCGTGATATCCAAATTGTTTAATGCGGCGGAAAAGCATATCAATATTGCATGGATTTTCTCCCAACAAGCGGCTTTTCAGCATTAGTGCATATGTTTTCGACGCCATGTCACGCACTTCGCCAAAACCTACAATGCCTTGGTTTGTATAGAGTTTTAGGATAATACAAGGATAAGGCATTCCTTCCATTTCTGTCAGGCGCATATCAGTGATTCGGAGCTCAGATGGGCGGGAATACGTGTTAACATTTGCTAAGGTATCATCGTAGATGTTCTTATCGCGCATAAATTTGCCCCTTTCTTTTTTGTACATAATACGAGAGCGTACTTTAATAGTAAGAATATGACATTAGAACTGAATTCTATGTGTACAATATCACTAAAATTTCAATTCAATCAATTGCATTTTTTTACGCTTTTTGGATTTATTTACTTTTATTTTCCATTATATTGTGCGAAATAGTTTAGAAATATAAATATTATTGATCCAACAAGTTATATTTATGGGTAAGAAAAAACTGCTATAATCCCGGCGGATAATAACAGTTAATGCTATAATGATTTCTTTTTCTGATTCTTTCCAAAAAGCAGAGTGCGATAAATTACCACACAACTAAGTCTGACCGTTCAAATAAGCCTCAATAAACCCATCTATATCGCCGTCCATGACAGCGTTTATATTGCCATTCTCAAACCCTGTGCGATTATCCTTAACAAGCGTATACGGCATGAAAACATAGGAACGAATCTGACTCCCCCATTCGATTTTCATCTGTTCGCCCTTTATATCGCTTATTTTATCCAAATGCTGCCTCTCTTTGATCTCAAGCAGTTTTGAGCGTAACATTCTCATCGCAACCTCACGGTTTTGATGTTGACTACGCTCCATTTGGCAGGCCACAACAAGCCCCGTCGGCAAATGCGTTATCCGCACAGCACTCTCTGTCTTGTTAACATGCTGGCCACCCGCACCCGAAGCACGAAACGTATCAACACGCAACTCCTCAGGCTTAATCTCAAGTTCAACATCGTCTGAAATAAGAGGAGCAACCTCAATAGCCGCAAATGAAGTATGCCTGCGCCCCGACGAATCAAAAGGCGAAATCCGCACAAGCCTGTGGACACCATTCTCACTCTTTAAATAACCGTAAGCATTATCACCGTCAATTTGCATTGAAGCCGACTTCATACCCGCTTCCTCACCATCAAGCCAATCAAGTATCTTATACTTCATACCACGACGCTCTGCCCATCTGGTATACATACGATAAAGCATTTGTGCCCAATCCTGCGCTTCCGTACCACCTGCCCCGGCATGAAATGAAACTATAGCCGAGCAATGGTCATATTCACCTGACAAAAGCACCTCAAGCCTTGCAGATTCAAGGTCTTTTTCAAACGCCTTAAATTCACCTTCAAGCTCAGGAAGTAAACTTTCGTCGTTCTCCTCCAAGCCCATCTGGCACAGAGTCAGCAAATCGTTCCAGGCTCCATCCAGCCTTTCATAAACATCAAATTTATTTTTGAGTTGCTTCAACCTCTGCTGAACCCTCTGCGAATTATCACGGTCAGACCAAAAACCATCCTTGGCACTCTCAGCTTCAAGCTGACCGATTTCCGCATTAGCATCATCAAGTTTGAGCGCCTGTTCCAACGAATCAAGCGTAGGGCGCAAAGTATTTATTTCATGTTTGTAATCATCAAATTGAATCATATGTTCTCCATTATATATTTTATTGTCACCCAGCCCGTAAATCAATAACAACAACCTCAGGATTGTTCAAAAAGCGTGTCCACCCAAAGTGATTGCCAACACCGCGCGAAACAATCATATTTGTACCACCCCTAGTATACAAACCGCTTGTATACGTCGGAAACCATTCATAGTTACCACCGATAAGCCCATCAGTAAACGGCAAACGAACCATACCACCATGAGCATGACCGCTAAGCACCAAATCAACACCAAACTCACTGAACATCTGCAACTGATTGTTTCTATGGTACAAAGCAATCACAAACGGCTCATTATA
>Ga0123352_10001527_pt1 | contig 30946 bp, 12 predicted proteins | sample TergutLab28metaG_FD_89700 | JGI IMG/M metagenome (GOLD analysis project Ga0123352, IMG submission 89700) | Labiotermes labralis P1 segment gut microbial communities from Petit-Saut dam, French Guiana - Lab288 P1 | ecosystem: Host-associated > Arthropoda: Insects > Digestive system > Gut ...
GTAGATGGGTGGATAATATTAGGACGGATCTCCAGGAGGTGGGATGTGGGTATATGGACTGGACTGGGCTGGCCCAGGATAGGGACAGGTGGCGGACGCTTGTGAGTGTGGTGATGAACTTTCGGGTTCCGTGAAATGCGGGGAATTTCTTGACTAGCTGCAAACCAGTTAGCTTCTCAAGAAGGACTCTGCACCATGAAGTAAGTAAGTATATAGTCAGCGGGGAGTTGCTGTATATGTTGTAGACTATGTTAAAAGAATATCAATCAGGTATCGCAGTTGGTAGCTAGTGTAGAACGGCATTTTACTAGCAACGACCTGTGTATATGGTTATTTAGAATTTGTATATGTTATGTGATTGGTAGTACGCTATGAAAAAACCGGATTGGGTTGAACTTTATCTTTAGTCTATGTTGGTGACTTGGTGGTCAATAAACCTTCGAAATGTGAATTAATCAGTATGTTGAGGTTTCTTGAATGATGACAATAAAATTGTAGAACTTCTTATCGTTTAAAGCAGCTTGTATATATTACACACGTCGTGTGTAGCTTAGGTCTCCTTATGTGAGGTGAATTTAAGAACTTGAATTCGAGAAGCTTGTATATATATATATATACAGGGTGTTTTTCTACTTGACCGATAAGCGCTGGTACGTAGTTCTACTCATTTTTTATTAGAGTTTCTACAAGTTACCACTTCCATCGTTTTTCTCGCTACCGTTATCGATTGTTAAACCTCCACGGCTTACGGCTTGGACTGCAACGCTGACAGTGCGGCGGGCGGAGCGTTGGGCTGGGCCTTATCGGACAAGCAGGAAAAAAAAACACCCTATATAATTATCTTAGGTTAAAGTTGTTAAATTAAAGTATATTACGGTGCTGGAAAGCGCCACTCTGTACTAGTATTGACGAATATTCGGCCTGTCCATATTGACAGCTTTAAAATTCATTTTATGTACAACAGAGGCTGTGACAAGCTGGCATTATTAAAACTGAGTGTTTGACTGTCATGATAACTGGCGACATACCGAGGTTTATGAAAGTTAAATTCCTGTCCTTAGTAGACTGTAATGTCACACCAAGAGGGAAACATTAGTTAATGTAATATGGAACAACGTCCTATCTCTTCCGATCCACAAACACTTATATTAAGATACTTCCTTATGACAGTATTTAATTATTCTCAAAGACTCACGCTGCTTCTACATCCTGCGTGAGTCGTCAATTCGTTATACTTCTGTACAGTATGTAGTGTCATTCAAACGAGTTTCGCATCTCAGTTCTAGATATCAGAAACATTCCACGTGGGTGGTAATATACTGCACGGCTGATCAACATTCCGTCTGCCAGTTCTGTTACAATATACTTAGACCGACATGGTGAACACATGAACTGCTGACAGTATTAACATTGTAATTCTCAAGAAACAAGAGGCATAAGAATGAGAACTGAACGAAACTTACTCTATTAGATTTTGTTAGAATTTTTTTGGTCTGCACTTAATATTGTGTAGATATTTAATGGCTACAGCGTCAGAGCCCGGCACATGCCATGTATGTATTCAGGTTCAGTCCACATATTTTTATGTGAAGTGAGTGTAACGGTTTTCGCAGCATCTCGTATCCTCCCAGCAAGTTCTGGCAAATTGGAGGGCTGCGATCGAATGTGACCAGCGTCAGTTTTAAATGAATCGTGAACGTGCACTGATGAATCATTATGAGAAATACGACAAACAAGTGCATACACAGGTATGCCAATTTATTGTATTATGAACAGCGTAGCCTTCTACATGTTTCGGCCACCTATTGTGGTCATCTTCAGGGAAATGTAGTTCGAAGGATATATTACATAGAAAGTCAAAATAGTTTAATGTACAAATACAAAATATTAGTTTCTTATAATAAAACCAAATAGATGCACTAATTTCTCAAAATTATTTTTGGAATAAAACTCTACATGTTTCGGACAGTTCCTCTGTCCATCGTCAGTAGTTTATCACTGTACACACAGCAATGGCATATGTCATACAGGCTTGCTGACAGCTTGCGAGCAAGCTGTCAGCAAGCCTGTATGACATATACCATTGCTGTGTACAGTGAAAAACTCGAGCAAGCTGTCAGAAAATATTTATGGCTTACACCATTGCTGTGTGTACAGTGAAAAACTCCTGATGATGGGTAGAGGAACTGTCCGAAACATGTAGATTTTCTTCCAAAAATAAATTTGAGAAATTAGTGCATGTAGTTGTTTATAAGAATTTATCACGATGCACGGTCACCTGAACGTCAAAAAACAAAATATAGGAGTTTAAATCTATGTTAAAATGTAAAACATTTATAAATTTGTTTGTGCTGAGTTAAGTGTTGTTATGCTGTGTAAATGGCGACACCATCCAAAAGTGTGTAGTGTCAGCTGGTTACACAGTACAGTACAGTGCAGTACTGTACTGTACTGTACTGTACGTACCTGATTATGCACTTGTTGGTTGTATTTCGCACAATAAACAGCGTCCTTCATGTACCCCAGAAGAAAACGTTACGTCACTGGGTGTAAAGTCAGGGGAACGAGAGATGGTCAAATGAAAAGGCCTCTTTTGCTAATCCATTTGTGTGGAAACGTTAAGTCCAAGAAACGCCCACCTGCTGTGGGAAAATGGTGCGGCGTTCTGTCGTATTGAAATAGGCTGTCATGTCATCAGAACTCACTTTTTACAAAACCAGTTACAGAACACACACGATTCTACACTGCAGACGCCATTTTTAACCAAGGTGTTAGCACCCCTGGTGGCAAAACTTAGAAACTCCGGTATCGCGATATACAAGCTTAATAATGTTAACTGTGTAAATACTTCTATTTTCATTTCTGTACTTTCGAGTTTATAACAATATTACACACGTACATAAATTGTCAACATTCGTCTATTTTATGTCTATATATATAAGGACATATTTGTATATGTGTTTATGTATGTCTGTGTATATATATATATATATATATATATATGCATTATGTATGTATGTATGTATGTATGCATGCATGCTTGCATGTAGATGGGTATTTATTACATGTATATGTCTATGCCATATGTGTATGCACGTACGTATCTAATGTTTGTATGTTATACATGTATAGTATTTGTATGTACCTATACACACAAACACAGATAGTCCTTTGTGTTTAATAAACCGGCAGCGGAGATCGAATCGAAAACAGAAAATTTGACTTTATAATGGATTATCGAGCTAGAAACTGAAGAATTAAAAAGGCATATGTAGCCATTGTACTGCTGTTTGACAGTTTTTAGAGACGGGTGAAAACATTTCAGAGAGGTTCATTTCACAATGACGGCTAACGTAATCGTGGGGTCCCTCTCGTCCTTTAACACACATACGGGAGAAATGGAATAAAACTGTCAGCTGTTCAGGCAGACGTGATGTTGCAGGGCTGACCTTTTGACACTGACGTTCTCACAACACTGACGATCGAGATTACTGTCTCATCTGCTGTATAACATTTTTATCCTGAAGATGATGTCGGCACGTCCTGCCTTAACACTGGCACCAATATATCACAGGTTATGGCGTCATATCCTTGAAGAGTTCAGCATTACCAACATTTGATGTCACAGCGACATGGAGTCTCTGCCTATCTCAAATTCTGTTCTGGCGTAAAACTCTATTTGTTTTAGTCCACTAAATCTTAACATGTGTCAGTTAAGACCTTCATATAGCGTGCACCTGTGTCACTTTTAACGTTGACTGCTCTGTGCTCTATTACTGTGCCCGAGATATTCAATCGATTGTTGTTTCCGGCGCACAGCAGTGCCACCTCTTCTCCGTTATGCAAACTTGCTATCGGCGCTGACGGTCTTGGCAGCAGGAACCGTGTATCGCCCGGTGTTGTCCGCCCACATTACTGATGGAGACTTGTATCCAGGGTCAGATCTGATGTTGACGATGCACTATGTAGCAAAAAAGCTACTTTTAAGTAGGCTCCAGTAACAATAACCACGCTAAACAACCTGACACGTGGCAATTTGTTTGCGTACATCTCAGAGCTTGATATTTTGTGCGAGATACTTGGTTCTCACAGTGATAGTGGTGAAGATCCGAGTTTTCTGGGATATAGCGAAGTCTGGATTGATAAATAGGTACCGACTTTTCAGAGGAGAAGGGCTGCGTCCATCTTCAGGTTCCAAAAATTCAAAGAGGAATACCTTTCCTCTCTCTCCCATTGACACTCTTTTTACAACTGTCGACTCTTCTTTTCTAAGATACACATTTTTGTACAAAGCTATTTTTCTTGTACATTTTGGGCCTTGAAGATGTCGACAGAAATCTACTCCGAAACGTCTGTGAGTATTCGCCAAACGGCATGGCGATGTATCCCAGAAGACGCAAATTATAAATCGATTACTTGTTTATTATTGCTGTCACGTTAATTCCAGCCGCAGTTCTGCCGACCCTACCCCTGTTCACTGACCCTCGTACAGCTGGTAACATTTCTACTTCTTTGCTACTGTTTAAAGGCTTAGGACTTTTCTGGCTTTCACGGCGGTTTTTGATCGTGTGATGGTCTTGATGGGCTTCAGCGCCGTGTAGTGGTTAAATGTTTCCACGACACTCTGAGACGTCTGGCGATCAGCTATTAAAAACCCTCCTAGTAGGTGTAACCTTGTATTGAAACGAAGCAGTGTTTTTAAAATAGTGAATGTACGTAGGTGGGCTGATAAGTTTTGCCTCCACTGTAATATTTTTATTTACATTAGACGTATCTGGATAAAACCAGTTCTGTGCAGTCGCATGGTATCTCTCTTCCATCTTACTTCACCTTGAACACACAGATGCTTACAGTCCTCACCCAGTGCACATCGAAATGGAAGAGTTTTCAGATGTTCGGTTCAAACAGTGTGCTGTTATTGAATTCTTAACCGCGGGAAAAGTTCCTCCAATCGAAATTCACAGATGAATGCAAGCCGTTTATGGTGATCAGTGTGTTGATGTGAGTACAGTAAGACGCTGGGTAAGGCGGTTCAAAGATGGAGAATTGGGGCAAGCAGATTTGAGTGACAGAACACGAAGTGGAAGGGCTGTGACTGCAGGTGATCAGCTTCATCAAGATCGCGTTGAAGAACTGGTCCGTGGCGATTTTGTAGAAAATAATTATGCAGCTTTGAAAATAATTGATGTAGGCGTATTTCTTTTGTTATTTAATTAAAATACCTTTTCCCTTTCATTTTGTATTAAGTGGAGGTAAAATTTATCAGCCCGCCTTCGTATGTATCTCATACAACACGGGAGCAAACCTAGCACCGGTGCCGAAAGAAAAAGTAAGAAGCCTCCTGACGTCATTCCTCTGAATTAATCTAAAGAACATTTGAAAATTCATTTCACGTAATGCTTCTCCTTTATTAGGACTGACTGGTAAACACGGTACTGCGAAACGTACGTTGTTTTTATTGCGAATGCTGTGGAACCGAAGAATAAATTCTGTGGGCAAAATGCAGGGTTCTTTAACCTTTTGACGCCTAATGTCAACTGTAGTGGTCGTACCGCACCGCTAACCTCTAAAGTTGCATTTTATATATTTATTCAACAAATATAGTACTGAATATTTTAAACATGGTATATACTCTCCGTTTTTTTTTCTTCAAAATGCAGTTTGTTTCATAATTCTAACGTATTTGGTTCCTGTATTATTCACATTTTATATATAGGGTGTGCTAAAATTATAAAAAAATAATTCCGGCGCCAAAAGTTAGTGTTAAAGTAGGCGGTCCTCCGTGCTTCTAAGTCTTGATGCTTTGGTGGATTTGTTGTTGCTTACGAAAGCTCTTTCAATTGTATATTGTTTTAGCATCGAACGATGAAATACGATGATAATTTACGGTTAGTGGTAACGATTTGGGTCAAACTTTATTTGTATTTGAATTGTTAATTTGTCGGTGCCCATGACTTATCTTCATAAATCGTGGCTTTGTCAACTAAGTTAGTATTTTGCATGTATTTACATCAGTATGTCCAACGATTATTCTAAGACAGATTAAACTACAATAAAACATTACGCAAAGATATCCTTGCAACGTGGAAGGCAAAATAAGTGTTGTGAAAATTTTACATTCTGTAGCTTATGTTACTGCGTTTTGAATTTATAAAAGGGACACAGGCCTTATGCTGTGTAACACAAAGAACCTGCGATCAGTAAGTGGCCTAGTAATATAGAGCGCAGTTTTATTAGTTATGAGTGGCTAGATATTTTTCTAGATAGATCTCATATATGTACCGTTCATAGTACTCTCTGGTGGACTGTACATAATCATGGACGGCTAGACTACTTCTAGGTAGATGGTTTGTATGTGTTATATATAGTAATATATAAGCTTACAGCTAAATTTAATTAATCTTTGACGGCTGGATTGTCTATATACAAAGTGTCATGCCCTCGATTCATAATAATGCCTAGCTATACTCAGCCTAATTAATCGTGGATGACCAATCTTGTTCTACGTAAATCTTTTTTGTGTTACAGCAACATTTGAAAGATCTTGTAAGCAATTCTTCAGGGTTTTTGCGTTTAAATTTTATGAAAACGTGTTTAAAATCTTCGCAGCTTTTTGTAGCTTGTGATGGTGTCGAATAAACAGGCACCTTGTGATTTTTATCGTTGCACAGTGCATTTAAAATCTACGCAGTTCACACACCAAAAAATGCACTATTGATTAACTTGGTTAAAAGTTTTAAATTTACATTAAAATACACAATAATATCGCTCCTACATGTTTCGGTCTTCAATGACCATCATCAGGCAGTTTTATCTGTACCTAACTAAAGTTATATTTATGTTAAAACACTCGGTAAAATTACGTCGTTATATAAATTAGGTTATGTGGCAGCATGTCGTAGAGCGGCATGTGTGTTGTGTGCAGTGCAGAATGAGTCTCACTCTGCACTGCACACAACACACACGCCGCCCTACACTCTCACTCTGCACTGCACACAACACACACGCCGCCCTACACTCTCACTCTGCACTGCACACAACACACATGCCGCTCTACAACATGCTGCCACATAACCTAATTTATATAACGACGTAATTTTACCGAGTGTTTTAACATAAATATAACTTTAGTTAGGTACAGATAAAACTGCCTGATGATGGTCATTAAAGACCGAAACATGTAGTAGCGATATTATTGTGTATTTTAATGTAAATTTAAAACTTTTAACCAAGTTAATAAATAGTGCATTTGTTGGTGAGTGAACTGCGTAGGCGTCTTGTGAATTATGCTAGAGAAGTATATTTTTTATCCAGAAAGGATAGGGGTTTGTGCCTGTTTTAAACTTAAAATCCCAAACAGTGCAACAATAAACATAACCCCTTCTGTTGTCGAATCTGTTCCAGCCATCAAACCAAGAAGTTGTTTTGCTACAGATGCAGTCACAGACGACAAAACCACTTTTCACAGGGTTGTTATTGTAAGGACTGTTCACAAGCAGAAACACTATACCAGAATTTGAAGTGCGATCGTGCACAAGTTTCCAGAACAGAGCAGGTACTGGCACTGTGATGTTCGTATTCCTTCCTTTGGTCAAATACAGGTGCTTTTGCACATCAGATAAATCTGGCAATGTTGTTACATTAAGGGTGCCAGTAACAATAGTCAAATCTACATTGTTGGTGTTAGCATACCGCCTGATTCTGTTCTCCAAAATCCTCCAGTTACCTGAATTAATTGTCTGCCATTGTGGTGCTATGTTGACATCGTAGGAAGTTGTCTTTTGCTGGAATTGATACAGAAAGTCATTTCGTGGAACAAGATGGGCTTTGGTAAGGTACATATCACTGCCTTTATCACAATTGATAAATGTCTTGGCACGTGTCTCTGAATGAAGGAAATAACCCAAACTTGAAATTTGATTTTTATAAGTGTAGAACTGATCAGGCGTTTCAAAGAATTCCAGTAATATATAATTTTTTCTGTCCATTTCACTTTCGTTACTGACAACATTTCTGTGTAAAGTGTGCTTAGTGTGTGCTGTGATTTGTCTTAGAATGTCAAAACAGACTTCAATCACCTCAAGAAACCCATCCTTAAGGTTGAATCCGATTCTACCTTTCACCACACTTGGTATGTTGCAGTATCCGTCTTCCCTAACGGTTGATTCTGGAGGTTTGTCACATCTGATGCTACTGAAGTTGTGCGATGCTTCGTTAATAGAGAAGACTGGGCCTGGAAAATAATATCATGCATATTGTAGGCGTCATCATGTTTATGTTAAAAAAAAACAGCTCAATTCGAGGCCCAATTCGGAATGAAATTTCCTTTAATTTTGTTAACACAGAAATATATGTCACGTGCCTCATCTGATATGTGTCACGTGCCTCATCTGATAAATGTGTCACATGCCTCATCTGATATGTGTCACGTGTCTCATCTGGTATATGTGTCACATGCCTCATCTTATACACGTGTCACGTGTCTCATCTGATATATGTGTCACGTGCCTCATCCGATACATGTGTCACGTGCCTCATCTGATACGTGTCATGTGCCTCATCTGATATATGTGTCACGTGCCCCATCTGATACACGTGTCACGTGCCTCATCTGATATGTGTCACGTGCCTCATCTGATATATGTGTCACGTATCTCATCTGATATATGTCACGTGCCCCATCTGATACACGTGTCACGTGCCTCATCTGATATATGTGTCACGTGCCTCATCTGATATATGTGTCACGTGCCTCATCTGATATATGCGTCGCAGCGTTAAAGGTTTTAACATTATTGCGGGTTAAAGAATTGGATCTGATGATGAAGCTACATCTGCAGGTGTCAAGCGAGGGCACATTGCCAGTTATTCACTGTCAGTAAGAATCCAGTTACAGTAGGTGTTGATATCTTGAGGCAGTGGAATTTGTGGTCAAATTTTCGAAGTGTGCAAGTGTGTACGGTCATAAAATTTTCGCATTCCCACCCTACTTCTGTTCTGAAATTCGAGGCAGCATGTTCTCCCGAAACGTCCGAAAAACATTCCACTTCAATATGCTGCCAACATAAAACCGCAGGCTCAGCATAACGGTGTAAATCTTTCTGCAGCAGTTCGACATACAAACTGACGTTTCCTGCTAGCATTAAGCAAATAAAGTAAATAACACAAAGAATAGCAACTGGGTTTATCATTGAAGGGTTGTTGCGCATTGAATTGCGATCTTAATGATTCTGTAATATAAAAAAATGGAGAGCCTCGTATTAACTTTTACTTATTAGCCAGGATTTAAAAGCAAATAGTGTCAGAAAATGCAAATATGTAATTCTTTACTTGGTACGAGCATACACACTGTAATAAACAGCACATCTAAAAGGGTGTTATTCCACATTGTGACTAAGATTTGGATCACAATATCCTTTAGAAATTTAAAAATTTAAAAAATATTATATTATTCCGTATACATTTTTAAAAATGTAAACAAATTACGGCTTTATTGTAAGCTGAAATATGCAACTGCAGTGTAAAAAACAGCAGTTAATTTTATGACTAAATTTTTTTTGTTGCACTGGATTGACATCGCTTCTGTTCTTGTATGTAGACACAGAGGGACATTGCGTTTTAAATTTCTGAAGCTAGTTAAGGCTGTAACATCCACCACTATCAAAATATAAAGTGTGAAGTTATTACTTGGAATGATAATGTACACTTTAATTGAGAGTGCATCCAAAACGATCTCAGTTCGTCATAAGATTGTAAGACGTGACGGTTCAACATCTTTTGAAAAATCGAAGTTTATGAAAGTAGGGGGATATTTCTGTCATAATTTTTAAGCGCGTTCGCAAAATTGCAAAAAGCGACTATTAGCTACGTCATGTCTGTCCGTCCCCCATCCTGTCCGTATGGAAAAACTGGGCTCCTACTGGACGAATTTCCAAGAAATTTGATATTTGAGTATTTTTCGAAAATAATTCGATAAAATACAGATTTATTAAAATCAGACAAGAAAACGGGTACTTTGCATGAAGAGCAATATAGATTTTTGATCATACCTCGCTCGGTTCTTCTTAGAATAAGGAATGTTTCAGACAAAGTTGTAGAGAAATTGGATTATCACATTTTATGTTCAATAACTTTCTTTGTGAAAATCATGCCGTTTATGAGACAATGTGGGAAAATATTGCAGAGCTGGGCAGGCCACAGACGACAATATGGCGCATGCACATTGCATTCTGGATACTTAGGGGTACAAACACACACATATAATATGCAATATTTATTGCTTTTCCACTGCAAAGATATCAGGAGCGTAAGAATTAATTACACAGCCTGTTATTTGTAATAACATGTATGAAACACTCTTAGAATGCACACTGTTGTGTGGTTAGCTCTGCTGTTCCATACTCCAGGACATACTGTGTTACATTGTTGGCTCAGAAGCCAAATAGTCTGAATGAATTCTGTAAGTTTTTCAGCCCCTAAACGAAAATTATAGATAACTATTTTTGACTTTACAGCTCATAGTCTTCTTTTTATTCGAAGCCGAATATTTTGTACAAATGGAAAGCGTGTTTAAAGAATCGAAGAAGTTAGAAGGTATTAAGACAGAAAATGTTTACCCAGTTCACACACCAATAAATGCACTATTGATTAACTTGGTTAAAAGTTTCAAATTTACATTAAAATACACAATAATACGGCTCCCACACAACACACATGCCACTGTACGACATGCTGCCACATCACCTAATTTATATAACGACGTAATTTTACCGAGTGTTTTAACATAAATATAACTTCAGTCAGGTATAGATAAAGCTCCCTGATGAAGGTCATTACAGACCGAAACATGTAGGAGCGATATTATTGTGTATTTTAATGCAAATTTAAAACTTTTAACCAAGTTAATAAATGGTGCATTTGTTGGTGAGTGAACTGCGTAGAATTCAAAATGCACCGTGCAACGATTAAAAAAAAACAGAAAATACTGTTCAGTTCTGGTAACAAAAATAAATCTTACCCTTCTTGCAGACGGCTGTCACTTCGCGCTCCATGAGGGGAGTGTTTTGTATCACAAACATGTTGTTTACGTCTGGACAAGCAAAGCTGACAGCTTCTCCAGTACGGAAAGTGAGGAGATCTGAACCCGGCGTACTTGGAATGTTTAATGACGTTTTTCCATTTCTGGACACGTTCTGAAGAATCAAAGGAGAATTCTCCTCCATGCCAGAAAAAGAAATTCTGCAACCTGCGATATTAAGAGTAGATAAGAGTATACAGACATGTTACTGGTAGCAGCTGTAATGCAGAGCCCTGCTAATGCTATCGAACACAATATGCTTTGGTGACTTAAGTGATTGGTCCTAAGCCACAAGCCTTCTTCGCAGCTGTGTAGCGCTCCACCGTCTGTTGCATTCCCCTTCCGGAACTACATCTTCTGCTTTAGGTAACTGATGGGACAGACAGGTTGTTCCTAAACGTCGGTAAATAGCTACCTACCTGCGCCGCGTAACATCCCAGAAGATCGAAGATCTCTGATGTGTGGTTGACCGTGCATCGTAATTCAATGTGGATAAGAAACCAACTAGATGTCACTTTTGTTTTATCCTTTATTTCTCCTTCACAAGTTGCTCAACATGTTTCGGACAACCATGTGCCCATCTTCAGGAGCTGACGACTGCGTAGTGTTATCGGCACGTGTTGGTTTTGTGCTGTAACAGTGAGTGGTATTATTCAGATATGTCTGTGTGGGTCGATATGTTCTATGTTTGTCTGGTTTGTGTTAAATCTACCACCACCCACAACACCCCATATAACCACACACAACCCGCTCACCCTAGATTTAACACAAACCAAACAAATATAGAACATATCGACCCACACAGATAGACATATCTGAATAATACCACTCACTGTTACAGCACAATACCAACACGTGGCGATAACACTACGCAGTCGTCAGCTCCTGAAGATGGGCACATGGTTGTCCGAAACATGTTGAGCAACTTGTAAAGGAGAAATAAAGGATAAAACAAAAGTGACATCTAGTTGGTTTCTTATCCACATCGAAGATCTCATTCGTACGGCAGCGGAAGCAAGAAATCACTCACACTATTAAATTATAATTATAGCTGTCCCAATTTTTATAATCTGAAAGCAGGCTTCGTGATTTTCACTTGGAAATGCTACTAGAGGTAAACTTCGCCCCATAACAAGACATGGAGGCCCAAAGTGGGAGTAAAAATATAACTCTACTCTTTCTTTAACCTCGGCGATATATAGGAGTTTGTGGTCAACGCCACGCCTCGGCGTCTATACCCCTGGGAAAGTGACTCGGTGCCCATTGTACGGGAGGCAGTGTAGGCGTCGGTGTTGGTCTGGGCGGGTAGGGAAAATCTCACTCCCACCGGGGTTCGAACAGTGGACCGTACAGCCTGTAGTGAGTCGGCTTCCTAAATAAGGGCGTCTTAATAACGAATACTTCTGCTTCTTCGTTAACCTAACCTTCTGCTTCATTTCCTAAACAAATATTCAGTATTTTCAAACATCGGCCTTCTTTTAGATTCCCCAAGAAACTCGGAAACGCTGCATTTTTCACTAAAACGGTGTTCATGGTTTTTGTGAACCGCTGTGGACTGGACACTTGCACAGTAACGTCAGACACTTCTACAGTGTGGAAGTGCGTTACAAAATACAACCATAATATATATATATATATATATATGGGCCGGGTAATTCAGTCTGTATAGCGACTGACTACGGGTTGGACGGTCCGGGATCGAATCTCGGTGGGGACGAGTTTTTCCACCCGTCCAGACCGACCCTGTGGCCCACCCAGCCTCCTGTAAAATGGGTACCGAGTCTTTCCCGGGGGTACAGTGCGGCCGGAGCGTGCTGCTGACCACTCACCCCTTCTAGTGCCGCAGTCATGGAAGAGTAGAGCTATACCTCTACCCACCGTCTGGGCCACACCGCGCCTGTAACGGGATCACTTTACCTTATATATATATATATATATATATTTATTTATTTACCAACGGACATGTGACTATAGATAAAAACAAAGTGGAGTATCCATTCTTCTGTGACGTAAAGGCAAACCAATAAATAACTTGTCCCTGACGTTTCGAGACAAAGTTTTCATCTCGGAACGCCGGGAACAAATCACCCCAGTGACGCAGCTTTATATTCCAGAAGAACAAGTGTCTCAGCTACTTTGCTGCGAGAAACTTTGAACTCGTAAACACAAATTGATTTTGATAATTATACAGAAGTTAAACAACAACTTTGTCATTGTGTTAAGCGCCATTGCTTACCTTTACTTCCTGCTTCGGCTGTTTCAGCTATGATGCAGTAAGTAGATAATAAGAAGAGTAGAGTTGTAGGTATGAAGGAGGGGCGTTCCAGCGCCTCCATTTTATTGCTACGATATGCACGGTATTTTATTCAGTTGCCACAGTGTAATTTCTTTAAGGTTAAAGGGAAAGAAATTAAGTTTCTAGTGGCAAAGTTTTAAATGTGCTGCAAATAATGTGAAGAGAACGCGAAAACTACCAGACATGTATCATAAGTAAGTGTTGTAAATTAGAAGCAGGAAGCTGTGGGTCTCCACATCCCTTCAGCAGCTGTGTTAAGTGCGTAGCTCGCTCGGATTGTTTCTGTATTGGTCTTTGGGTTCATTGTGTCGGACAGCAGTAACGATCCTACTCTGATAAATGCCTAAGCCTGTCAGATTCTCTTAATGTCACATAATTTGAGGTGTCATTTCTTGATCTACAACCAGCATTTTTTTTCAAGACGTAACGCTCCTTAATTTAATTCTAGAAGAGCTTGGTTCGAACTTGGTACAGGACACCGACAGGCCTGACTGTGGTTTTTCGTGGTTTCAGTAAGTCCCTAAGGCCAAATGCCGGGATGACATCTAATTGGACCATGACCACTTCCTTCCGCATACTTTCTTCCTCTTTATTTTCAATTTATCACACACTTTGACTGTGCATGGTCATACTCATTGACAAAACAATTAAATAAACCACAAACACATAAACGTAATGTAATTAAAAATAGACGAAAACATATCGACTTCAGATAATATAACCCTTTCGGTTTGAAACGTTTCTCTCGAGGCTAATACTTCGTCACGCGAATTCTTGCTGTGTGTTGCATAAATACAAGGAGAGACAAGAATAGGCCTTTCTTAATAAGATGTTTAGTAGTTTCAGCTTTGTGGGTTTAGCTTCAGAAAGCACAGAAGTAAGTCTGCAAATCTAAAGGTAAATCAAAGTTCTAGTAACAGTATTTATTGAATTTACTTTATAAAATTACGGACGTCCAGATTTCTCTGTACAGATGAACACAATCTGCAGGTAGCTGACAATTCAAATAACTGAAATATAGTGCCTTGTCCTGACGTGCTTCAACAAATACAAGATGCAGATCAAACTGCGACTTTATTGTAAATTCGTTGTTTATTCACGGTGCAGATTGCTCATAGGGTACTCTTCCTTCCAGGGTTGTGAAGTCTTGTACGCTGTCGGTAGCATGCTGCCTCCGTCTCCAGGAGTAAAGAAAGAAACGTAAGACTAATTTGTGCAATATATAGCGTGGAAAGCTTCACATGGCTCTGTCTCAACAATAACAATAATAATAATATGACAGAAACGAGTAGCTGCTATGGGGAAGAGAGAGGAACTAGATAACGAAAATTATAATTTTTAAATAAGGGTATCTTCAAGATATCGGAGAGTAAATGGTCTTTCCGTTGAATTGCAGAGTTTGCTGAACTAGTCTCCGAAACACCGTATACCGCGCGAGATTTGTGATTCCCATAGCTGCATTTCTGATGACTGAATTCTTCTGGGATATTCACACTGTGTCGTTGGGTGATTTTACACCCCCACCCCCCGGTTCGGAGGGTTGTAGCGCCGTATTCTTAAGTTTGAAGTCTTGGAGTGCTTAATATTGAAACTAAAGGCGCTACGATATTTCGAAAGTCGAGAACCATAAACCCGTATATAGAGCACCGTATCGCATACGATTTGGACTTCACAATGCACACTTGTAATCCATGCGATTGAAAATCCTCCAAGAAAACTTCCCCATGGCGACATCGATAAACCAAACATGTCCATTGCCGGTGAATAAATATGTTACTTCCAAGACGCAGGTGTTATTCAATAATAATAATAATAATAATGTACTTTTGAAAACAGATTTTGGAAAAGTCAACGGAAATACTGTTCCGGGTGAAACTATGTATGTTTTAAGGCCACATGACTACTAACGCCGCCTGTAAGACCCTGGGATTCTCCTATATGTGAAAGCACTGAGCAACACATGTTGAGGCTTGTAACGTCTGGCCATCTCTTACTGAATATACCTGCCTACTGTCTGGCTGTATAACATACACACTGAGCTATTCAACCCTAAGCGATCCATTGTTATTAATACATAACTAGCATGACTATTTTAAGTATAAAATGCTGTACAGCGTGGAATATACCTTGAATAAATGACACTAACAAAATTGACAATACTTTTCTGTACACTATCAATTAGCTTATTTATGAAACAAATCTGACTGTGTGGTGAGGTAGGCGTATTAATGGAGAATGTGTCTGGCTCTGAAAGGAAAAGGCTTTATGTGAGAATTCGATCTGAATTCATCCAGAGTGCAGCAGTACACATAACCTTGACTGATGTCCAGCCTGTTCCATCCATCGAACCACGATGTCGTGCTGTTACAGATATTTGTGCAAATGACATAGCCACGTGTATGGATGTCATAATGATAAGGATTATTGACGCACACAAACACTATACCAGCATTTCTAGTTCTGTCAAGGACAAGTTTCCAAAACATTGCAGGTACTGGTACAGTAGGATTGTTCCTCATATCCTTAGACAGATACAGGTCTCTCTCTGTGCCAGAAGGATCCTGCAGTGTTGTTACATTCATAGTCCCTGTAACAACAGTCAGATCCACTTTATGTATGCTCGCATATCTTCTTATTCTTTGCTTCAAAATGTTCCAGTTGCCAGTACTAATCGCTTTCCATTGAGGTGCTGTGTTGATGTAGAAATTTACTGCGCTTTTCTGGTAGTCAAATAAAAAGTCTTCCTTTGGCGCGAGATGACTTTTATCAAAATACATATTACTGTTGTGGTTACAATTAATGTAATTCTTAACTTGAGACGATGATCCTAATATACGCCCTAGAGTTTTTACTTGGTTTTTGCAAGAATAAAACTCGTCTGGTGTTCGCGTGTTTTCAGCACCGAAATCTGAGCTAACGAAATGGCTATTCATTTGCAAATTAACGTCATGGTATCCAACGCTTTTACTTAGAATGTACATAGCATTTAGTGTGCTCTGTTTTGCAGTGTCGTAGCAAACCTCAATGAGTCCCAGGAACTTCCTTTTCAACTTGAAACCAATGTTGTACTTCTTCCCACTTCCTATGTCGCAGTTCCCTTCTTCTTTAATCGTCGACTGTGGAGGCAACTTGCATCTGATGGCGTTAAAACTGTATGCAGCTCCACTGATACTAAACGTGGAATCTGCAACAGAATAAAATGTTCTGTCATTTGTGAATGAAGTTCAGGTCATTTTGGTGTCGCCGAGTTTCTCAGTTCTGCACGTTTGTGGTCTTCAGCGGTATAATTTCAGTCTTTGCACGTTGAAACTCTAAATGAAACTCATCTCGGTCTAACAATATTGAATTGTTTCGCGAATCGGAATAAAATAAAATATTGTTTTTAGTCCAAAATCTTTTAGTAATAAATAACGTTTTTCAGACTACGAAATTCCGTTCATAAACCCCGTCCTGAAGTATTAAACATAAGCTATAAGTATAAAGAAGTTAGTAAAATGTACTTTATTTTATACAAGCTGCATCAATTACTGCTAAGAAAGTTTAAAATTTTTGTTTAGTACCTAATGAATTTTTCTAACACAGATGTTGGCAATACCAAGAAGGATTAGTTGCGACTTTTTGGGAATAATGTTGTCAGTCTTTATCGAGTAATTGGTAAGAAAACACATTCAGTGTTGCCATACATTTGATATTTGAGACCTGAAGATGGAGCACAACACGGTGAAACATGCAACCTCGTTATCCTTTAAAGATAAAGCTGTGCCTGTTTAAGGTACGAAGGTACAGAGAAGGAGCAGAACAATACAGAACATTAGCTATACTCATTCTGAATCTCGGTGTAAGATGAAGGTGAGAGGTCAGCTTCACGCCACGGCTGCTTTCCCCCTGGAAAAATGACCCACGTACCCGACGAAAGTGGCTGTGTGAGCCCCAGTGTCATGTTGGTCTTTGTGCATAAAAGAGAAATATTTTCTCTCGCCGGGAATAAAATGCCGGATCCTTCAGCTCATATAGCCTAGTCACTCTACCAACTATAACACGATAATATTTATCGTGTATTAATGACGTAATATTATATTAAGTGAAATAATACGTGATTATTATTCCAGAGTGGAGGCGCGTTTTGTAAAACTGCAGGTTATTACATGGCCCACAATGTCCGTTAAGAATCTGCGACAGGGCGTAATTTGGTAAATCAGAGCAGTGGTGCGCAAAACGGTTCACTACAGGCCACTCAGACGTGAGTGATTTGGCGAAGTGCCACCAAGGGGCTTTAAAGCACAATACTGCTTTTGTGACTGAATGAACTCTGTGTGTTACTGAAGGCTTAAAGTGCCGCGTAGAAAATTGTCGGGGCCCACCGACTGCTTGATTAGAGCATACAGACAGACTGACATACCTACTGGACGACTTATAGCTCTGGAGCAAGGAGGATCCAGATTATGACAGACTGGCGGTAGATGTCTTTATTTTGTGACCCTCTGAAGAGTGCGACTGAACATACAGAAAGGGAAGGCAAATGAACACTGATACTGCTGAATAGTTTGAAGAGCTGTGAGTGGCGAATTGAACGTGCACCTCTTAATTAAATCTAGTCCGAATTTTCTTTACCGTTGACTTAAATTTTATTGTTAGTTGTGTAGGTTTTGTTATTATGGTTGCTGTTAGACTAATAATAATAATAATAATAATAAATATGTGGAACCTGAAGTGTACGATTATACCATTAATAAGTGGAGCCACTGGAATAGTAACGAGAAGCTTAAGAAAAAATTTGGAAGGTGTACCAGGAAAACACTCGATATATTCACTACAAAAGACTTGGAACATCACACGTAATACGGAAAGTACTGCAGTGTGAATCTTTGAAAGCTGAACGGTGGGGATCACCGCTGGTTCAAAAGAAATAACGGAAAGAAAAAGCCTGTGACAAGAGACATCCATGTCTTAATAATAATAATAATAATAATAATAATAATAATAATACCCTTTTGACTACGTCCATGTAGTGAAATCCTTGCCAAGGCAATGGTCAAGAAAATCCTCACCTTAGGGCTACCAGCATTTCATTGACACCAAGAGCTTTTTCAGACTTTGTGAGGTTTGAGGCTTGTAAAATTTTGGGATCTTCATTATGAAAAGAATAAAAATTACGAATAAAAATTAAGTATAAACTGAATATTTATTTAGGGCCCCTCCCAGGGCCATGCAAGGGGCCCGTGCAAGTGAGGGACACTGAAGCTTAAGCTTCATTAGCTTTACTGTACGTCTTCCCCTGACTGACATGTTCAGAACAGCACATTACCCCTAATCGCGTGACAAGTGAACTTATTTTATATCCCCATGTCCTATTGAGTTCATATCCATTTTAACATTATTTTCCCATTCAAGCTTAGGTCTTTTAAGTTTTCCTATCTGAATATCTCTGTCCATTATTCCCTTTCCCAAGGACCGGTCACCTTTTTCATTCCTACTTTGTATATCCCAATAATAATTGTCGTCTTACATAAGAAACAGACGTATCTAAATAGATATCTTGGATTATAATTCAACTGTAAGTCTTACCCCTAAGGCAGAAAGCTACGACTTCATATACCATAAGTGGAGAATTGGGAATCGCCAGCAAGTTGTTGTCTGCATCCGGACAGGCGAGTCTAAGAGCATCTCCACTGCTGAAAGTGAGAGAATCAGATCCCGGGTCAATAGGCATACGAAAAGGCGAAATCCCATTCCTGTGCCTATGCTGAAGAATCAGTGGAGAATCGGCGCTTACGTCGGAAGGGTGAACAGTGCAGCCTGAAACATTAAGGTAATTATGTTTTAGGCGTACTGGAGCCTGAAACAATGAAACAGTTGTCACGTGTGGACAATTTAGCCTCTAGTATTACAGCAACTGTGATAGAGGGATTAATAAATTGCAGCAGTTCTGAAGTGAGAAAACTGCAGCCTGAAACATTTGAGTCATTCTGAAGTGAAGTTATGACAGCCTGAATTTTACAGCCATTCTGAAGTGAGATTAGTGCAGCCTACATTTGTAAAATAATTGTGACGTAGGGTGGCTGCATACTACTACACTACAGTAATTACGCATCGAGGATACTGCAGTCTGAAATATTAGACTCTTTCTGAAAGGAGGCTATTGTAGTCTGAAAAATTACAGTAATTCTGACATACAAAAGTCACTGCAAGTGTTTCACTCTAGCTGAATCTCATTTTATTGCAGCCAGAATTTTGGGCGTTTATATCCTTTTAGTTTATAAGTTCGGTTTGAAAAATGTAAGATATTTTGTACGTGGTTTGTGAAACCAGTGCTTATGGAGCGGGGTTGAAATGCCATAATTGCTAGAGTTAAATAGCATGAGCAGTGTTATTGACGAGAAGTCAGTGGTCCAGCTAATTGTCTTCTTATAACAGTAAGTAAAACCCGAATATTCATTAGCCATTTCTACAATAACCCTTCACTGACTGCTGTCGTGCGCCACACTATTCCTCTTTAAATATTTCCAACCTGTATAGTTAAGATTATTTTTATTATTATCCTCATCCCTTATCAAAACAAGAGCTCATGGTGATCTCTGTCTCTCCAGGTTTTCCTAATAAAATTTTGTCATTGTTCGCGTTTCTTCTAATTTCCACTCTATGGCTGCCGGAATAGCGTAGTCGATATAGCGATTCGCTTAGGGTTGGACGATTTGAGTTTCAAATCTCGGTGTTAGCGATATTTTCCACACCTGTCCAGAGCATCCCCGATGCCCACACAGGCTCCTGTACAGTGGGCACCATGTTCCTTTCCCAGGGATAGAGCGGGCAGAATGTGGCGTTGACCACCCAACACTAAGTAGCGCCGAGATTAAAGAAAAAGTGTAGCTGTAATTCTACTCCCCGTCTGTGATAACATCGTCTGTTTTAGAATAAAGTTACTTTACCAGTTCTTTGTACAATATCGGTGGCTCTATCCTCCTTGATTTTATCATGGTATGAACATTAGCAGAAGAGGCTGTAGAATATCGATCTCCTCTTGACGTTACATTCTTCACCTGCTTATTGTTTCCTCTTCCCATCATTCTCCATTTCACTCTCTTCTCAGACACAATCTGTGTTCTTACCCTCAAACGCGACGCTTATAATACATCAATTGTAATTACCCGTTTTAGAGTAACATGCTCACCAGCTTTTCTTTTTGAGCTGAGAAGAGCCGATTGATAAAAAGAATCTCCCTAATTTCATCTGCCGTTTTCTTTGTGGTTTTTTAAAAGACCACCCATCCTAGGTTCGTGGTGGTGTATATGTATGTGTGTGTGTGTATATATATATATGAAAAAATATCTCTAAGCAAGAGTGGGGGATCTAGTACCATCCTCACCACACATACACACACACACACATATGCACACACTGTCTCTCTCTCTCTCTCTATCTGTCTGTCACATACACGCACATAAATTATTTTACATCATTGCTGTCCTTACATTTCAGTGATTATGTTGTCCGCAGACTTTGCAGTTTCTGTTGGTACTGTACAGTCATAGGAGTAAACAGAGGAAACTATTTTACTTTTGCGTAATGTACGTTTTGGTAGTGGCCATTTCTGCCACACCCGATAGGACAGACATACTAGATACAAGAGACCCGGTGAATTTGCGATCCTTCTTTATTGCAAGAGCTCGGGCTGCTTGTAGTTTTTCTATACGGCCGGTACACGGAAGATTAAGGAGCGCCTCCCCTGTTGGTTGATCCAGCCCTTGTTAGCCAGTCACCGGAACTGCGCTATTTACACTCGCCGGTCATTAGTATTTCATTTCCGTATTAGAATATTTTCATCGTAACTTTTAAACAAAGATTAACAATCTGCTTACGAGTGGCCACATATTGCACTCGAATTATTGCTGCACTTCACTTAAGTAAGACAGATTATAAACAACACTGGCAATGTGCGTGTTAAGTAACGTTGGGGGGCATTGGTGCGGCCCTTTTGCCGTGCAAAAGTAATAAGTATTGCATATTCTGAGTGTGTGTTTGCAGCCTGAGTTATCCAGCATGCAATGCGCATGCGCCATATTGTCATCGGTGGCCTGCTCGACTCTATAATATTTTCCAAATTATTTCATAGAGGGCACTAGTTTCAAAAAGAAAGTTATTGAACATTAAATATGTGTTTTGCGTTGTCTACAAATTTAGTCTCAAACATTTCCCATTCTAAGAATAGCTGAGCGAGATATGACCAAAAATGTATATTAGTCTTGAAGTAAACACCCGTTGTTCTTGTCAGATTTTAATGGAACTTGAATTTTCTCAATAGATTTTCGAAAAATCCATAAATATAAAATTTCATGAACATTTTTCCATTGGGAGGCGAGTTCCGTGCGGGCGTACGGACAGACGAACAAAACTAACAGTCGCTCTTCGCTATTTTGCGAACTCGCCCAAAAGAATTGTGTGAATTAATATAGACCTACAATTCACGTAATAATATTAATGAACTAATTAATCAACACAATTCTCATTGATATTTACATATTTTCAATTCCGTAAATCTATTAAATTGCTTCGTCGCAACCATTGATTTTAGAAATATACATTTAACCCTTACAGGACGAACTGGATCTGTCGCATTTAAAGACCCAGTCCGTACCGCGCAGTAAACACTCTGCCTCGGTTATAAAACCCGATAATTTAATACTGTGTAGAGAAATAATCGCTGTTTGAGCTGAAATCCATAAAAAAACACTTAAATACATTGTAGGCAGAATACAGAAATTCTGAATGTTAAACCTGGTGGTACATACGTGTAGTGACGTTTAGGCTTTAAATGTTTAAATTTTAATAAACCGTATTGGTTTCGAGAATTTTAACTCTTTCTATAATTATCTCATAATGTCACTAAAGCAGTCACAAAGATCTTAATAGTAATTCTGGTATATATGGCAAAAATCGAGTCTGATACCTAGTGTTCTAGAATCAACGGCTTCTTACCATGTCTTAATTGGACGTCTGCCGAATTCTGGTAAGCTGATAATAAAACCAGTATCGCAGTAGGAAGCAAGTTCAGAGGTTTCAAACAGGCCACCATGTTGACATTAACTTCAACGAGACACTGGTGCCATTACCAAAGGAAAATAGTGGGAAACCTTGAATGCCTTCTTACACATTTATTTCGTATGGGTCAGTGACTGTTGTTTACAAATAAAGAGGAAGTTGCGGGTTACCGCAGCCAATTAGGGATTAAAAGTGTCCGATTTCCGGCTGGATGTCGTGGGTTCTGATAAGATATAGGCTGCGGTTGTGCTACTGGCTGCATTTCTTCTTATATATCAAATTAAGTGCTGATCCAATCCAGAATAAAATTTTTGATTCTTATATACATTCTTCTCTTTGTTCCTTTACCTTCCCTTTCTTTCTTGCGCGCTTTCTGGCCACCTTAATTTTAGCATATCGTGATGTCAGAGACTTCGGACCTTCACGGCAAGGGATACTCAAGTTGTGGTATTCTGGGTTGACACCGTGTAGAATTGCAAATGGTAGACTTAGAAACATGCCAGAGGAACCTTCTGCTTATTTCTTGAAGAAAAGGAAGGCTGCAGGTTGCTCCGGAACACTGTGGTTATAAAAATGAATCGACGATGTTAAAACCCAGAAGACTTCCTTGTAATAATTTCAAAGTTTCTCCCTTCCATATTTTAAAATTTATTGTACTTCTAAGCTGCAAAATAGATGCATAGAAGTTTATAATTTTTTGCAGTATTGTTATAAGTTTCTAAATAAAATTCTCGTATTTACAAACTACATTTCTCCATTTATTGGCGATGTACAGTTGATGATTTGATGGAGATTTCGGGATGTCTATAGAGTAGTCTTGACTAAGGAAGAACATTTTCGTTGGTTAACATTATCCTAAGTTGTAGATCCCTAGGAGGGGTTAAGTTTACAAAAATATTGAGATTTCTCACAGCCTTCGTTTTGTCATTAGTATCTGTTGTCATACAGAAGGACGGTCGGACGTGGTCTCAAAACAGGGCACTCTTTTACTTCATAAAGAATTCCTAACAATTATAAGGTGAGATTAGAAGTCTAGTGAGAGTCGCCCTGTTCCTTGCGGGCACACGGACGGACACCACTAGTGTTGTAGTCCCTGCTGCAACTGTTGTGCGCAAAACCCTAAAGACAATTCGCTGCTCCACAATCAACAACCACAACTTCTGATGTTTATTTGATTCTTCAGTAACCACAACTTCCATTACAATGAAAAAAACTTAACCTTTTAAAGCCTGGCAGTTATTTCACGTACCATCAGATTTAACATAAAAAAATTCTACATGGTTCTCACAATGCGTTTAAGTGTTCTGTATGGACTTTTGCCCTGTACAACACTAACAGCGAGGTTTTGTATAACCGAAGTAGAGAGTGTTTACTGCGCGGTACGCACTAAGTCTTTATATAAAGCAGACGTGTTTCGTCTCGAAAAGGTTAGTGCTGTTAGTGCTGTTTGTGATAAGTGGGTTCACAATGTATATTGATTTGTGATAAGTGGGTTCACAATGTATATTGATTTGTGATAAGTGGGTTCACAATGTATATTGATTTGTGATAAATGGGTCACAATGCATATTGATTTGTGATAAGTGGGTTCACAATGTATATTGATTTGTGATAAGTGGGTTCACAATGTATATTGATTTGTGACAAGTGGGTTCACAATGTATAATGATCAGCGAAATGCGAGTGGCGGTGCTCATTTGTCCAAGAAGTGAGGTGCTCGGTGTGTCTGTTCATTGTCATGTACAAGTAGATCTGCATACTGGATTGCAAGAGCGTAGTTTCATGCATGGTGCAATGATACGGAAACTGTGTTTGATATTCAGGTGACCGTGCATCGTCATAAATTCTTATAATAAAACCAAATAGATGCACTAATTTCTGAAATTTATTTTTGAAATAAAACTCTACATGTTTCGGACAGTTCCTCTGTCTATCATGGGAGTTTTTCACAGTACCCGCAGCAATGGTGTATGTCATATAGGTTTGCTGACAGCTTGCGAGCAGGATCAGGACGGAACTGCAGATCCGTCCTGCTCACAAGCTGTCAGCAAACCTGTATGACATGTAACACTGCTGCACGTACAGTGAAAAACTTCTGATGATGGACAGAGGAACTGTCCGAAACATGTAGAGTTTTATTTCAAAAATAAAATTGAGAAATTAGCGCATCTATTTGGTTTTATTATAAGGAAAGTGTGTATTTATCTGCTGCCTATTTAAGGATGAATTTGGTATCGCAGACTATGTGACATCGATTGTTACGATGATACAATCTGCTGTACTAAATGCTTCCTTAGATAAACAGCAAATAATCACAGAAGTCATATTTGGCCACTTCGCGAAACAGATCAGAAGTGCAATAAATAAAAAAAGTGATAAAATATAGTCTAACACAATTTTTAAATTTTCTTTCTAAGAATTTACAGGGACATGTTTCGGCTCTCAGAAGCCATCTTCAGGCTGAACATAAAACAGTTTGTATATATTAAATTTTAGGACATTGTAATATATATATATATACACACACACACACTTTTATGCTCAGCCTGAAGATAGTTTCTGAGAGCCGAAACATGTCGCTTAACGTCTTAAGAAAGAAAATTAATGAAGTTGTGTTCGAGTATAATTTATCACTTTATTTGATTATTGGATTAGAACAGAACGGAGTTGCCTTACTAAAAAATTATAGATCAGAAGTGCCTTGAAAGTTCTGAAATGTGGTGCTTGGGAAGTATGAAGAATACCATTTGGACAGATCATGCAGAGAACGGAATTACATTGAATTAAAGAACAAATGGAGATCCTGCGTAAGATTAAATGAAAGCAGGCTAACTACATTGGTCATATCTTGCGTACGAACGGCCTTATAAAATTATTGAAGGAAAGATAGAAGTGAATAAAAGACGAGGAAAAAGACGTAAGCAACTACGGAATCGCTGTCTGGAAAACTCGCTTTGAACAGAGAATGGACCTGTGGCAAGAAAGACTACGCAAAGATGGTGTGATGGTAACGGTGAAGAAGTCCTTTTACAGGCCGAGAGTGGCCCAGAGGGTTCTAGGAAGTTAATGTCCCTAGATTTCATGACAACGGCACAGGATGGTGGTAAGGTTGTGAGCCTTATGCACCGGCCGCCTTTACCCGCAGGAAATGTTCCTGGTATCCATTTCTGTTAGAGGCTGAGTCGACCCCAGGGTCATAGTGCGATCGGAAGGATTATGTCAATGAAAAATTCCAATGACACCATCTGAAATCGAACCAGCGACCATCCGATTTGTAGCGCTGTACCTTAACCACTGCATTACCGCGGCCCCGGTGTGATATTAGTCAATAATAGTAATCTGGAAGGGAAGTTAAAAGAAGGGTTCATAGCTAAATGTGTGTTAAACACACTGATCCCGCATTCATCTGCAAGAATTCAGGACAACTCTGTGAAGTTCAGTAATGAGAATCGGGTATCCCCTTAGGGATCCGAACAGTGTACCCCAGTTAGAAAGCCAGCAATATTAATTTCTGTGTTGTATACGTAGAATATTGTAAACTTTTACTATTGTCAGAGTCCATCAAATAAACTTGTTTATTGTAAATTACGTAAGCCGTCCAAATACATTATCCCTAAATTCTGGTATAACTTTAATTCTTGCAAAGAAATCTCTTACATTACAACAGTAGACATAGCCCAGACTAATCTGATGCCTGTCCCATCCAGTGAACCACTGTAGTGTTCTGTTGCATACATCAGGACAAAATTCCTATTCTGTTGGATACAGACCCTTTTGATGATTATTAATTCCCAGAAACACGATACTTTGTCTCGTGAGGTGGTCATAGACAAGCTTCCAGAACAATTCGGAGACAGGCACGAAGTTGTGTCCATGTCTGCCAATGTCTAGGTAGATTTATACATTGGAGCCATTGACAGGCGGTAAATTCAGCACACCGTATGTTCCTGTGTATACTTTTAGGTCTTTCCCCTTGTTGCTAGCATACCGACGTATGCTGCTGTCGAGGCTTCTCCTATTACCTTTCCTAATCACCACATTGGTGCAGTGTTGATACAAAATTGTGTAACTTGTTGTGAATTATACACAAAATCTTTGGCAGCAACAAGCTGTCCATTAGTAAGATACAAATCACTAGTCATGTTACGGCTAATGAATTTGACGGTTTGGTTAACCGAACAAAGGAGTTTAAGTAACGCTGTGTACTGGTTTTCTCTACCGTAGAACTTGTCATATTTCATCGTGTAAATATTCAAAGTAAGGAGTGCACGTGATTTTCCGTCTGCTGACACTCATTTGTGTAATGTCAGTGTCTTGCATTAGGGTGAATTTGGCATACACAGTTTCATGATGTTGAAGGTCGAAGCAGGTGTCTACGAGCTTATTGAATTCCTTAGTTGACTAACTTTGCCGAACTTCCACACCGAAGTCAAGACGTTTATATTCGCTGTTGTATCATCTTCTGTAGTTCTTCACCGTTGCTCGAAGTGGACGCCTGCATGTTATTTGCGAGATACTGAAATCGCTTGCTAAAGGGGGAGATTTGAAAGTGTTACCTGCGCAGAGAGAGATCAAATGTTAACATCGGGATGGATTCAGAGACTTTTATTCACTGTTGGAAAAGCTATTCTGATTTAATAGTATCGCAACTCATTTTTGTACAGTTTAAAAACCTAATACAAAATTATTCTGGCTCGGAGGACCATTCGGTCCGTTCTGTTTGCAGTTTAAGAGCAGCCACATGTCGCTCGCTGAATTCAATATTGGCACATCTAAAAAATTGCCATCTGGAGGCTTTACTGCGATGAGTTGCAAAATAAACGGCTATATCCGGCAATACTGGCTCACTTCTTAGTAAAAACATACCCTGCTAGATGCCTTTATTGTGGGATGTAGCTGTTATATTTTGGCGCTGAATTCTAATTTTAACTCCAAATGGGCAATTTTTGGATTGTACCAATATTGCATTCAGTGACCGATATGCCATTTGACATTTGAAAGTCTGATAATACGAAGCTACAGCAAAAGAGAGCAGAAAGTACGTCTGTTACACCTCTTCGCTTATAGAATTTGACTTTGTTTTATTAAAGAATATTGTTCCTTGCAACGCAGTAATTTCCATTTGCCAGTTAAAGTGCTGATGTGACTTACTGTTGTTTGAATTCCTTATGAAACTTTTCAGGGTGTATATAGAAGGTTGTGTTCTACACACCTCGTTGTTAGAATGATAGGGTTTAGGAGAGCTGTGTGACATCACAGCCCAGATTCTAAAATTTTCAACATTGCTTTAGTCTTATAGTGTTATGATAATACCCTGTGTTATAGACGATAAGGCAGTGTGAATTCCCACCGCTGTGTAGAGCTCAGTTGTGTGAAAGGTGTCTATAACTATTTTGTTTATTTTTGCAGTCACGATATAAATGCAATTTCTCACCTGTGTGACATTGCGCTTCCTCGTACACACCTTTCGCACAGGCAAACACGACTTCCTGCCCTTGCTGGAGCGTTAGTAATCGGCGTGCAGCTGAGGGCAGGAAGAACCTATAGCAGTCTGTGGAGCTGCTGCCAGGATGGAGGATCATCCGGTAGTTTCTTCTGAGTTGTCTGTTGATGTTGATTGCGCAAGCCTTGAAACATCAATCTCACTATGCAGCTCAGTCATTACAATGACTAGGCTACGGCATGGGTGAACCAGAAATCGGGGTTTGATTCCCGCTAGGGGGCGAACACTTTCAGCTTCAAAGCAGCAGATTGGCCCTGTGGTTCATGAAGCTCTGGATCTAAAGATATTAAAACTGTCGGAACGGGAATCTGACCAGTCATTTCCGAATCTGGTATGAAAGTTAAGTGCTGTACATCTCCACTCCTGTCTTTATGCACAGTACTTCATTAGACGGAGGGGAAATTTACCATTAGAATGTGCACTTTTCACGTGGACAATTTAAGAATTCTCCGTTTTGGCTGCGACTTCCACAGATACCACTTCCATTGATCCACTAATACTACGATTTGTGGTTGCAAAGTATATTCATTCAATGAAGCTGAATGTTCCTTAAAATGTAGCTTGATGTATTAAGCGCATTCATTACCTACTGGCAAAGACCAAAAATGAAATATATCGATAGAAGAGTACGTTCATATCGGCTTTTTGATAAGGACGTTGTTTTCAGTAGTCACTGCCACATGACGTTAATATCATGTCTGCCATCTAGCGTTAATTTTCTGAACTAATAGTAAAGCTGATAAGTTGGAGGAAAATGAGGAAATTCAAGATTTATTATGTATGAATAATGATGATTCGTAAAATCACGACATTGTTGACTGTGGACCCATATGGCTTAACAGTTGAGTACAAACGTTTCGGCTGAACCCCCCCCCCCACCTCTATCTTCATGGTTGGCTTCAAAATGAAGGCAGCAGTTTCCTCCGAGTCATTAGCATCTCGCTACTAAATTACACGATCTGATGTCAAGAAAGCAGTGGCTCTGATTTTATCATTCAGTGCCATCAGATCACCGAAACTCGTGTTTTTATATCTTCTTAGTGCTGTTGTATTTTGTTGTGTTTGCCAAAGTTGAAGATTGGAAATTTTAGCCCGTATTTTTATGTACATATTTCACAGTTTCTTTTCTCCACAACATCACACGTTCTGTTCATCCAAGCAGAACACATAACCCACAATCCATTGGATTTCAAACAAAAGATTATTAATTTATTATGAAGTTTTTTTCTCGTAGTAGATCGAACTACGGAATAAAAAGAGTATGACTATGCTAGTATGACTATGCTAGTATGACTATGCTAGTTTCTTAAATATTCTAATTTTTTATGCACAATTGCGAGTGGGCAGAATTCTTCCTCCATACATGAGAGGTCCAAAGGCATGATGATCGGGCAGAGATTTTCGTGGTTTCCCTCAGTTCCGTAGGTAAATACCAGGATATTATATCCAATTAGATTACGACCATTTCCTTTCACGCCCTTTCCAGTTTTATTCGCAAATCATCCCATCATTCGACGCTGTATTATGGAACTCCCGATAGCGTCATTAATGAATAATAAACAAATACATAAACAAATAAAGTCCCTTACCTTTGGGCCTCTCAGTTGCGGTTCCAATGAAAAGGAGAACATTTCCTGATGAATTTGCTTCTTTTGTATTACAGGTGATAATATTGTAGCATTAGGACACAAAATCTTTATGAGGGTGGTTTTGGAAACACGAGCAGTAAATACTGGTACAGTACGTGCCAAAAGCGAAAGAAAGCAGCGCATGTTTACCTGCGGATGAAATAACGCTCAGTAACAGAAGTAAAATGAAGTTAACATAGTTGTGTGTTGCTGTAGACATGACGTTCCCTTTAGGTTTCTGTGACCGTGCATCGTGAGCAAATTGTAAAGTGAGAGAGAATTGATAATGAACATCTAACTGTTGCATCTTGTTGGTTTTCTCTCTCACTTCACAATGACGTTCCCTATTTCCCATCTCTACGCCTCTCCTTGCATTGAGCGTAGAACGTAATTCCAAAGAATTATCGGTGTAATATATTTATTATTGTAATCAGATGTGATATGTTTCAAGGTTGTAACACATTATCCCGCCACAGGCCTGCGATATTTGCAGACGAACTGTGTGTCAGCAATCTACAGCCTGTCTCATGTTCGTTTAAGCGTTTGGAGAAACTGTTGATCACAAGAAGTATCCTTCTTTTTTTATATTCATGGGTCCGTGCATCGTGAATCGAATTTAATAACTGTCCAAAAAGATGCGACTTATTCAGTTTATTACATGACTGTAGGCAGCTGTACATGTTTCAGGTGTTGACACCCATCATCAGGAGCTTGTATAACTGTAATTACAGCTTCTGTTATTGATTAACTGCAATGAATAAAATACGCTGCTATTAATACTAATATATAAATATGTATATATATATATATATAAATATATATATACACATACATACATATATTAGTATTAGTAGAAGCGTATTTTATTTATTGCAGTTAATCAATACCAGAAGCTGTAATTACAGCTGTACCAGCTCCTAATGATGGGTGTCAACACCCGAAACATGTAGAGCTGCCTACAGAAATGTAATAAACTGAATAAGTCGTATCTTGTTGCACAGTTATTAAATTAAATATGCTTCTTGTTACACAAGTCGTTTTTGACAAAGTTGTGCCTCGCGTTGTTACAACGGTGGGCACAGTTCTACCACCAGTATAATTGAATTGGGGCGGATGGGGGGGAGGGGGGGAGGCAAGCTGTATAGGAAGCTTCTCACTCAACGTCTGTTGAACACAAATTTTCAGTTTCACATACTCCACTCCGCTTAGCTCTGAGATACGGCGCACTTATCCACTAGATAAACACTCGATTGGACCTCGAGATGGGCCTTGACACTGTGCTGAAAAAAGTTTCTCCGGTCCCCCCCCCCCCAACACCAAACAAAAAATAAACCCCATTTTTCCGGTTTTCAGGGCCCTATGAAAAAATTTTAAATTTATTGTAAAATTTTAGGCCATTTCCTTTA